>Ga0307373_10003665_pt1 | contig 26526 bp, 23 predicted proteins | sample OX2MG_FD_202534 | JGI IMG/M metagenome (GOLD analysis project Ga0307373, IMG submission 202534) | Soil microbial communities from Risofladan, Vaasa, Finland - OX-2 | ecosystem: Environmental > Terrestrial > Soil > Coastal area > Acid sulfate soil | place: Finland: Risofladan, Vaasa | collected...
CACTCACCAAAGGATTCTCGCGGTTTTCCAAGGGCAAGGCCACCGGCCGGCGCTGGCGGTGCGACTCGAACACGGCGGCGATCATTTCCGTGGCGCCACGCGCTTCGTACACATTGCACAAGGGTTGTGTGTTGTCCTCGATCGCCTTGATCAGGTCGCGCACGGCGAGCAGGTGCCGTGCCTGGTACTCCGGCCCGACCAAGGGCTCGTCCTGGCCGATGCCGACCGACGAGACGTCTTGCCATTTGGCCTTTCCACGAGCCGGCGACCAACCCGGATCGCCCAGGTACTTGAGCGACGGCAAAACGCCTTCAAGCAGCTCCAGCACGCCGGCCGTTCCGTAAATCTGCAAGGCGTAGCGCGATGGCTTGCCGCCGGCGTTCCTGACCGAGGCGAAATAGGCCGCCGAGCCGTCGGCCATTCCGTACATGGCATGGACCGCGTCGCCGGCCAGAGGCCCGATGCCTTCGGCGCCCTCCGCCACGTCGGCCTTCGTCACTGGCCGTCCGGCCTGAGTGACATTTGCAAAACACCACTTTGGATGGCCGGCCAGGGCGCGGATCATGTCCATCACGTGGGAACCGAGCACCCACATATCCTCGCCGCCGCCGCGGCGGTCTTCCTTGCCCCGGCCACGGTACTCCAACACGCGTCCGATCGCTCCTTCGGCGATCAGCCGGCGGACCGTTTCGAGCTTGGGGCTGTAACGGGTAGGGTGGGCGACGGCCAGTTTGGCGTGCGTCCGCTCGCAGGCGGCCACGATCTCGTCGGCTTCGGCCATCGTGCGGCAGAGCGGCTTCTCCATGTAGACGTGAATTCCCCTTTCGGCGGCGGCCACGGCCATCTCGCGGTGCATGTCGAGCCAGCGCGTGCCGATGGCCACGATGTCGGGCTTGGCCTTGTCGAGCAGCTCGCGATAATCGGCGTATGCCGCGTCGACGCCCAGTCGCTTGGCGGCCGCGGCCAGCCCCACCTTGTCGTCGTCGGCGACCGCGACGATCTGGGCGTCGGGAAGGCCGGCAAACGCCTGGTCCACCTCGTGCCCGTAGTCACCGCGCCCCGTGCGACCGATCACCCCGATGCGGTAGGTCATGCGTCACCCACCTGCAGGCTGCGTTGAACGATGGCCTTCCACCAAGCGCCGAGCGACCCGTTGCGCGCCTGGTTGTCGTAGTAGGCAAGTTCCTGTTCGGTAGTCAAGTCACGCGTTTCCTCGTACATCCGCTCCTGCACCGCGCGTTTGAACGCGATACAGTCAAATGCAATTTTGTTCTCAGTCGTCTGGGGTGTCATCGGTGACGCACTCCTTTGGAGATATGATCGTGAGCAACCCGTAACCGTTGAGCAAATTGACCGCGTTGAATGCCTTGATTTTATCGAGACGCACTATGTGGTGAAAGTTCCAAGAAACGATCGCATCCGCCCGAGCAACGGTTGCCGCCGCGACATGCAGCGCATCGTTGCGCCATTTATCGCTAAGCACACCTGCCAGGAGATAGGCGTCTCGTAACACAAGAACTTCGGCGTCTATTTTCACGGGCTCCACGTTTGTGACAGGTAGATCGGCCAGAATTCTTCTCACCGGATCGGGAGCTAGAACCAGTTCGTCCACGACCAGCGGCGAGACCAAGACGACCAATTTGCTCGCGTGCGCGGCGGAAAACACACGATACGAGTCGGCCTCGAAGGGAGCGTCAAAGCAACCTCCGAAGACCGACGTATCGAGGTAGACCCGGAGAATCTTCATCGCTCCATGCTACACTATTGAAGGTTGGATATTCACGAGGAGTTGCAAACGCATTTCTCTTTTCCTTCACGTCGGCTTCGCAACGGACACATTATGTGGCCAATAATTTCCGCAGCACAGTGGGTAAAATGCCGCCGTGGCGGTAATAGTCGCGTTCGACGGGCGAGTCGATGCGGACGGTGGACTCGAATTGGAGCGCCTTGCCGTCGGCCGCGACGGCGCGCACGGTGAGCTTGCCCCGTGGCTGGAGGTCGTCGTCGAGCCCGACGAATTCGAAGACCTCCTCCCCCGTCAGCCCCAGTGAATGGGCGGTCTGACCCGCAAGGAACTCCAGGGGAAGGATGCCCATGCCCACCAGGTTGCTGCGGTGGATGCGTTCGTAGCTCACGGCGATCACGGCCTTGACGCCCAAGAGTTGCGTTCCCTTGGCCGCCCAGTCTCGGCTGCTGCCGCTGCCGTACTCGGCCCCGGCCAAAACGATCAAGGGCACACCCTCGGCCTTGTACTTGAGCGCGGCGTCGAAGATCGGCAGCACTTCATCCGAGGGCAAGTGCCGCGTGACGCCGCCTTCGGTGCCGGGCGCCAATTGATTGCGGATGCGGATGTTGGCGAACGTGCCGCGGGTCATCACTCGGTCGTTGCCTCGCCGCGAGCCGTAACTGTTGAAATCGAGGGGGCTGACGCCCTGAGCTTGCAGGTACTGTCCGGCGGGTCCGCTCGCGGCGATCGAGCCGGCGGGCGAAATATGGTCGGTCGTGATCGAATCGCCCAACAGGGCCAATACCCGCGCGCCGGCGATCGGCTGGATCGCACCCGGTTGGCGCGGCAGATCGACCAGGAAAGGCGGCTCCTGGATATAGGTGCTTTTCTCATCCCAGGCGTAAAGGTCGCCACCGCTGACGGGGATCGCGTTCCAGCGCTCGTTGGCCTCGAACACGTTGTCGTAGCGGGCGCGGAACATCTCGGGCAGCACGGCCTCGCGGACCGTCCGGGCCACTTCGTCGGCCGTGGGCCAGATGTCGCGCAGAAAGACCGGCTTGCCGTCGCGTCCGGTACCCAAAGGCTCGTTGACCAGGTCGATATCGGTCGTGCCGGCCAGGGCATAGGCCACGACCAAGGGCGGGCTGGCCAGGTAGTTGGCCTTCACCAGCGGATGAATGCGCCCCTCGAAGTTGCGGTTGCCCGACAGCACCGCCGCCGCGACCAGCGAGCCTTCGCCGATGGCCTTGGCCACGGGCTCCGGTAAGGGACCGCTGTTGCCGATGCACGTGGTGCAACCATAGCCGACCGTGTGGAAGCCGAGCGCTTTGAGCGGCTGCGTCAGGCCGGCCTTGTCGAGGTAATCGGTCACCACGCGCGAGCCGGGGGCGAGGCTGGTCTTGACGTAAGACTTGACCTTGAGGCCTTTCTCGACGGCTTTCTTGGCAAGGAGTCCGGCGCCAAGCATGACGGTGGGGTTGCTGGTGTTGGTGCAGCTCGTGATGGCGGCGATGACCACGGCACCGTGTCCGATCTCGGCCGACGCGCCGTTGTCGCGGACGGTGGCCGTGCGCGCCAGCGCGGCACCCTCCAGCGCGAAGCCGCGCTCGTTGATCGGCGCCCGCAGCGCACGTTCGAACGAAGGCTTCATCGCCGCCAGCGACACGCGGTCTTGCGGGCGCTTCGGCCCCGCCAGGCTCGGCTCGACGGTGCTCAAATCGAGCTTCAACGTCGAGCTGAACTTGGGCGAAGGCGCCGCGTCGGTGCGGAACAACCCTTGCTCCTTGGCGTAGCGCTCGACGAGTTGCACCTCGGCCTCGGTGCGCCCGGTCCGGCGCAGGTAGTTCAAGGTCTCGTCGTCGATGGGGAAAAAGCCGATCGTCGCGCCGTACTCAGGGGCCATGTTGCCGATCGTCGCCCGGTCGGCTAGAGCCATGTGCGACAAGCCGGGACCGTGGAACTCGACGAATTTGCCCACCACGCCGTGCTTGCGGAGCATTTGCGTGACGGTCAGCACCAGGTCGGTGGCGGTGGCGCCGGGCGGCAAGGCGCCCGTCATTTCGAAACCAACGACCTCGGGCATGAGCATGAACAAGGGCTGGCCGAGCATCACCGCCTCGGCCTCGATGCCGCCCACGCCCCAGCCGACCACACCCAGGCCGTTGATCATCGTGGTGTGGCTGTCGGTGCCGACCAGCGTGTCGGGAAAGGCCACCGGACCTGAGCCGTCGTCGCCGCGGAACACGCCCTTGGCCAGGAACTCGAGGTTCACCTGGTGTACGATGCCCACCGCCGGCGGAACGACGCGGAAGTTGTCGAACGCCTTTTGACCCCAGCGCAGAAACTCATACCGCTCGCGGTTTCGACCGTACTCGAGGTCGACGTTCTGCTCGAGGGCCGAATCCTCGCCGAAGCGATCGACTTGCACCGAGTGGTCGATCACGAGGTCGACGGGGATCAGCGGGTTGATCTTCCGCGGATCGCCGCCCAGGCGACGCATGGCGCTGCGCATCGCGGCCAGATCGACTACCGCCGGAACGCCGGTGAAGTCCTGCAGCACGACGCGGGCGGGTTTGAACGGCACCTCGACTTCGCCGAGCGACGACGGCCGCCACGAGGCCAATTCCCGCACGTTCTGCTCGGTCACCTCGTACCCGTCGCAATGCCGCAACACGGCTTCGAGCAGCACGCGGATCGAAAACGGCAACTCGGCCAACCGGCAAAGGCCCTGGTCTTCCAGCTTCGAAAGCCGGTAGATGCCGAGCTTACCGCTCCCCGATTCGAACATATCGCGGGCGTGGAAGGTATCGGTTGGATTGGTTCGGGAGGTCATCGTTCAGGTCCCCTTCCATCGTAGTCCTCCCGCCGCTGCGGAAGGAGGCCGTGTCGCTGAAAGCTGGACGGCTATGGTAGCTGTTATGCGGTCAAATCCGGACGCCGCAGTTTAACCGATTCCAGTGGTTTTGTGAGGGGGTGGGGGGAGAGCAGATGCGGCGACGCGGTGAGGGGTGAGGGGAGACGCGGAGCGTGGGAACGCGTATCACCGACCAATGACGACCGACAAATGACCAATGACCACTGACAAATGACCAATTCTCAACCTAGACTTAGGATGCAGCGAAGGCCGATCCTTTCCATTGCGATCATGGAATAAGACACGTCATGCCCGAAGTCTCCGCCGACAATCTACTTGCGCAACTTGTCGCGCGGAGCGGCCCTCTGGAAAACACCGATCCCTGGGCGTCGTTGGCGGCGACCGCGCCGGCGCACGACACGCCCGGCGCCCCGGTCGCTCCGGACGGCGGCGAGGACGACCCGAAACTCGCCGCGTTGCTGGGGCGGGTCCAGAACCTGGTTGGCAAGAGCGCTCCGGCGCCCCCGTCGTCCGACGTTTTCGCGCCGATCGAGCCGGAGTCGCTGCGCGACGCGCAGCTCACCGAAGGGCTGGTCGAGCAGTTGGCGCTGAAGTACCTCCTCTCCTGCGGCAACGCCACCGGCCGCGAAGTGGCCGATCAGCTCAAGCTCGCCTTCAAGATCGCCGAGGAGGCGTTGCGCCAACTGAAGACCGACCAGTTGGTGATCTATCGCGGCACCGCCCCGATGAACGACTACCAGTACCAGCTCACCGACATGGGGCGCGAGCGGGCGCGCCGGCACTCGGAACACTGCAGCTATTTCGGCGCGGCGCCGGTCTCGCTCAAGGACTACGTGGTCAGCGTCGCGGCGCAGTCGCTCACCAAGCAGCACCCCAACACCGCCGAGTTGGAACACGCATTCGCCGACCTCTTGTTGAGCCCGCGCATGCTCAGCCGCCTGGGGCCGGCCATCAACTCGGGCCGCGGGCTGTTTCTCTACGGCGCCGCGGGTAACGGCAAGTCGAGCATCGCCGAACGCGTGACCAGGGCCTTCGGCAGCACGATCTGGATTCCGCGGGCCATCGGCGTCGACGGCGAAATCCTCCGGCTGTTCGACCCCAGCAACCACCAGGAGGTGCCTTTGGAGGGGACCGACGGCCTGATCGACAACCACCGCACCGACAAACGCTGGGTCCGCATCGAGCGGCCCACGATCGTGGTCGGCGGCGAGCTGACGATGTCGTCGTTGGAGGTCACGCTCAACACTTCGACCGGCATCAGCGAGGCGCCCTTGCAGCTCAAGAGCAACTGCGGGACCCTCGTGATCGACGACTTCGGCCGGCAGCGCATGAGCACCGACGAGCTCTTGAACCGCTGGATCGTCCCCTTGGAAAAACGGTTCGACTTCCTCAACTTGCCCAACGGCAAGAAGATCCAGGTGCCCTTCGACCAGTTGATCGTGTTCTCGACGAACCTCGAGCCCAGGGACCTGGTTGACGACGCCTTCCTGCGACGGATTCCTTACAAGATCGACGTGGTCGACCCGACCGAGGAGGAATTCCGCCAATTGTTTCGGATCATGGCGCCGAAGCTGGGCTTCACGCACTCGGAAACGGCGATCGATTACCTGATCGACACGCACTACCGCCCCGTCAACCGGCCGTTCCGCTGCTGTCAGCCCCGCGACCTGCTGTTGCAAATCCTCAATTTCTGCCGCTACCAGAGGAGGTCACCGGAAATCACGCCGGAGCTGTTTGATTTCGCCGTGGAGAATTATTTCGCGGTGATGTGACCCCGATTTCTTTTTTCACCTCCCCCTATCCCTTTCCAGGCGGTTGCCCGCCGCGCGGGCGCTCAAAATTTGCCAGGCCCGCTCGGCAATCACGCTGCCTGCCTCAAGCGGCGGCAGGCCGGCGGCGTAGATGTTCGAGATCACGGTGTACTCGAAGCGGATCATTGGGTTGCCGCTATCGATGGCCGCCGCGGCCTGGGCGACAGGGTCGAGCAACTGGTAGACCAGGTACGCCGAAAGGCTCGTCGCGCTGGCCGCGTCGCCGCCGGGCCGCTCGCCGACCAATAAGATCGTCAACCGCGATCGCAATCGCTCGGCCAGCGGTTCGGCCAGCTTGACCCGGCCGTACCGCGCGATGATCGGCCGGCCGAGCTTCAATTTGCGGCCGGCCAGCCCGTCGAGCAGCGCGGGCAGGAGCTGCCCCAGGTTGGCATGGACCGCATCGGCGCTTAGCCCGTCGCTGACGACCAGTTGCACATCGGCGTCCTCGGCGGCGAGGGCGGCGGCGCTTTCGGCTGAAAGGGTCGCGCCCCGCCGCGGATCGCACAGGTGTTCGTCCTTGTCGCGAGCGGCCGTCTCGACGACGCGAAAATCGGCCAGGCGCCCGAGGGCATCGAAATCGAGCTCGCGGCGGATCGCCTCGCGCGAAGCGGCCTGGTTGGCCTTCACTCGCCGAGTGACGGCGTTGGTCGGGCGTGGGCCGGCGGTCTCGAAGCCGTACAGCGCTGGTGTCGCGCGGCAAAGCTCGTCGAACTCGGCCTCCGACTCGCAGAAGATGCGAGGGTTTCCCCAGTTCGGCCCCCGCGCGACGCCGCCTTGCTCGTCCCGGACGAAGATGCCGCGTCCCTCGGCCCAATCGACGAACTCGGGCGCGGGCCGGCGATCGAACAGTTCTCGCAGCGTCTGGTCGTCGTGGGCGCTGGTGTCGAAATAGGCCAACATCCGGTCGATGTTGAGGCAAACGTCCATGTAGTAATTGGCCCCGGCCGCGGCCAGCAGTTGCGCGGCCATCTGCTGTCCCTCGAGCGTGATCCGCGCGTGAAGCGTGTAACAGGGGGCCATTCCCATCGGCAGCCCTATCAGCTTGCCCATGAAATGGTCCTGCAAGTTGGCGGCGATCATCTCGAAGTTGTCGAGGTGCGTTTCGGGGCCGATGAAGCCGGTGACGTTGTTGACCATGAACGGGTCGTACCGGCGGGCCAGGCCGTAGGTCAGGGCCTCGGCCGTGGTCATGTCGATCCCCTGGTGCTTGCCGTACGAATACTCGCTCCCCTGGCCGGTCTCGAAGTACATCCATTGGCGCGCCGTGCCGGCCAGCGCCCCACGCCGGCCCATGGTGTCGTAGGCCTGGTCCAAGAGGTCGACGCTGACGTCGAATTCGGTCAGGTTCGTGGCCTCGGTTCCCGCCAGGCTCTGGAACATGACGTCCAGCGGGGCGCCGCGCTCGAGACAGGCAAGCTGCGTCTTGACGTGGGCCAACACGCACGTCTGCGTCGGCACTCCGGTCTGCCGGCGCAGCTTGTCGAGAAGAAACAGCAAGGCCGAAACGTTTTCCACGGTGTCGATGGCCGGGTTGATGCCGATCAGGGCGTCGCCCGAGCCCAATGCAAGACCGGCATAGACCAACAGCGCGACGCCTCGCGGGTCGTCGGACGGATGGTTGGGTTGCAACCGTGAGGAAAGCGTGCCCGGCAGCCCCAAAACCGTGCGGGCTTTCGTCGGCCGGCTGAGCTTGCGGGCGGTGTAGACAAGCTCGTGGGTGTCCATCAATTTCGCGACGGCGGCGGCCATCGGCCCGGTCAGCGCGCGACCGATTGCCGCGGCCTCGTCGCCCGTCGCGGCCAGCAGGCGGTCCTTGAGCTCGCCGAGGTTCCAATCGGCGATGGTCGCAAATCGTTGGCGATCGATGTCGTAGTTGACCCGCATCACCGAGTCGACGCGGCCCTGGTCGTCGACGAGCGGCCGGTCATGAAGATGTCGCAGGGGCAGCGACGAGAGGATCTCGCGAGCGGCCTCGCGGGCAATCTCGGTTTCGGCCGCCAGTCCCGCGCCGCGGTCGCCCGCCTTGCTCTCGTCGGCGGCCGCCAGAAGCCGCTTCAGCCCGGCAAACTCGTATTCGCGGCCGAAGAGCGTCGTCCGGTACGATTCATCCGGCTTCGGCTCCGGGACCTCGATGGCCTCGATCGGTGTGAGCTGTTTCATGGACGGTGTGGTTCATTCAGGAATCACTCCCAGCGCGGCGGCAACGTCGGCGGGCAATTCGTCGAAATCGTCCGCAATCCGAACCTTGCCTCTCCACTGTCCTCCCTTGCGAGCTGTCTTACCGCGACGGTACGCGACAAGCTTTGCCACGGGCTTTCCAGCCCGCGCGATGATGATCTCCTCTCCGGCCTCGGCGCGCTCCACGAGTTTGGAGAGCTGCGACTTTGCCACGTGAATATTGGTCATCTGCATCTCATCGACTCCAAGTTCCTGACTTAGCTAAGCTAAGTCTACGTCGCTTCGCTCGCTCGATCAAGCTCGCAGACGCCGAAGGCAGGGTCCCGATGGCAGCGCGTGTGATACAGTCCAGGCGTTGGCGGACAGCACAAGGGCGTCAGCCCGCCGTGCAGGTGTCCGCCTAAGCCTGGACTTGGCTATGCCTGCGGCGACTTCCCCGCTCTCACTGCCGGAATCGCTGGTCGACCTGCGTGACGTCCATTCGGTTCCGCGCCGTGCTGGAGCAGTTGATCGGCGGCGGCAAGCGGATTGCGAGCCTGGTGCCGCCGTACCGCGAGCACCTCGCGCAGCATTTCGCCGTCACGTACATGCGCGTCGCTTTACCGGAACCGTACGCAACGGAACCATGAGGAAAGTTAGCCCGCCATTAACACGCCACCGCAGACATTGTACGCCTGGCCGGTCACGACCCCCGCCACGTTGCCGGCCAGGTAGACCGCCAAGGGAGCGATCTCTTCGGGCTCCAGCCGGCGGCCGAGCAGAGTCTGGGAGGCCTCCTGGTCCGCGAACGAAACACCACGCCGCTGGGCATCGTATTCGATGCGGCGGTCGTTCATCACGGTATGGACTGGACCGGGGCAGATCGCGTTGACGGTGATCCCCTCCGCCGCGACCTCCAGCGCCAGGGTCCGCGTCAGCCCAAGAACGCCATGCTTGCTGGCGGAGTACGCGGCACCGTGGAGCGTGCCGATCTTGCCGGCGATCGAGGCCACCGTGATGATTCGGCCGAACCGCCGGGCCAGCATGTCCGGGAGCACCGCCTTGCACAGCAGGTATGGCGCCGTCAGGTTCACCGCCAGCGACAGGTCCCAGAAGGCGTCGTCGAAATCGACGACGGGCCGGGGGCCGGCGCTGCTGCCAACCCCGGCGTTGTTGACCAGGATCTCGATTGGCCCCAAAGTCCGCTTGACCTGGGCGACAACCTGCGCGGGCACGTTGCGATCGGCAAGGTCCGCTGAAATCGCCACGGCCGTGCCGCCGGCCGACTTGATTTCCCCGACGACCCCGTCAAGTTCCTTGGCGGTCCGCGCGGTCACCACGACTCTGGCACCCTCGCGAGCGAACGCCAGCGCGATGGCCCGGCCGATTCCCCTGCCCGCCCCCGTCACCAAGGCCACGCGATCTTGAAGTTGGGCCATGCATCATCCTCCAGGCGGTTCGATGTTCATAGTTTCGCGGACAATGACGATTCTAACCTGGCCCACGTGGCATCCGAAAGCGGTGCTATCCGGCGCTATCCACCTGGTTGCTGAGTGGCTGCGGCCGAATTGAGTTGCGTAACCCGCGTCGGCCTGTTGCAGAGTCCAAACGATCCTCAAAGAATTCTTGCTGTGTAGTCTTTGCGATTCATTGAGAATCGGAATGATGTCACTTGCGTTGGGCGAACAAGAGAATCGATGCTGTTCCTAAAGCCACGATTACATCGCAACTGATTTTATATGTTAGACTTGCGTATTGTTGCAATGCGTTTGGCACGCGATCTGCCTTACCACAAAGGCAGAGGAAACCTGATCAATGTGAATGAGTGAAAGGAGAAAGTCATGAAACGCTTTGCAATGATCGCGACGTTGATGGGGGTCTTTTTCGTGTCGGCGACCGCCCCGGCCTCGGCGGGGGTATTTGTGCGGCGACCTATTGCCCCGGTTCGGACGGCTGTTCGAGTCGCGGCTCCCCCCTATCGTCCGTATGTCGGCCCACGCGTCTACGCACGTCCGGGCGCATACGTTGGCAGACCCATTTGGGGACCGGGCTGGGGCTATGGACGCGGCGTGTCGGTCGGCGTCGGTGTGTACTAGGCACCCTCGGAAGGCCAGGCGATAGGTGTTCGGGTTCCGGTGACCCCAACGCCTATCGCCTTTTTCGTATAGCGGCTCCCGTTCGCCTTCGCCGGAATGGGGCGCGGGTTGCATGCATCGCACCGTGAAAGTACGCTTGAAAACTGAGGCGTGCGCAAAGTGCATGGTGTCGGCGAGCAATGTCATGGCAGCCAAACGTGGGAAACTCTCCAAGAAACGATTGAAACTCATCAAGTGCCTCCATTGCGGCGCGCCGCTCAGTGATGCACGTCGCCGGCGGCATGCCGTGACGTGTTCGGCGATCTGTGCCAACGAGCGGGAGCGCCTGGCCCGACTACGCCCTGTGGCCAAGCAACGCATGAAGCACAAAGTCGTTACGTCGGGAGCGTCATCACGCAAAAACCCGCCAACGCTGGGTTTGACGCTGACGGAAGCCGCCAAGCGCGTCGGGATTTCGCGCACCATGGCGCACCTGCTCTGCGTGCGGCACGGGCTCGGCCGGAATTGCAACGACGGGAAATTCTGGCTCACGCTGGACGAGTTGCGGACCCTGACGGCGCGGCCATGGAAAGATCAGTCGAAATGAGGAATCGGCCGGAAGCACAAACCTCAGTCAGTATCGATCTGTAATTGTCGCCTAATCCACTCCTTCCTTCTCCGACTCCGTCAAGGAAACGATCGACAAATGAAAATGTTCATTGCCGGCGAGTGGGTCGAGAAATCGACGAGGATCGATGTCAAGAACCCCTTCGACGGCTCGACGATCGATACGGTGCCCCGGGCCGATGCCGCCGACGTCGATCGTGCTCTGGCCGCCGCGACCGCGGGTGCCGCGACGATGCGGCGCCTGCCGGGGCACGAGCGGTTTCGTATTCTCGCCCGCGCCGCGCATTTGCTGGCCGAACGGGCCAACGACCTGGGACGCACCATCAGCTTCGAGGAAGGCAAGACGCTGGCCGAAGGACGCGGTGAGGCCATGCGGGCCGTCGAGACGATGCAGTTGTCGGCGGAGGAGGCCAAGCGACTCACCGGCGAGGTATTGCCGCTCGACGGAGCGCCAGGCGGTCAGGGTAAACTGGGCTTCACATTACGCGTCCCCTGCGGCGTGGTCGTGGCGATTACGCCGTTCAACTTTCCGCTGAACCTGGTTTGCCACAAGGTCGGGCCGGCGCTGGCCGCCGGCAATGCCGTGGTGATCAAGCCCGCCAGTGATACGCCCCTCTCGGCCCTGCGGCTCGTCGAGATCCTGCTCGAAGCCGGTTTGCCGCCGGATACGATCGCATGCCTGACCGGCCCCGGGGCGACGCTCGGCGAAGCCCTGGTTCGCGACGCGCGCGTCCGTAAGGTGACGTTCACCGGCAGCCGCGACGTGGGCGAGCAGCTTTGCCGCGCCGCGGGCCTGAAGAAGATCACGTTGGAGCTTGGCTCCAACAGCCCTCTGGTGGTGCTCGACGACGCGGACCTGGAGCAGGTGGCCGAGGCGGCCGTCGCCACCGGCTTCGCCAACGCGGGCCAGACCTGCATCTCGACGCAGCGCGTGATCGCCGTGGAAGGGGTCTACGGCGACCTGCTCGACGCGCTCACGCCCAAGGTCGCGGCGTTGCGAACGGGCAATCCGCTCGATCCGGCCGTGCAAATGGGGCCGCTGATTCGCGAAGCCGATGCGGCGCGGGTCGGCGAGTGGATCAACGAGGCCGTGGCCGCGGGCGCCAAGCTGCTGGCGGGCGGCGGCCGGCGTGGAACGCTACACGAGCCGACCCTGGTGGCCGACGTCGACCCTCGGATGCGAATCAGTTGCGACGAGTTGTTTGGTCCAGCCGTGGCCGTGACCCGCGCGGCCAACGTCGACGAGGCCATCGCCCTGGCCAACGACACACGCTACGGTCTCAGTGCCGGCATCTTCACCCGCAATCTCGAATGGGCGATTCGCTTCGCGCGCGAGATCGACTCGGGAAACATACATATCAACTGGGGACCGGCCTGGCGGGCCGACCTGATGCCCTACGGCGGTCTCAAAGAGAGCGGGCTAGGCAAGGAAGGACCAAAGTACGCCGTGCAAGAAATGACCGAGCTGAAAACGGTCGTGATTCACGGAGCTTAGGCGGATTATTCATGGTCCCACACTAACCCGCAGCGCAAGCAAGGAAGGCAACTGGACTTCTATGGCAGGTTGGAAACCTGCCCCACGGGCACCAGGTCGACGACGACGATCTGCGGTCGGCAGAGAAACCGAATCCGGGGCGCGGCCGCGCGTTCCATGCCAATGCCGCGCGAGACGATGAGCGTCTTGTCATGGCCCAGTTTCTTATCATGCCCCAGTTGCGTGACGCCCGCCGCCCAGCTCCGCGGCACCTCCGACTGGGTCATGATCGGGCCCAACCACGGTAGCCGCACCTGGCCCCCGTGCGTGTGACCGGCCACCAGGAGCTCCGCATGGATCTCGCCCAACGCGAAATCGGGGGCGTGCCCGACGACGATCTGGAATCGCTCACTTGGATCGATCCGTAGCGAGGTCAAGAACGAGTCGCTCATCGCCAGGCCGGTGATCCGCAACTCGCCCACGTCGACGGAACCGGTGGCATCGAGCGTCGTGACTTCCGTTTGTGCGAAGGCCTTCTCCCAGTCAGGCGCGTCGGCGTTGCCGCGGACCGCATAAACGCCCAAAGGCGCGCGGAAGTCAATCTGCCGTAGCACCGACCGCAGACGTTCTTGTTGCGCGGCTCGGCGGCCGTCGTTCCACTCCTGGATGTAGTCGCCCGCCATCACGATCAAATCGGGCTGCTCTCGGAGGACGAGCTCCAGTGCCCGGCGCTCGTATTCGCCTACGCTGTCGGTCTGCAAGTCGGCCACGATCGCCATTCTTAGCGGGCGGCTGAGCTTTGGACTGGCGATCTGAACATGGGTAACCTCGATCCAGTGCGGTTCGACAAGAAAGGAGTCGGCGGCAACCAGCTCCAAGAGCAGGCAGGCCGTCGCCGCCGCAATGGCGAACGGGCGCGATCGGTTTCGCAGGATGATCGCGACGCCGGCCAACAGGAGCCCCGTGTGCAGAAACAGGCCATAGGCCAAGAGCCTGACGCCGGAGAACCTTTGCCCACCGAGCCCGATGGCCAAGAGGCACGCCAAACTCACCAACCCGCAACCGGCCGCGACGGCGCCGGCGGCCGTGCGGTGCCTGCGCACGACCCACAGCGCGGTGGCGAGCACAAGCGCCATGGCCGTGTTGTAGAGGAAGGTTTCCATGCGCGGCGGTGTCTCAAAGCGGGTGCCTCAAAAGGCGGCTCAAAGGGCCCGCAGCGCGGCGAGAACTTGTTCGTCGTGTCCGTCGACTTGAACCCGCTTCCAGACCTTGCGCACGACCCCCTCGGAATCGATCAGGAAAGTCGATCGCTGGATGCCCCACGACTTCTTCCCGTACATGTTCTTTTCCTGCCAGGCGCCGTACTTCTCGGCCACTTTGTGCTCGATGTCGGCCAATAAGGGGAAATTGAGCTGGAACTTCTCGCGGAATTTCACGTGGCTCGCCTCGTCGTCGGTGCTCAGGCCCAACACTTTGGCCCCCAGCTTGGCGAGCTCCGCTTGGCGATCACGGAAAGCGCAGGCCTCGCGAGTGCAGCCGGGCGTGTCGTCGCGGGGATAGAAATAGAGCACCACTGGCCGGCCGCGGAGGTCCTTCAACTTGACCTTCTCGCCATCGTGGGAGGGGAGCGTAAAATCGGGGGCCTTTTGCCCTTCTTCGATCCAGGTGCTCATGAGTGTGTTGGTCCAATGGTGTTCATAGTCATTCGCGGCGCCAGCAATTATAACATCCGCCTGCTTGCACGCTACGATTCCCGTTCCTGTGCGACAAACGTCCCGGACCGGCGAACCCGGAGGGTGGCAAGCCGGTCCTTCCGATGTACAATGAAGGGGGGTCCCGATTCCCTTGCACGAAAGGACATTTGTGGCGATTTCCAGCATCGGCCAACATTCGCTCGCGTCACAATCTGGTCGTTCTCTCGAACTCGCGCTGGCGGCGGCACGCTGTGCCGCCGAAAACCGAGGTCGAGATATCATGGTGCTCGACATGCGGGAGTTGACCGCGGTCTTCGACTATTTCGTCGTGGCCACTGGCACGAGCCGCCGCCAACTGCACGCGATGAGCGAGGAGATCGACCACAAGCTGGAAGATGATCTGGGCGACCACCGCCTGGGAGTCGAAGGCTATCAAGACAGCCGTTGGATTCTGCTCGACTACGGTGACGTGGTGATTCACCTCTTCGACGAGGAAGCCCGCGGGTACTACGACCTGGAGCAACTCTGGTGTGACGCCGGTCGCGTGCCGGTCGATTTGCCGGCGGCCGGCGGGTAGCCTGGTATCGAAACGCTGGATGGCGGGATGGAATCCCGCCCAACGGAGTACCAATGAACGTCCTTTCCGAGCTCCGGCGGCGGTTCGCAACCGCCCTGGGCGAGCTAACCGCGGAAGCCGGCCTCTCGACGCTGGAAATCGCCGACCTGGCCGTTCAGGTGCGCCCCAGTCAGGACGCGAAATTCGGCGATTACCAGGCCAACTGCGCGATGCCGCTGGGCAAGCGGCTGGGCCGCGCCCCGCGCGACGTCGCGGTGGAACTCGTCGCGAAGCTCTCGCTTGGCGATCTGTGTTTGCCCGCCGAGATCGCCGGGCCGGGCTTCATCAACCTGCGACTCAACGACGATTGGCTGACCGCGCGGCTCCAGGCAGCGGTCGCCGACCCGCGCTTGGGCGTCGAACCGGTCACTCAGCCGCGGACGTTCGTCATCGATTATTCGGCCCCCAACGTGGCCAAGCCGATGCATGTGGGCCACATCCGCTCGACCGTCATCGGCGACAGCCTTTATCGCACGCTCAAGTTCCTCGGCCACCGGGTGATCGGCGACAATCATCTGGGCGACTGGGGCACGCAGTTCGGTATGATCATCTACGGCTTCCGTCACTTTCGCGACGAGGCGGCCTATCGCGAGCGGCCGGTCGACGAATTGGCACGGCTCTACAAGCTGGTCCATCGCCTGGTCGATTACCATGCGGGGCTGGTCGAAATGCCACGGCTCCGCGACAAGGTGGCGAAGGACGAAGCCGCCCTTGCGCGTGGCGCCGCCGCGCCGAGCGGCGACGCCAAGGCAGATAAGAAGGCCGCCCAAGACCTCAAGAAGTCGCGGCAGACGCTCGACCAGTCGCGGGCGGAGTTGGATGAATTGCAGGCCAAATTGAACGCGGTCGAGCGCGATCCCGCGTCGGCTGAATTGGCCCGCCGGCACGCCGGCATCGCTTCGGCCGTGCTGGCTGAAACCGCCGCGCTCCACGCCGGCGACCCCGAGAACCTGCGGTGGTGGCGGGAATTCATGCCCCCCTGCCTGGCCGCGATTCAGCAAGTCTACGACCGGCTCGGCGTAAGGTTCGACCACACGCTCGGCGAGAGCTTTTATCACGACCGGCTCGCCGCCGTCGTCGACGACCTCCGGCGGCGGGGAATCGCGCGCGAGAGCGACGGCGCAGTGTGCGTCTTTTTCGACGACGGCCCGGTGCCGATGATCGTGCAGAAGCGCGACGGCGCTTACCTCTACGCCACGAGCGATCTGGCGACGATCCAGTACCGGATGGAGACCTGGCGGCCCGACACCGTGCTCTACGTCGTCGATAGTCGACAGAGCGATCACTTCAAGTTGCTGTTCGCGGCGGCGCGGAAATGGGGCTACGAAAACGTCAAATTCGAGCACATCAGCTTTGGCACGGTGCTGGGCGAAGATGGCAAACCCTACAAGACCCGATCGGGCGACACGGTGGGGCTGATGGGCCTGCTCGATGAGGCGGTCGCGCGGGCCGGACAGGTGGTGGCGGCCAACGACGACGACAAGAAGACCGGTCCGGAACTATCGGCCGAGGCTCGGCGGCAAGTCGCCGAAGTGGTGGGGATCTCGGCCATCAAGTACGCGGACCTCTCACAGAACCGCGGCAGCGATTACGTGTTCAGCTACGACAAAATGGTCGCCATGAACGGCAACACGGCCACGTACATGCAATACGCTTATGCGCGTGTGCGCAGCGTGTTTCGCAAGGGCGGCGTCGATCTCGACCAATTTCGCGCCGGTCACCCCGCAATCCTCCTCGACGTGCCGGCCGAACGCGCGCTCGCCTTGAGCGTGCTGAGGTTTTCCGAGGCGCTGGAATTCACCGTCGCCGATTACCGGCCCAACCAACTGACGACGTACCTGTTCGATTTGGCAAACGCCTATTCGACGTTCTACGAGCAGTGCCCCGTGCTCAAGGCCGAAACGCCCGCCGTCCGCGACAGCCGGCTGTTGCTCTGCGACCTGACGGCGCGGACGTTGAAACAGGGGCTGGCGCTGATGGGAATCGACGTCGTCGAAAAAATGTAGTCCCGTCAACTGACGATGAGGCATGGCCTGCGGCCGGGCATGCTCATTTGCCCGAAGAATCGCGTTTCAGCAATTCGATCTCGCGACGCAAACGATCGTTTTCGAGTTGTTGCTCCTGGGCTCGTCGATGTTCGGCGTCCGCGCGCTCGCGTTGGGCCACCACTTCATCCTCCTGCTCTTCGCCGGTGAGGATCCTTCGGCCGGTCGCAGGATCGAAAAGTCGAAGCAGATGGCCTTCCGGCTCGAGCACCAGTTCAAGCTCTCGGCTCGTGACTTGTCCTTGGGCCTCCGGCGCGAGCCGCGAAACCTGGCCGCGTTTCAAGCGAAAGCCCCGCAGCCGCTCCCGGCGGACCTCGAGTTCGGGGTCGAAAATGAAGTACTCACGGACGCCAATCCGCGCATAAAGCTCAGGCTTGACCTTCTCGTCTTCGGCGCGCGTCTTGTCCGAAGTCACCTCGATGATCACCGTCGGTGAGACCTGCTCTTCCCAGGTGCGGAAAAATCGCCGCGGGTGATTGCCCTGAACGCCCTTGGTGACCATCACGTCGGGCGCCTTGCATGCTGAAGGGTTTCCCTCTTCATAGTACAAGAACAGGTCGGCCGCCACATGCACGTCTTCCCGGCGCCGGAAATGCCTCCGCAAAGCGTCATAGAGGTGCAATATGGCCGCGACGTGGAGGTCGGTTTCACCCATCGGTTCGCCGTCGGAATCGGGATAGAGTGGGTCGGGCAGGGAGCCCGGCAACGGTGTGATCGACGTCGACATGCTCCACTTCCGATCGTCCGACGCGCGCGGCTTGACCGACTCCGAAGCCACGTCGCAATCCACGACGCGCCAGTAACTTCTGATCGCAACGTACACGTTCGGTTTCATGGGCGGCGATGGGCCGGCCAGTTCTTGTCACATTCTAGCTCGCCCCGCGCCGACCAGCAAGGCAAGCCACCCCGGCACACGGAACGATGGCGGTTCCCCGCGCAAATCTTGCTGCAAGCGCGCCAAGTCCGCGTCGCCGGGAAACGCCGCCAACCCTTCGCGGCACGTGGCCCGCGCTCGGGCTGCATCGCCCGCCAGCCGGCAGCAATCGGCCAGCAACAGGTAGAGCCGCGGCCGAAGTCGGGATCGCGGCGAGAGGATAGCGAGGCTGCGTTCCAAGTACACGATCGCCTCGGCCGGCCGGCCCGCCATGCCGCAGGTCATTCCCAGGTAGAACAGCGTGTGTCCGTTGTCCGGACGCTCCGCGTTTTCCAGTTCCAGGAGCCGCAAATTGCGCTCGACCTTGCGCCGCCGCTCGGCCGCGTCGTCGTAGCCCGTGTGCTGGATCGCGATCGACGTCGTGCGGACCGTGCCCCCGGAGCGCAGCACGGCGGGCACGATCTGCTCGTGAACGCGGCCTTGCCAACGGACCTCGGGCAGATTGCGGAACAAGCGGTCCTGAATCGCCGTCGAGGCGGGATGGCCGCCGTCGGAGGCGGCGGGGCTGACGTGCAGCATCTGGTAGACGACGTGCTCGTCGTCCAGTCCGGCGATGAGCTTCGCCAGGGCCTGCCGGTCTGGCTCGTCGAGCCAATCGTCGCAGTCCATCCAGAAGACCCATTCGCCTGTCGCTTGCCGTAGACTCTCGTTGCGCGCCGCGGAAAAATCGTCGCACCAAATAAATGGGAACACTCGCGCCTGCCGGCCGTGCCGGTCGCGAGCGGCGGCCGCCAGCTCGCACGTGCGGTCTGTCGAGCCGGTGTCGACGAACACGATTTCGTCCACCAGGTCCGCCGTCGTCGCCAACGCACGGGCGAGCGACGCCTCGGCATCGCGGCCGATCATCGTGAGCGAGGTGCTTGGGGTCATCCGAGTTCAACCCTTGGAAATTCACCCCACGTTTCGCGCGCGGCGTAGCGGAATTCGTGAGAATTCCGAAGCATTGGGTACGAATCGGAACTCTCACGAGTTCCGCTACTCAAATGGGCTGAAAGCGGCGAAACCAGTCCCACGCGGCCTCGGCGGCCTCGCGCGCGGGCCGGGGCGAATAGCCCAACTCCGCGGCGGCCCGGTCGCTATGGAAATGGTGCTCCATTACCGACATGGCAGTGGCGGCGGTGTTGACGTCGGGTTCGTGGCGCGTGATCCGGCCCCAGAGGCCGCCGACGATGCCGGCCATTCGCAACAATCGCCGGCCCACCACGCGCCGCGGCGGCCGACCGCCGCTGACGTCGGCGAACATCCGCCAGGCTTCGAGGTACGAAAGCGGCTCGCCGCCCAGTATGTAGCGTTGGCCGCGCACGCCGCGCTCGGCCGCCGCGAGGATGCCGGCCGCCACATCGCGCACGTCGCAGAAGTCGTTGCCGCCCGGCGGCGCAAACAGGCCCTTGCCGCGCGCTACAGCCAGTAGCATGCGGCCACTGGAGGGCTTCCAGTCCCATGGGCCGAGCATGTAGGCCGGATTGACGATCACGGCGTCGAGTCCCAGTTCGAATTGTTCCATCACCGCTTGTTCCGCCTCGCGTTTGGTGACGACGTAGGGGCAAGCGACATGACCGCCCAGCGGGGTGTTTTCGTCGGCCGGCCTGGCCCGTGTGCCGTGACCCAGGGTATCAACCGTCGAAACGTGGACCATCCGCGCGCCCACCTCGCGCGCGGCCACGGCCACGTGCCGCGTTCCGTCGACATTGATCGCGCGCTGTCGATTCAAACCCGACCATCCAATATGCACCTCGGCCGCGGCGTGTACCACGCGCGAAACATTACGGCAGGCTTGGCGCATCGATTCCTGGTCGCGGACATCGCCCTGAACCGGTTCGACGTCGAGTGCCTCGAGCGGGCGACGATCGGAGCCTTCGCGCGCAAGCACGCGCACCGCCTCGCCGCGCTGGAGCAAGAGTCGGACTACATTATTGCCGACCAGGCCCGTGGCCCCTGTCACTAGCGTGAGCATGTCGCTGTCTCCAATCCTTTGAACACATCGCTCGTGGGTCGTCCATCTAAAGGTGTCTCCGCTCAGTTACCTCCCGCCGCCAATTTCGTACGGCAGCGACGAAATCATCCGCGGTTTCGTCGTCGGGCCAAAAGTCGCAGCCGGCGAGAAGCGCGTCAAAGTCCCGCAGTGGCGTCACGCCCTGTTGTTGTGCCAAGTCCGCGACCTCGACCACCGCCGCGCGCGGTGCATGCAACTGTGGCGATCGGCAATTCGCGAGCGACTGCGGAATTGGTTCGGGCTGTGTGGGCATGAGTCCTTTAGCCGTTTCGGTTGAATTGAATGCCGTCATTCGCCGCCATACGCTTCTCCCGCGCGTCGCCGGCGACACTCGCATGCGCGGCCCGCCGTGGGCGGTACAAAATCACAAGGCACATTGTACTCTTTTGCCGCCTTTACCGCCAGTTGTCGTTCGCACGACGGCGTCGGGAATCGGCCGGCCGATCGACGTGGGCAGCTCACAGAGGCGTCTTCGAATCACCTGTGGTTCAGGCATTGCCGCCATTGCGACCGGCCCCACGGCGTTGCTCGTACAGATCATAGAGATCGAAGAGCGCCTCGCGCAAATTGCCCGCGCGCGCCTGCCATGCCTGCGCGACGTCGTCGAGACCGATCGTTTGATCACCCGGCGCCAGCAGGCCGGCGACGATTCGCTGGGCAGTCGGCAGGTCGGTCGCGGTTTCGAACAGCGTTGGCAGGCCGACGTTGGCGTGGGCCGTGACGAGCAAGCCGGCGCCGCGCCGTCGGCAAAACCACTTGAGGCGGAATTTGCTCCAACGGCTGAGTTGTTCATAGCCGTCGACGACGACCAGTGAGTTGGCGTCAAGCGGATTCCTTTCTCGCCAGCCCGCGTCAAGGCGCCGTTGGCCGTCGTGCAATGCCAGCAAGATGACGCGGCGCTCGGAGGCAAGGGCGGGCGAGAGCGCCGCCAGGAGGGACGACTTGCCGCTTCCGTGCGCCCCGACGATTTGGCCCCACCAACCGTTGACTCGCAAACGTTCGAGCAGTCGCTCGGCGTTGCAATCCGGCGGAAAAAGGTACCGCACCGCGCCCGGGCGGACGTAGCGCGTGGCGAAGGGGTTGTGTCCGGGGTCGTGAGTGGCGGGGGGCACGGAAGGTGGTTGTAGAGCTTCGAGGTTTGGGGTTCGGGGTTCAGGGTTCAGGGTTCGGGGTTCGGGGTTCGGGAGGAAGCCAAAATCCTGAACCCTGAACCCTGCGTCCCTCGGTCTGCGTCTCTCGGTCTGAAACTTAACCACTGACGTCCGCCGTCTGCCCACTCTCTCCTTTCCCCCTTTTCCTTTCTGCCATTGTTTGCCTTCTGCCTTCCGCCATCTCCCCGCCGTCGTTGGATTCCGGCACCGTCTCGGTCGTCTTCGCCTGTGCCATGCTCCGCGCCGCCGGCACGGAGCCGAGCTGGAACGGCACTTCGCGAAACAGCTCCTTTCCCCGAGGTAGATAAAGCCGCAATCGCACGCACCAATGGATTTTGACGATCAATCCTTGGTAACTGAGCGGACTGGAGGGCAACACGGCGCTGAAGCGCTGCGGACGGCGGAGGTCGATTTCCGGTCGTTCGGCCATGTTGATCCGTTCGAAATGATGCACCGCCAGGTCTTCGTCGCCTTGGCCCTCGGTAAACCAGACGATCGAGATTTCCACTTTGCACGGCTCGTCCGTTTTCAGCCCCTCGACGTGGTAGGCGCCCGAGAGCGTATCGCCGGGCTGGTAGGCGCGGCGATTGCCGTCGAGGTACAAGCCCAATACCGTATCGGAAAAGTGGATTTCTTTCATGCGGCACCACTGGCGAGCCGGCCCGGATACACGTGCAACGTGAAGCTGCGATCGAAGTCCTTCCGACGGACCGCTTCGGCAGCCACGACGAGCTTCCAGTGGACCTGGTTGTGGTCGGAGCGGAACGAGTGCATGGCCCCGGCCGGGATATCAAGGGGGAGTTGCGCTTCGAACGGTTTCTCCGGGTGTATCTCGAATTGTTCGCGTCGGAAAACTTCGCGCTCGAAGACGCGCTCGGTGGCGGTGCGCGTATTGGTCCCCTGTCGATAAGTGGCTTGCTCCTCGCAAACCAACAGAATCCGCAACGATTTCACCGACAGCCGGCCTGGCTGATGAACGAAGACCTGGTAACTTCCGCCCGGTAACAGCGGGTGTTCGGAGATCTCAGCGATCGTCGGCCCGATGCCCGTGCCGATCAACGCCGTCCGCACCAGCAGCACGATCAGCCCAATGCCAACGAGCACCAGGGGTGCCAGGAAAAACGTCAGAAGCCAGTCCGGCTGGCCCGCCATGTGCCCCTGGACCGCCATGGTGACGAACACGGCTACGACGCCGTTCCAGACGACGGAGCCCGCCAGCAAGGCCGGCAGTTGCCATCCCGCGCGCTCGCTGGGCAATCGAAAGGCGAGCGTGGTGCCTCGACTGTCGGTGAGGCTGGCGTCGCCGGGCACGTTTGGAAACTTCGGTTCGACGCCGGCCGCCTCGTCGAACGGATCGTGCCTTGCGGCGCGCTGCTGCTCGACGGCGCGGCGCTCGGCCGACTTGTCCCAGTTCCAGACGAAGTAGAACAAACCCGCGCCACCCAAGGCCAGGAACGGCAATGGAAACAAAAGCGCCAGCCAGGCAAACCACGTGTAGCGTTGCGAGAGCACGACACGTCCGGGGTTGCGCGGGTCGTGCCAACAGCGGCACGTCTGACCAATCGGGAATTGCCGCAGCAGCGCTTCGCTGCGGGCCTGGTCGTGGGTATGGACGTCGGTCACGTCATACCAGGCATCGGAGTCGACGTCGCGACCCTGGACCTGGAACCGCACACGAAAGCGCGGGGCGAATTGCGGGCCGTCGCGGTGCTGCTTGACGTCAAAGTGGTGGCCGATCACCTTGCAGGTTTGCTCGATGAAGTCGCGGTTGACGCGCAGTTCGGGGATCGTGAAGTTGACCAGGATCACCGCCAGGGCCGCGCATCCGGTCAGAAAACACGACGCGAAAAAACAGCCCGACCCCAGGTTGCCTAGCTTGCGCGAGCCGCTGCGGCGGTCGCCGCGCTTCTTCCCGTAGTACCTGACGAGGGACTTAGGCAATGCGGAAACTCCGTGACATGGGGGTACGTCTCCAAGAAGCCATATTATCGTCTTCTGGCGGATTGGAAACCTACCGCTATAATTCCGAACACGTACGGAGAACTCCTCAACCGTGGAATCCTGCCATGAACCGTCTCCCTGCCTGGCTGTCATGTGGACTCGCCTACGGTGCTCTGGCTCTCGGCGCGAACGGCCCGTCGCACGCCGAACCGCCCGCCCGTCGGGTCAACGAACATGCCCAAACTTCCGACTCATGGCCTAACTGGCGCGGGCCGGGTAGCCAGGGGGTGGCCGAAACGACGCGGCTTCCGGACGTCTGGCCCGCAAACGACCCAACGCCGCTTTGGCTGGCCAAACTCGCAGAAGGCTGGTCGTCGCCCGTCGTGGTCGACTCGCGGGTGTTCATTACCGACCGCGCCGGTAAGGTCGAGCGGGCGTGGGCCTTCGACGCCGATACCGGGCGGAAGTTGTGGGTCCAATCCAACCCAGTCGACTTCGACCCTCACGAGGTCGGCCGCCGGCACGGCAACGGTCCCAAGTCGACGCCCTTGGTTCGCGACGGTCTGGTCTACACGTTGGGCATCGCCGGCTGGTTGCAAGCGCTCGACGTTCGGGATGGCCGAATCGTCTGGCACCTTCATTTGCCGGCCGAGTTCGGGGCCCGGCAGCCGCTCGCCGGCGGACGTGCCTACGTCAATGGAACTGAAAACGTGATCGTCCCCATTGGCGACGGCGACGGCGCGCCGGTACCGTTGTTCGGCTATACCGGCTCGCCCACATGGTCCAACGGACGCTTGATTTGTTCGGTCGGCGGACAGCGTGGCGGCACGCTGATGGCGTTTGACGCCGCGACCGGACACGTCGCCTGGAAATCGCTTCACGACCATGTTTCGTATTCGTCGCCCATCATCGCCACGATCGAGGAGCAAGAGCAGGTGGTCGTGATGACCGGGCCGGAGGTGGTCGGCTTGGCCGCCGACGACGGCCGGCGGCTGTGGGGGCATCCCTTTCAGATTCAGTACGACGAGAGCATCAGCACACCCGTCGTGAGCGGCAACAAGGTGGTGGTTAGCGGCGACCGCAAGCCGCTGACGGCGCTGGTCATCGCGCGGTCGGGCGACCGCTGGAACGCGAAGGTCGCCTGGGAAAACCCCAATCTGACGAGTTATCTGTCGTCGATGGTCATCCGCGACGGCTACGTCTACGGAATGAACGACGGCGGTGAGTTCGCCTGCGTCAGTTTGGCCGACAGCAAGTCCGTCTGGATCGGCGGCAACCACGGCTACTACTCGACCCCCGTGCTGACCGGCACGCGGCTGTTGGGAATGAACGAACGTGGCGAGCTCCTGGTTCTATCCGCCACGCCCGACAAGTACCGGCCGCTCGGCGGCAGCAAGCTGGCGGACGACGCCACCTGGACGTCGCCGGCGGTCGTCGGCTCGCGGGTCTACGTGCGCAGCCGGTCGGGCCTGCGCGCGTTCGATTTCTCGAGGTAGCGGAACTCGTGAGAGTTCCGATCCGAAGTCTCACGACTTCGGCTACTCATCAAAGCAAGACTGAAAGAGCACTAACCTACGTTGGCCAATTCTTGCCGGTTCTTGCGGTAGAAGCCGATCCCTTCGAGTGCCTTGTAGACTTCGTCGAGGGTCTTCTCGCCGAAGTTGGAAATGCTCAACAGGTCGTCGCGAGTGCAGTTCAGCAGATCGCTGACCGTGAAGATGCCGCGTTCCTCGAGGCAGTTCGTGGTGCGGACCGTGAGGCCGATCTCGGCTGTGCTCATTTCCAGCCTTTCGCTCAAATCCTTGGCGCGTTCATCGGCGGAACGAAGAGGAATGCGGGTGGTCATGGGTTCCCTCCCAATCCAATGGTGGTGTGAATGGACTCTTTGCGACGCGGCGGCCCGACATGCGGAACCACACGCGTTCGAGAAACGCGGTTCTCGACGGGCCACATCGTATGCGTTTTCGCTTTCAGGTCAATACTTTGCTAGCATGCCGGTGCTAGCACGTCTTGACGACGCGGCGCGATGACCGACAATTGACTTGTTCGAGTTCGACCCCTACGCAGGAGCTCCCTCCGTGTCCAAGTTCGCCGTCATCATGCCGGCCGCCGGCGCCAGCAGCCGGTTCAAGGACAAGCACTACAAAAAGCCCTTCGCCCCACTGGCGAACCGCGCCGTCTGGATGCATTCGGCCGAGAGGTTCCTGCACCGCGACGACGTCAAGCAGTTGATCCTGATCATCGCGGCCGCGGACCGCGAGGAATTCGATTTCAAGTTCGCCTCGAACGTGATGATCTTGGGGATCGACGTGGTCGAGGGAGGAAAGGAACGTGCCGATTCGATCGAGCGGGCGTTGGCGAGGGTCAAGCCCGACATCGACTTCGTGGCCGTCCACGATGCCGCCCGCCCCTGCCTGGTGGACGAATGGATCACCAAAGTCTTCGAGGCGGCCGAGCGGAGCGGAGCGGCGATCCTGGCGGTGCCGGTTTCCTCCACGCTCAAACGGGTCGGGGCCAACCACGCGATCCAGGAAACCGTCCCCCGCGAGGGGCTTTGGGAGGCGCAAACGCCCCAGGTCTTCCGCCTGCAACTCCTGCTCGACGCCTACGCCAAGCGCGCCGGTTTCGTCGCCACGGACGACGCCCAACTGGTCGAGCGAATTGGCCACGCGGTGAGCGTCGTGCATGGCTCGTCGATCAATATCAAAATCACCACCCATGAAGACCTGCGACTGGCCGAACAAGCCTTGAAGGCGCTCCCCAAGCCCAAGTTCGCCGGCCCGGCGCATCCGTTCGCCGATGACGATATGTGGAGGTAAGTCATTTGTATTCGTTCGGGGCACTCGCGCAGCGGGTGGCCCGAACATCGCCCCGGCCGCTCCGCGGCTACGTGGACGCGGAGCGTCTGCAAGCACGTTCCCACGCGGAGCGTGGGAACGAGAGTTGATATATGACCAATGACATTTTCTCAGAACTCACCTGGCGTGGCCTGATCCACCAGACGACCGACGACCAAGGGCTGCCCGGCTGGCTGGCCGAGCGGGGCCGGACGCTTTACGCTGGCTTCGATCCCACGGCGGATAGCCTTCACGTGGGCCACCTGGTGGCGCTGATGATCTTGCGCCGCTTCCAGCGCGCCGGCCACCGCCCCATCGCGCTGGTGGGCGGCGCCACCGGCATGATCGGCGACCCCAGCGGAAAGAGCGAAGAGCGCAAGCTGCTGGCGCTCGACGAGTTGCGGGCCAACGTCGCCAAGATCGAAGCCCAGATGCGGCGGATCTTGGACTTCGACGGCGGCGCCGGCGCGGCGCGGTTGGTGAACAACCACGACTGGATGAGCCAATTCAGCTTCCTCGATTTCCTCCGCGACGTCGGCAAGAACTTCCCCGTCAACGTGATGTTGG
>Ga0307373_10003666_pt1 | contig 26523 bp, 24 predicted proteins | sample OX2MG_FD_202534 | JGI IMG/M metagenome (GOLD analysis project Ga0307373, IMG submission 202534) | Soil microbial communities from Risofladan, Vaasa, Finland - OX-2 | ecosystem: Environmental > Terrestrial > Soil > Coastal area > Acid sulfate soil | place: Finland: Risofladan, Vaasa | collected...
AACCGATTACAATAGCCATCTCGGCCTCCTTCGTCCCGAGCGGCTGGTTTTTTTACGCAAACCCACTCTACTCGGGATTGGAGGCCGGGGTCGTTATCAGATCAAGCGCGCCTGCCCGGCCCGGCTGGAGCAGCGCCAGGCCGGTGCGGCGCGCGTCCCGCTTGTGAGCCGCCCCGCTGTAGCGGCGCGGGGCGGCGTGCTCGCACCGACTTGGGGGCCCCGTGGCCCCAAGTCGGCGCTGCGCCTCGCTGGGGCCGCGCCGAATTCGTTTCCCGGGGGCGCAGACGCGCCACTGGCGCGTCTGCCCCTGCGGAATTACGACCACCCCAGAGCCCGAAGCGGGCTCTGGGGACCCCGGTTCGCAGCCTTTCGCGCCGATTGTGCCGGCTGGCAAAGCGGCGCGACCCCCGCGAGCGGCAGGCAGCCAGCAGCTATGGATTGCTGGTGGGAAGGGGCTGGGGAGGCGGTGGCCGGGGCGGTGAGGCTGGCGCTTGCGGTCGGCTTGCCCTCGCTGCAAGCTGTCGGCTGCAAGCTGCCAGCCCCGTGGAATACGGCGCTGCTTTCGCCGACGCCCGGCGCTCAGAAGGGGATATCGTCGTCGGTGATTTCGGTGGCGGGGGGGGAGTAGCGGGGTTCGGCGCCCTCCTCGCCGCCACTGCCGCCGGCCGGGGCGCTGGCGGCATGGGCGGCGCGGCCGGAGCCCTCGCCACGTCCGCCGGTCATCACCATCTCGTTCACCACCACCTCGGTCATGTAGTGGCGCTTGCCCTCCTTGTCATCCCAGGAGCGGGTCTGCAGCCGCCCCTCGAGGTAGACGCTGGAGCCTTTGTTGAGGTACTGGCTGGCGGTTTCGGCCAGCTTCGACCAGCACACGATGTTGTGCCACTCGGTTTTTTCCTGGAACTCGCCGCTGTTTTTGTCTTTCCAGCGCTCGCTGGTGGCCAGGCTGAACTTGGCCACCGCTTGCCCGGAGGGGGTGTACTTCAACTCGGGGTCTTTGCCCAGACGCCCGAGCAGGATGACTTTGTTTACGCTTCGCGACATGGTGTCCTCGTGGCCGCGCCCGCGAGCCGATGCGAGGCGGGCGCGGAGTTGGAATACATTCTACCGTTCCCATTGTACCGGCGGCGCCGCCGACTGCGGCCGGGCTCGGCCCCGGCCCGCCGGGGAGGCGAGGCCGAAATGGGGCATCTGGGTCAAGCCATTGAAAACAAAGGAGTAATCCCGAAACGGGCGCGGCCCAGACGGGGGTTTTCCCCATTGGGCGCCGCAATTCTGTAAGATCAGTGGTAGGCTCTTACCGAAAACGGTAGGGGCGGCCTCTTCCCCCGGCCACGACGCCGTGCAATACCTGCTGCTTCATTTCGGCTACGCATTCCTGGTGCTGGGCTTGATCATCGAGGGCGACGCCACGCTGGTGGCGGCGATGATTCTGGCCAGCCAAGCCGGGCAGCAGTATTTCGACCTGCGCTGGGTGCTGGGCATCGCCTTGGCGGTGACGGTGGGGGGCAACGAGCTGCTCTACGAGCTGGGGGCGCTGGGGCGGATGCGGAGCCTGCTGGCCAACAGCCGCCACCGGCAGAAGGTTTCGGGCTGGCTGCACGGCACGCGCGCGGGCTTCCTGTCGCTCACCTTTTCGCGGTTCATGTGGGGCTTCCGGCTGATGATCCCGTTTGCGGCCGGGATGCTGCACATCCGCCGCCGCCGCTTCTCGCTCACCAACCTGGTGGGCGGGGTGATCTGGGTGACGGTGCTGGCCTACTTTGGGGTGGCGGTGCAGTCGCTGTTCGGGCTGCTGCGGCACGACCTGCTGCGCTATCAATCGCACATCGCGGTGGCGCTGTTCCTGATCGGGTTGGTGATCGGGATGGCGAGCATACCCTGGCAGCTCACCCGCCGCGGCATGAAGCGGCAACTGGCGCGGTGCACGCTGGGGCTGAACGCGCCGCTGATCGCGGCGGTGCGCCCGTTGGCGAGCGCCAAGCCGCCGGTGGCGGCGCCGCCCGCCCCCTCCGCCAGCCACCACGAGTTGCGCGGCTAGGGCGCGACCCCCGCGCGGCGGCCGCGACTTCTGCTTGACGGCGGGCTATGTGCCTGAATATAGTGGTTTTAGGCATCAAATGATCAAACTCGACATCATCAATGCGGTGGTCAACCGCACCGGTCTGAGCAAAGCCCAGGCGGAGGAGGCGGTGGAGGCGGTGTTTCGGCGGATGAAGACGGCGCTGGAACAGGACGACCGCATCGAACTGCGCGGCTTTGGCGTGTTCAGCATCCGCCCGCGCAAGACCGGGGTGGGGCGCAACCCGCGCACCGGGGCCGAGGTGGCCATCGCCCCGGGCAAGTCCATCCGCTTCCGCCCCGGCAAAGAAATGAACGCGATCAACTGATGGTTGGCGCGGGCCCCAGCGCGCCTGCGGCGCGCGTCCCGCTGGTGAGCCGCCCCGCTGTAACAGCGCGGGGCGGCATGCTCGCGCCGACTTGGGGACCCCATGGCCCCAAGTCGGCGCTGCGCCTCGCTGAGGCCGCGCCGAATTCGTCTCCCGGGGGCGGGCTGCCCTGCGGAATTTCGCAGCCTTTCGCGCCGATTTTGCCAGCAGGCAAAGCGGCGCGACCCCCGCGAATGGGGCACGGCCCGCGCCGGCAGCACGCATGAGCGGCCCCGCCTTTCTGTTGTGGAGAGTCCCCCGGCGCGAGCGCTGGCCGCCGCCGCGGCCGTCGTGGCGCTGGGCGCTGCCGCTGTTCCTGCTGACGCTGCTGACCACCACGGTGGTGGGGGCGCGGCTGCAGTACAACTTCGTCCGCAACCTGCCGGCCTACCGCACCAACGACGACCTGTTTCCCTTCGCCTGGGCCTGGCACCACCCCGGGATGCTGGCGGGCGGGCTGGGGTTCAGCCTGGCGCTGATGAGCATCCTGCTGGCGCACGAGCTGGGCCACTTCCTCGCCTGCCGCTACTACCGGCTGGAGTCGACCTATCCGCTCTTCCTGCCGGCGCCGACGCTGATCGGCACCATGGGGGCGTTCATCCGCATCAAGGCGGCGTTCAACGACCGCCGCGAGCTGCTGGACGTGGGCATCGCCGGGCCGCTGGCGGGCATGGCGCTGACCCTGCCGCTGCTGATCTACGGCATCGCCACCTCGCACGTGCTCAGCCCGGCGCAGGCGGGGCTGTGGCGGCTGCAATGGATCGAGTTCGGCTGGCCGCCGCTGGCGCGCTGGGTGGCGGCGTGGCTGCATCCCGGCATCGCTCTTGGCCGCATCGCGCTCTCGCCGGTGGCGCGGGCGGCCTGGATGGGGCTGCTGGTGACCATGCTCAACCTGCTGCCGGCGGCGCAGTTGGACGGCGGGCACATTCTCTACGCCTTTTCGCCGCGCCTGCACGCCCTCGCCTCCTGGGCCTCGCTGGGGGTGCTGGCGTTGGCGGGGTGGCTCTACTGGCCGGGCTGGTACATGCTCGCCGGCTTTGTGCTGCTGATGCGGGTGCGCCACCCCTTTGTGCCGGAGTTCGAGCCGCCGGGGCGGGGGCGGGCGGCGCTGGCCTGGCTGGCGGTGCTGATTTTCCTGGCCTCGTTCACGCTGCTGCCGGTGCGGGCGTAATCGCGGGCGCGGGGCGCCGGCCCCGGCCCTCACATTCCCAGCGGGTCCACGTCGAGCACCAGGGCGGTGGGGGGGAATTTTTGGTCGCGGGCGAAGGCGCGCAGGGAGCGGAGCAGGCGGCTGAGCTCGCGCCGGCTGGCGCTCTTGAAGAGGAACTGGAAGCGGTACTCGCGCTTGGCGCGGGCGAGGAGGGCGGGGGCGGGGCCGAGGATGCGGGTGGCGGGGCAGTCGGGCGCCTGGCGACGCAGGAACTCGCCGGCCCGGGTGGCGTAGTCGAGCACGCGGTCGAAGTCGGTGTGGCGGAATTGAGCGCTGGCGAGGGCGGCGAAGGGCGGATAGTGCATCCAGCGGCGGAAGTTGGCCTCTTTTTCGTAAAAGCCGGCGAAGTCGGCGCGGGCGGCGGCGGCGACGGCGTAGTGTTCGGGGTGCAGCACCTGCAGCAGCACCTCGCCCGGCTCGGGGCCGCGGCCGGCGCGGCCGGCGACCTGGGTCAAGAGCTGGAAGGTGCGCTCCGCCGCGCGGAAGTCGGGAAACGATAGTCCCAGGTCGGCCTGCAGCACGCCCACCAGGGTGACGCCGGGCACGTCGTGGCCCTTGGCGATCATCTGGGTGCCGATGAGGATGTCCCAGGCGCCGGCGCGGAACTGTTGCAGCACCTGCTCGAAGTGGCGGCGGCTGCGGGCGGTGTCGCGGTCGAGGCGGGCGATGCGCGCCTGGGGGTAGAGGGCGGCGAGCGCCTCCTCCACCTTCTCGCTGCCCGAGCCCAGGAAATAGATATGCTCGCTGCCGCAGGCGGGGCACTGCCGCGGCGGAGGGGTGGTGAAGCCGCAGAGGTGGCAAAGCATGCGGGCGGTGCGCTTGTGGAAGGTGAGCGAGAGGGCGCAGTCGCGGCACTGCTGGGTGGCGCCGCAACTGCGGCACAGCGCCACCGGGGCGAAGCCGCGGCGGTTGATGAGCAGCAGCGCCTGCTGGCCGCGGGCGAGGCGGTCGTCGAGGGCGGCACGCAGCTCGGCGGAAAACATCTCCGCCTCCGCCGCCCGGGCCTGGCCGCGGGGGGCTTGCTCGGCCTGGCGGCGGAACTCGGCGCCCATGTCCACCAGCCGCACCGGGGGGAGGGGGCGGCGCTCGACGCGCTCGGGCATCTCCACGAGCTGGTACTTGCCGGCGCGGGCGTGGGCAAAGCTCTCCAGCGAGGGGGTGGCCGAGCCCAGCACGATGCGGGCACGGCAGAGCTTGGCGCGCATCACCGCCAAGTCGCGGCCGTGGTAGCGCGGCGCCTCCTGCTGCTTGTAGGAGCCGTCGTGCTCCTCGTCCACCACGATCAGGCCCAATTGCGGCACCGGGGCGAAGACCGCCGAACGGGTGCCGATCGCGACGCGGGCGGCGCCGGCGTGCAGCCGCCGCCAGTGCTGGGCGCGCTCGCCCTCGCCCAGGCTGGAGTGGAGCACGGCCACCAGGCCGGGGAAGGCGTCTTCGAAGTCGGCGAACAGGGCGGGGGTCAGCCCGATCTCGGGGACCAGCAAGAGCGCCCCCTGGCCGGCCGCCAAGGTGGACTCGATGGCGGCGATGTAGACGGCGGTCTTGCCGCTGCCGGTGACGCCGTGCAGCAGCAGGGGGGCGGCGCCGGCGGCGTCAATGGCCGCCAGCGCGCGCTGCTGGCTGGAGTTGAGGGCGGCGATGCGCGGGCGGGGCGACCAGGCGGGGGGCGGCAGCGGGGCATCGCTGGTCTCAAGCGCGAGCACGCCCTGGCGCAGCAGCGTGGCCAGCGCGCTGGCCGAGGCGCGGGCGCGCAGCCAACCCGCCTCCGCCCGGCCGCCGGCGGCGCGCAGCAGCTCCAACGCCCGGGCCTGCGCCGGCGTGGGGCGCCGGCCCAGGGTTGGCGCGGGCCCCAGCGCGCCTGCGGCGCGCGTCCCGCTTGTGCTCGCGCCGACTTGGGGGCCCGCTGGCCCCAAGTCGGCGCTGCGCCCCGCAGTCCCTTCACGCAGGCAATAGCTGCGCTGCGGCCGCGGCGGCGTGCCCCGTCCGGGCGGCAGGGCGCAGCGCATGGCCTCGCCGATCGGGGCTTGGTAGTAGGCCGCCGCCCAGCGCACCAGTTCGAGCATGGTGGGGTCGAGCAGCGGCGCGGGGTCGAGCACGGCGGCGATGGGCTTGATCCCGGCCGCGGCCATCCCCTCCGGCAGCTCCGCCCGCAGCGCCACCACCACCCCCTGCAGCCGGCGATTGCGCCAAGGCACGCTGACGCGCATGCCCGGCGCGAGCCCGAGGCCGTCCGGCACGGCGTAGGTGAAGGCCTGGTCCAGCGGCACCGGCAGCACCACGTCGGCGTAAGCGGCTGGAGCGGGGGACAAGGGAGGAGAACCTAGGCCGAAATGATTTCCTTGACCTTGGCGATGATGGCATCGGCGTCAATGCCGTAGCGATGCAGCAGCTCGGCGGGGGTGCCGCTGCGGGGAATGCCGGCGACCGCCAAGCGGTGTACCCGCACCCCAGCCGGCGCCACCGCCTCGCAGACCGCATCGCCGAGGCCGCCGGCGCTGTAGTGGTCTTCTACGGTAATCAGGGTGTTGGCCGTGGCCTGGGCGCAGGCCAGCAGCGTGGCCTGGTCCACCGGGCGCACGCTGAACAGATCGACCACGCGCAAGCCGATGCCCTCGGCCTGCAGCCGCTCCTGCGCCTGGAGCGCCTCGAACAGGGTCACGCCGGCGGCGACCACGGTGGCGCGGTCCTGGGGGCTCTGGCGCAGCACCTTGGCCTGGCCCAGGGCAAAGGCATCGTCGTTGTCGTAGAGGACGGGCGCCTTGGGGCGGCCGGTGCGGATGTAGCACAGCCCGGGCTGGGCCGCGGCCAGCTCCACCGCCCGCCAGGTGCTGACCGCGTCGCTGGGATAGAGCACGGTGGACTCGGGCAGGGCGCGGAACAGGGAGAGGTCCTCGAGCCCCATCTGCGAGCCGCCGTCCTCGCCGATGGAGACGCCGGCGTGGGTGCCGACAAACTTGACGTTGGCGCGGGCCAGGCCGGCCAGGCGGATGAAATCGGCGGCGCGGGTGAGGAAGCAGGCAAAGGTCGAGACAAACGGGATGCGGCCGGTGGTGGCCAAGCCCATGGCCATGCCGGTCATGTTCTGCTCGGCGATGTAGCCCTCGAAGAAGCGCTCGGGCTGGAGCTTTTGGAAGTCCTGGGTGTAGGTGGAGTTCTCCACGTCGCCGTCCACGGCCACCAAGCGGGGATCGGACTGGCCGAGGGCGGCGAGGGCCTGGCCAAAGGCCTCGCGGGTGGCGACCTGCTGGCCAGGCTGGAAGTTGGGCGCCGGGGCGGCGGCGGTGGGGGCGGGCGCGGGCACGGCGGCGGCGGGCGGCTGCGGCCAGGGGCGCGGGCCGGCGCCGTCGGGGCGGAAGGCCTGGCGCAGCTCGGCGATGGCGGCGTCGGCCTCGGACTTGGAGAGCGCCTTGCCGTGCCAGCCGTTCTTGTCTTCGACAAAGGCCACGCCCTTGCCCTTGAGGGTGCGCGCCAAGATCACGGTGGGGCGGCCTTGGCATTGTTCGGCGTGGGCGTAGGCGGCGCGCAGTTGGGCGACGTCGTGGCCGTCCACCACGAGCGCGTTCCAGCCGAAGGCGGCCCAGCGCTGCTGGTGGATCGGCATGTCGTGCTGCAGCATGGTGGGCTGGCTCTGGCCCAGGCGGTTGACGTCCACGATGGCGCAGAGATTGTCCACGTTGTAATGGCTGGCGAGCGCGGCGGCCTCCCAGACCGAGCCCTCGGCGGTCTCGCCGTCGCCCATCAAGACATAGGTGCGGTAGCCGGCGCCGGCCAGCCGCGCCTGCAGCGCCATGCCCAGCCCCACCGCCAAGCCCTGGCCGAGCGAGCCGGTGGGCACGGCGACGAAGGGGAGTTCGGGGGTGGGGTGGCCCTCGAGGTTGGAGCCGATGCGGCGCAGCGTGAGCAGGTGCTCGCGCGGGTAGAGGCCGAGTTCGGCCCAGACGGAGTAGAGCACCGGGGCGGCGTGGCCCTTGGAGAGCACAAAGCGGTCGTTGGCGGGCGAGGCGGGCTGGGCGGGGTCGAGGCGCATGGCCCCGAAGAACAGCGTGGCCAGGATCTCGGCCGCCGACATCGAGCTGGTGGGGTGGCCGCTGCCGGCGGCGGTGGTGGCTTGGATCGAATCAATGCGCAACTGCGTGGCGAGATTGTGCAGGGCGAGATCGGCGGGGTGGGGCATGGCGTGTCTGCGGCGCGGAGGGGGACTGGGGCTAGTTGGCGGCGAGAACTTCCTCGGGCAAGACGAAGCGGACGTGCTCGTCAATGCCCTCGGTTTCTTCCACCCGGGTGAAACCAAAACGTTGGCGCAACGCCTCGACCACCTCCTGCACCAGCGACTCGGGGGCGGAGGCGCCGGCGGTGAGGCCGACGGTGGCGACCCCGGCCAGCCAGGCGGGCGCGATGGCGTCGGCGTCGTCAATGCGGTGGGCGGGGGCGCCGGCGTTGGCGGCCACCTCGACCAGGCGCAGCGAGTTGGAGCTGTTCTGGGAGCCCACCACCAACACCAGGTCGGCGCGCGGGGCCACCCGCTTCAGCGCGGTTTGCCGGTTCTGGGTGGCGTAGCAGATGTCCTGCGCCTTGGGGGCCAGCACCTGGGGAAAGCGCTGGCGCAGGCGCTCGATGATGGCGCGGGTCTCGTCCAGGCTGAGAGTGGTCTGGGTGAGGTAGGCCACCCGGCTGGGATCGCTTACCGTGACCTGGTCCACTTGGTCCAGCGTCTCCACCACGGGCGTGCCCTCGGGCACCTCGCCCAGCAGGCCGATGATCTCGTCGTGGTGGCGGTGGCCGATGATGACGATGCTGTAGCCGCGGCGGATGTACTCCTGCGCCTCGTTGTGCACCTTGCTGACCAGCGGGCAGGTGGCGTCAATCACCTGCAGGTGGCGCTGCTGCGCCTCTTGCCACACCTGCGGGGAGACGCCGTGGGCGCTGAAAAACACCCACGCCCCGAGCGGCACCGCCTCCAGGTGGGGCACAAAGATGGCGCCGCGCGACTCCAAGCTGGAGATCACGGTGCGGTTGTGGACGATCTCCTTGAGCACGTAGATGGGCGGGCCGAACTTGCGCAGCGCCGATTCCACCGCCTCCACCGCGCGCACCACGCCGGCGCAAAACCCCCGGGGCTTGAGGATCAGGATGGTCTTGGGGGCAGCCGCCATGCCAGTAAATTGTAGCAGGGGGCCGGGGGCGGAAGACTCGCACGGTTGGTGGGCGCGGGCCCCAGCGCGCCGCACCGCTGTAGATGCGCGGGGCGGCATGCTCGCGCCGACTCGGGGGCCCATGGCCCCAAGTCGGCGCTGCGCGGCTTCGCTGATGGGCTGCTGCGGCCGCGCCGGATTCGTTTCCCGGGGGCGCAGACGCGCCACAGGCGCGTCTGCCCCTGCGGAATTACGACCACCCCAGAGCCCGAAGCGGGCTCTGGGGACCCGGGTTCGCAGCCTTTCGCGCCGATTTTGCCAGCAGGCAAAGCGGCGCGACCCCCGCGAGCGGCTAGGGCTGGTGCGGGATCTTGGTCGCCTTCTTTTTAGGCGCGGGGCCGTTGGCGTCGTGGATGACGAGGGTCTGGGGCGGCGCGGGCGCCGGCTGGGCGGCGACTGGAGGGGTGCGCGCCGCCTGCAGGCGGGCGTAGTTGGCGCTGCCCTGGGCCTCGATCCAGTCGCCGAGCTGGTCCAGGTGGGCGCGCAGTTGGTCGGCGCTGGACTGCAGGGCGGCTTGGCCGTTGTCGGCGTCGCGCGGCGACATGGCCTCGGCGCTGCGCTGCGCCACCCCCAGGACCGCGTCCAGGTCGCGGTAGAGGCGGAAGGCGGCCCCGACATCGCCCGGAGCGGCGCGGTAGGCGGCCAGCAGGCCCGGCGCCGCCTCGCTCAGGTTGCGGTCGAGCGAGGCCTGGCTGTCGCGCAGCGCCTGCCGCTGGCTGTGATTCAAATGGAGTTGGCTGGGGTCAAGCCCGTCCACCGCCGTCCGCAGCGACACCAGCGCCGTCTGCATCTGGTCGGCAAGGGCGGCCCCCTCCCCTGCGGGCACCGTCGGCGTCTGCGCCGAGAGCCCGGCGGCCGCCAGCAGAACCATCCACACCTTTCCCCGATTGCGCATGCCTATGAGATGCAACCGAGGCGCCTGCGGGCGCGGGGTTCGAGGTTGGTTGGGGCCAAAAAAAAGAAAGCCGACTCGCTTCCCCCCGGAAAAGTCGGCTCTCCTTTTGTGCCTGATTTCAGACTAAAAAATCAAGGCTGTCACTCTGTTCTTGAGCACGCCAGACGCCAAATCCCGGCGGGGGAGCGCTTTGCTGATTTGGTTGCGCTTCCAGGCGGGCTGGTGGGCGATCTTCCCCTACAGTCGCGGCTGACCGCCGGTCAGTTCGCACCTTTTGAGCAATTTACTCCGGATTATCGGAATTGGCGCGCTTCCAGCGGCGGAAATGGTGCCAAAACGCCCAGGCGAACAGGCCCAGCAGCAGCGGTGCCCAGACCAAGTCGAAGCGGTGGAAGTAGGGGCCGATCTCGGTCCAGTTGGTGCCGAGGCGGTAGCCGATGTAGGCCAAAAGCCAGCACCACGGGAGTGAGCCGACGAAGGTATAAAGGTGGAAGCGGCCCAGCGGCATGCGGGCGACCCCGGCGGGGAGGGCGATATAGGTGCGGACCACGGGGAGCATGCGGCTGACCAGCACGGTGAGGTCGCCGTAGCGGTGAAACCAGGCCTCGGAGCGGGCCAGGTCGCCGGGGGCCATGAACAGCCAGCGGCCGTAGCGCTCGGCCAGCGGGCGGCCGCCGTAGAAGCCGACCACATAGGCGGCCATGGAGCCAAGGTTGCAGCCCACGGCGCCCGCCACGGTGACGGCGAGCAGGTCAAACCGGCCGGTGGAGACCAAAAAGCCGGAAAACGGCAGGATGATCTCCGAAGGCAGGGGGATGCAGGCGGATTCAAGCGCCATCAGCAGCATCACTCCGCCGTAGCCGAGGCTGGAGATGACCGCGATGATGTGTAGGCTGAGCCAGGCGAGCATCGCAACAGCATAGCGCAGGCGGCTGCGCCGCCGGCGCGGCTGGCTGCAGCCGGCAACTCGGGCGGGCTTGCCGGAGTTGGGGCCTAGCGCCGCCCGGCGGCAGCGCGGGATTTTTGGCGGCGGGCGGCGGAACGAATGGTAACGTGGGGGTAGGTAAACAACGAGCTATGCAGATCACCTTTTTCGGCACCGGTATTATGGGAGCGCCCATGGCGGCGAATTTGGCGAAGGCGGGGCACACGGTGCGGGTGTGGAACCGGACCCGCGACAAGGCGGAGGTGCCCGGGACCACCTGGGTGGAGTCGCCCGAGGCGGGGGTGGAGGGCGCGGAGGTGGTTTGGCTCTGCCTGAGCGATACGGCGGCGGTGGAAGAGGTGGCGGCAGCGATGCTGGGGGGGGCGCGGCCGGGGCTGCGGGTGGCCGATTCCAGCACCATCTCGCCGCGGGCCAGCCGCGCCTTGGCGGCGCAGTTCGCCGAGCGCGGCGCCACCTGGGTGGATTGCCCGGTGACGGGCTCGCGCAAGGGGGCCGAGGCCGGACAGTTGGTGTTCATCGCGGGCGGGCCGGCGGAGGCGGTGGAGGCGCTGCAGCCGCTGTTCCAGGCCATGGGCCAGCGGGTCTTCCACGTCGGCGACAACGGCATGGGCCTGGCCGCCAAGCTCGCCATGAACCTCAACATCGCCCTGATTTATCAGGGGCTTTGCGAGGGCCTGGTGCTGGCGGAGAAGGCCGGGGTCGCGCCCGAGCAGATGCTGGAGATCATCGGCTCGACCATGCTGCGCTCCGGGGTCAGCGACTATAAGAAAGATGCGGTCTTGCGCCACGACTTCACCCCCAACTTCCCGCTGCGGCTGATGCTGAAGGACATCCACCTGATGCTCGACTTTGCCCGCGAGATGCGGGTCAAGCTGCCGGCGCTGGAGACGGTGGAGGAGGTTTATGCCGTCGCCGACGAGGAGGGGATGGGGGATTTGGACTATGCCGCCAGCCTGACCTTGCTGGAGAAATGGGCGTCGCTGCCCGGGGGCGAGACCACGCTGGCGGCGGACTAGGGAACCGCCGCCGCCCGGGCTGCGTAAGGCCAGCTATGAAGTTCAGAGCCTTTGCCCTCGCCCTGTCCGCTGGACTTTGCCTATTTGCCGCCCGCACCTGCCGCGCCGACCCGACCGGCAGCTTTCACCGCACCTACACCGTCACCGGCGCGGTGACGCTGGAGGTGGTCACCGGGGCCGGCTCCATCCACGTCACCGGCACCCCGGGCAGCGTGGTGACGGTTGACGGCACGATCCATGAGGGCTTTGGCTTGTTCGGTGGCAGCGACCCCAACACCATCCGCACCATCGAGAACAACCCGCCGGTCGAGCAGACCGGCAACACCATCAACGTCCACGGCCTGCACCTGGGGTGGAACAGCCACATTTGGATCTCCTACGTGATCACCACGCCGCCCAACACGCAAGTGACGGCGCACGCGGGCTCGGGGGACATTGACGTGGCCGGGCTGACGGGCAGCGCCGAGCTGGGGACGGGGTCGGGCGACGTGCAAGTGGCCGATTTGGGGGGCAACCTGCGGGCGGGGACGGGCAGCGGCGAGATCCGCTTTGACCATGTGGGGGGTTCGGCGCGGTTTTCCACCGGCAGCGGCTCGATCGAGGGCAACGAGGTGGGCGGGCGCTTCAGCGCCAACACGGGCAGTGGCGACGTGCGGGTGCGGGCGCTGCAGGAGGGGGGCGAGATCCACACCGCCAGCGGGGATCAGGAGCTGGGGGAGGTGCGGGGGGACCTGTCGGCGCACGCCGCCAGCGGCGACATCCAGGCCGAGGGCAGGCTGGAGGGGAGCCACCGCTGGCGCCTCACCACCGCCTCGGGCGAGGTCTCGGTCTCGCTGCCGGCGCAGACCACGGCCAACCTGAGGCTGGAGACGGCCTCGGGGCGGATGGTGGTGAACCACCCCATGCGCTCGCAGGGCGAGATCAGCCGCCATAGCTGGGCCGGGGTGATGGGCAACGGCGGCGGCGCGGGCGCCGAGCTCAGCGTCTCGACCGCCAGCGGCAGCATCCACATCAACTGAGGGCGGGCGGACTCAGAGGCCGCCGGGCTTGGGGGTGAAGTCCACCGAGACGGCGAGGCGCTCGCCCTGGACCTCGAGCACGTTGCAGAAGGTGCGGGCGCCGCGGCGGTTGAACTCGAGCGAGACCTGGGAGCGGCCGATGCGGAGGTGGTGCAGGCGGAGCCAGCCCAGCCACTCCGGCAGCATGGGGTTGACGATGCGCAGCTCGTGGCGGGAGGCGTTGGGGCGGAGGCCGAGGGCGGCGGTGAGCAGCAGGAACCAGGCGCCGGAGGCCCAGGCCTGGGGCGAGCAGGAGACCGGGTAGTTGACCGGCTGGTCGAACTCGCCGCGCTGCACCCCGACGAAGAGTTCGGGCAGGCGCTGGTCGCGGAAGTAGTTGGCGGCCTGGAAGAGGCCGGTGATGAGGCGCAGCAAGGGTTGCTTGAAGTCGTAGAAGGCCAGGCCCTGGGCGATGAGGGAGTTGTCGTGGGGCCAGACCGAGCCGCGGTGGTAGCTGAGGGGGTTGAAGGTGGGCTCGTCGGCGGAGAGGGTGCGGATGCCCCAGCCGCTGTACATGTCGGCGCGCATGAGGCGGCGCGCGACTTGGCGGGCACGCTCGCGCCCGATGATGCGGCTCCAGAGCAGGTGGCCGGCGTTGGAGGTGACGGCGCGCTGGGGCTGCTTCTCGGCGTCGAGGGCACAGGCGTAGTAGGACTGCTCCGGCAGCCAGAATTGGCGCTCGAAGCGGTGGGAGAGCTCGGTGGCCTGGCGCCGCAGGCGGTCGGCGCCGGCGGCGTCGCCGACGGTGCGCAGCAGGCGCGAGAGCCGATAGCGGGCGTCGTAGCAATAGCCCTGCACCTCGCACAGCGCCAGCGGCGGCTTGGGCAGCACGCCCTCGCGGTTGAGGTAGGCGTCCCAGGAGTCTTTCCAGCCCTGGTTGGCGAGCCCCTGGGGGGAGCGGCGCAGGTACTCGACAAAGCCGTCGCCATCGAGGTCGGCGGACTGGTCGAGCCACTCCAGGGCGCGGCGGGCGGCGGGGAGCAGCTCGTTCAACAGGTCGTCGTCCCCGGTCCAGTTGTAGGTCTCGTCCAGCACGATCAGGAACAGCGGGGTGGCGTCCACCGAGCCGTAGTAGGGGGAGTGCGGCATCTCGCCCGCCCGTGTCATCTCGCCCTCGCGCAGCTCGTGCAGGATCTTGCCGGGCTCCTCGTCGCGCCAGTCGTCGCGCTGGGTGCCCTGGTGGCGGGCGAGGTAGCGCAGCGTCTCCTTGGCCAGTTGGGGATGCAGCAGCAGCGACTGGTAGCCGGCGATGAGGGAATCGCGGCCAAAGATGGTGGCGAACCAGGGGATGCCGGCGGCGATGATCTCGCCGACGCGCACCCCGGGCGCCGGGTCGCCGGCCTGGACCTCGAGCGGATCGAGGGCGAAGGGGATGCGCAGCGAGAAGAAATCGCTGGCGGCGGTGGCGAGGCAGCGGGTGAACAGATCGTCGGAGGTCTCGAAGCTGGTGGTGGCGCGCGCCCACTCGGCGTGGCTGTGGCGGCGCTGGGCCAGGCCGACCTCGAAGCTCTGCGCCTCGACCGCCGGCACCGGCCGGCGGGTCGGCGTCCGCTCCGGCGGCGGGCCCGCCGCCACGTTCACCGCGAACAGCAGCGTCTGCTTCTCCCCCGCCCCCAGCCGCAACTCGAAGTCCGCTTGCCGCGCCTTCAACTCGCGCGGCGCCGGGGAAAAGCTGATGGTGGTTTGGCGGAAGAGCTCGTCGCGCCCCAGGTAGGCGAACACCACCGCCTCCGGCCGCAGCACCGGCTCAAAGTAGGTGCCGTGGGCGGCGCGCATCATGCCCCGCACCTGGAACACGTCCACAAAATCCGCATCGAAGTGCAGCTCCACCGTCAGCACCACCGGCTGCAGGTTGAAGTTGTGGAAGGTCAGCCGATCGAGGAACTGGCCCACCAGCAGTTGCTCGCGGTGGATGTGGACGGTGTTTTCGGGCAGATCGAGGTTGTCGCGCACCAGGATGTTGGTGGTGGTGAGCTCGATCTGGGCGAGGATGTTCTGCTGGTTGGCGGCGGAGAGCACCACGGCGCGGTGGCCGTTGACGCGCAGCTCCCAATGGCTGAGGAAGCGGGTGTCCTGGTGGAAGAGGCCGACGTCGGTCGAGCCGGGCGGGGCGATGTCGCCCGCCAGGGCGGTGGCGAGGAAGGTCTTGCCGTCAATCAGGGTGAGGTTGTTCACCCGGCGGGGCTCGCCCGCGGCCAGCACCGAGCGCGGCTGCTCGTGCGGGGTGGCCACCACTTCCAGCTCGCTCCAATTCAGCTCCAGGCCTGATTCCATGGCCACGCCCGATTAGGAGGCCACCGGCAAATCGGCGTCCGCCACCGGCCGCCGCCGCCCGCGCTGGCGCGGCTGCGGCAGCGTGTAGATGGCCAGGTACTGCTCCACCATGCGCTCCAGGCTGAAATGATGCTCGACGTGGGCGCGGCAGAGGCTTGCGGCGATGGGCGGCTCCTGCGCGCGGCGCGCCATGTCGGCGACGTCGCGGCAGATCCAGCCCGAGACGCCGTCGGCCACCACCTCCGGCGCCGAGCCCCGCGCCAGCGCCAGCACCGGCACCCCGCAGGCCATCGCCTCGATCATCACCAGCCCAAACGGCTCCTCCCACTCGATGGGAAACAACAGCGCCCGCGCCCCGGCGAAGAGCTGGTTCTTCTGCTCCAGGTTCACCTCGCCCACGTATTCAATGGTGCGCCCGTCCACCTGGGGCTTGATCTGCCGCTCCCAATAGTCGCGGTAGAGCGGCTGGATCTCGCCGGCGATCTTGAGCGGCAGGCCCGCCCGCCGCGCCACCGCGATGGCGGTGTGGGTGCCCTTGATGGGCGCGATGCGGCCAATGAAGCACAAGTATTCGCGCTTGCCCTCTTGCAGCCGGTAGCGTGCGGTCTGCAGGCCGTGGTGCACCACGCCCAGCCGCGGCATGGTTTCCGCCCGCGCCTGGTTGTGGCTGATGGCCACGTAGCGCACGCGGGGAAAATGGGCGTAGTAGCGGCTCAGCGCCGGCTCGTGGGGATGGTGGAGGGTGTAGACAAAGGGCTGATCGAGGAAGCGCGAGACGTTGAGCCCGGGGGCGTTGTTGAGGTGAATGATGTCACAGTCGCGGGCGGCGTCGTCGCAGGCCCAACTGGAGTGCTCCAGGTCCTCGAGGCTGCTCTCCAGCGCCGACTCGATCGGCCAGCGGCCGCGCATGGCGCGCCAGCGGATCTCGCAGCCCACCTTGGAGGCGCCGACGGTGTAGACAACCGGCCAGTGCCCCTTGGCGCGCAGCCCTTCGGCCAGTTCGGCAACAAACAGCTCCGTTCCCCCGTAGCGCTCCGGCGGCACCGGAATAAACGGCGGAACAACCAGCGCGATCCTCATAGAAGGTATGAGGTTAGAGGCAGAAGGCGGGCTCCGGGGTGGTCTCCGCCCCTCGCGCGGGTGACATTCGGCACTCGGCACTGGCCGCCTAGGCCGGCGCCGTTGGTTGGCGCGGGCCCCAGCGCGCCTGCCCGGCCCGGCTGTAGCAACGCCAGGCCGGTGCGGCGCGCGTCCCGCTTGTGCTCGCGCCTCGCTGTGGCTGCGCCGAATTCGTCCCCCGGGGGCGCAGACGCGCCACTGGCGCGTCTGCGCCTGCGGAATTACGACCCCCCCGGGACCCGCGGCGGGTCCCGGGGGCCCCGGTTCGCGGCCCTTCGCGCCGATTTTGCCAGCAGGCAAAGCGGCGCGACCCCCGCGACTGGCCCTTGCGCGGGATGCATTCGGCACTCGGCATGGACCGGGCCCAGCCGCGCCAGCAGCTACCAACTGCTGTAGGGAGTTCCGTCGAGGCCCACGCCGGTGGCGCCGCTGTGGACATCCACAATGCCCGACTGGGTTTGGTCGGGGCTCATCATGGTGTCGCTGTCCTGCGTCTGCCAGGTGGAGGAGGAGTTGGTGAAGGGGTCCTTGGGGAGTTGGCGCAGGTAGCCGGCGGTGACCAGATCGTCGAGCGATTGCGGCGCCTGCTGCTTGTCGAGCGTGTACTGGTCAATCAGCGAGCGGAGCTGGAACAGGTCGTCGCGCAGCACCGCCTCCTGGGAGGCGCGGATCGTGGTGCGGTAATTGGGCACCGCCATCGCCAGCAGAATGCCCATGATGGCGATCACCATGATCATCTCGATCAGGGTGAAGCCCAGGCTGCGGCGGCGTCCTGCGAATTGATGCATGCGCTTCACCATTTGTCGAAGTGGGTGCCATCCAGCGCCACGCCGTCGCTGGTGGTGTAGACGTCAAACACGTCCTGGCCGCCCCAACTGGTGGAGTCGGGATCGTCCTGCACCGAGCGCAGGCCCCAATCGTAGGAGTTGGTCATCGGGTCCTTGGGGATGGAGCGCAGGAAGCGGATCTTCTCGGTGCCCATGGGCACGCCATCCACCAGGGTTTGCAGGTCGGGCGGGTAGCCCTGCGAATCGGTCTGGATCTGGATGAGGCCGCGGTCGGCGGCGTCCTTGTAGCGGTCAATGGCGGTGCGCATCTCGAGCAGGGCCAGGCGCAACTGGTGCTCGCGCTGGCGCTCGATGGAGACGCGGGCCAAGGGCAGCGCCATGGTGGTGAGCAGCAGCAGGATGCTGGTGGCCACGATCAGCTCGACCAGGGTCATGCCGGCGGTGCTGCGCGGGCGCGGCATGCTAGTGCACCGTCACCGTGGCGGAGGTGGTTTGCATGGGCGAGAGCGCGCCCTGGGGGTTGCGCGCGCCCAGGCGGGAAAGGCTGAGCGTGGCCGTGCCGGTGGTCTTGGCCATGAAGGTGATGGTCACCACGTTGCCCGAGCCGGCGATGCCGCGCACGTTGGGCGGGCGGCTCAGGCTCACCTGGGCGGTGCCGCTGGCCGGGTCTTCGCGGTGCACCAGCGCCGGCGATTGCCCGTCCTGGGAGAGGAAGGGACCCAGGTTCATGGACTCGATCTGCAGCAGCTTGGCGTCGTAGTTGAGCTCAAAGGTGAGGGCGTAGGCGTCGCGGGCGTTTTGAATGGCCAACTGCACCGTGAAGGGCTTGCCGGCGGTGGCGGAGATCGCCGAGGGGGCAAAGCCCAACACCGGCTCGCCGTTGGGCGCCGGGCCGGGAGCGGCGGCGGGAACGGGGGGAGCGGCGGGCGCGGCCGCCTCGCCCGCCGGCTGCGCCAGCGACGCCGGCGGCAGCTCGTGCAGGTAGATGTCCTGCTGGGTGCCGGTGTCTATCGAGCGCAGGTCGCCGGGGGTGATGTCGAGGCTGCGCACGATGTGCGGCGTCATCACGATCAGGATCTCGTTGTGCACGGTCTCGTCGTGGGTGGAGCTGAACAGGTATTTGAACAGCGGGATCTCGTTGAGGCCGGGCAGGCCGCTGACGTTGTGGGTGACGGTGTTCAGCATCATGCCGCCCAGCACCGTGCTCTGGCCGTTCTGCAGCTCGACGGTGTGGTCAATCACCCGGTTGCCGAACACCGGCTGCTGGATGCCGCCGATGTTGTTGTAGCTGTCCACATCCGAGATCTCGATGCGGTCCTTCAACAGCACCGAGCTGTCGCCGTGGATCTGCGGGGTCATATCAATGTTGACGCCCACCGGCTGGTAGGTGAACTGGGTGTTGACCAGGGGATTGATGCCCACCCCGCCGATGCCGGGCTGGAAGCTGCCGGTGGCCACCGGAATGCGCTGGCCGATCTGCAGCGTGGCCTTTTGCCCCTGGATGGCGCGCAGTTGCGGCTCCTGGATGGTGTGGGTGTTGCTGTCGGAGAGCAGGGCGTTCAGGGTGGCGTTGGGAATGGTCACCGAGAAGTTGCTGCTATTGAGATGGGTGAGCTCGTTGAGGGTGGGCGAGTTGGTGGTGGCGGGCGTGCCCGTGGTGCCAGTGGTGCCGGTGGTGCTGCTGCTGCTCGTGGTGGTGGTGGGCGCCTGGAGGCCGAGGCTGAAGCTGGTGGGCGGCAGCAGGCCCAGATCGCGCGCCAAATCGCGGTTGACCTGCAGGATGCGCACATCCACCACCACCTCGGGCGGGGCCTTGTCGAGGTCGTCGAGCAGGCGCTGCACCATGGCCACCTTGTCAGGCGTGTCGCGCATGACCAGGGCGTTGATGCTGGAGACCGGCATGAGGTGGGGCTGGGGCTGCATCAGCCCGCGGATGGCTTGGGCCAGCTCGGTCAGGTCGGTGGGGGCCTGCACGTTTTTGACGTAGAAGACCTTGAGCACGGTGGGGTCAATGTCGGTGTGCTTCTGCTGGTTGTTGTTGGCCACCAGGATGGTGTTGGGGGTCACCGGGACGTAGAAGCTGTCGGTCTGGATGTTGAGCACGCGCAGGATCTGCAGCAGGGAGATGTTGTGCAGGTCGAGATTGACGTGGCCGGCGTTGGAGTAGCCGCCCTGGCTGGAGGAGTCGAACAGGACGTTGAGGCCGGCCAGCTTGCCGGCGGCGGTGTAGGCGCTGCGGGGATCGCCGTTGACGGTGAAATCTTTAATGATGGTGTTGGCCACCGGGCCCAGCTCGGTGGGGCCGGCGGCGCGGGCCAGGCGCGCGGTGAGCGAGTTGGCCGCCGCCGAGGTCACCGTCTCGCCCGGGGGCGGCGGGGGCGGATGCATGAGGTCGGTGATGGCCTGCAGTTCCTGGTTGGCGATGAAGTTGGCGGGGTCAATCGCCGCCGCGCGCTGCATCTCCACCGCCGCCTCGGGGTACTGCTTGGCCGCCTTGTACTGCTCGCCCCGCTGGATGTGGGCGTTGGCGGCGGCAAACTGCGCCCGCTGGGTGGCGAGTTCGTACTCCACATCGCCCGGCTTCATCTCCAGCGCCTTGCGGAAATCGGCGTAGGCCTGGTCGTAGTTCTTGGCCGCCATGGACATGACCCCATGGCGGTAGTAGGCCGAAGCCGGCGCCTGGGCGGCGGCGCGCGCCGCCGGCCAGACCGCCAGCGTGGCGGCCACGGTGGCCAGCGCCAGCCAAGCTCTACAACCTCTACTACGGCCTCTAGGGGAAAAAGGGGAAAGGAACACGAGTCTCCGAATGCGGGCGCCGGATGTACCGAAAGCAGCGCAGCCCAGCTCTGGACGTTTTGCCCAGTCTAGCATGCCTGATCTGGAAGACCGTTTTCCACTCCTCCCCGTTCTGCTTTTTTGGAGGAGGGCTTGCTTGCAGCTTGCAGCCGGCAGCTAGCAGCCGGCAGCTTGGGACTGCCGGTCGGCCGGCCCCGGTGGGGGCGCTTGGCGGGGAGGGTGGCGGACCCCATGCAGCCGGTTCGCCCTAGCTGCAAGCTGCCGGCTGCAAGCTGCCAGCCGCAGGCGGCGTAGCCGCCTGCTACGATTGTCTGTGCCCGAAAAAGACCAAGAAATCAAGGTCATTGCCGACAACCGGCAGGCACGGCACAACTACCACCTGCTGGAGCACTGGGAGGCGGGCATCGCGCTCACCGGGGGCGAGGTGAAGTCGCTGCGCACCGGCCAAGTGCAGCTCAAGGACAGCTACGGGCTGCTGCGCGAGGGCCAGCTCTATCTGCTCAACTGCCACATCAGCCCCTACAAGAACGCCGGCTACGCCACCCACGAGCCCGACCGCACCCGCAAGCTGCTGCTCCACAAGGCCGAAATCGAGCGCCTGGAGGGCAAAGTGAGGGAAAAAGGCCTCACCCTTATCCCCCTGCGCCTCTACTGGAAGGCAGGCCGGGTAAAATGCGAGTTGGCCCTGGCCAAGGGCAAACAGCTTTACGACAAGCGCGAGACCGAGCGCAAGCGGGAAGCCGACGCCACCGCCCGCCAAGCCATGAAGGAACGCGCCCGCCGCTAGCTTTCAGGAACGAACGACCATGAAAACCGCACTCCAGACCTCCTCGCCGCTGCAAGTGGAAACCGAAGCCCTGGTGTTGACCCTGCCCAAAGGCCCGCTGGCGGGCGTGGCCGCCGAGGTGGACCGCGCCACCAATGGGGCGCTGAGCGAACTTTTGCGCACCGAGGAGTTTACCGGGCGCGCGCTGGAGACGGCGGTGCTGTTTCGTCCCGCCGGCCTCAAGGCGCAGCGCCTGGTGCTGGCCGGCCAGGGCGAAGGGCCCTTCGGGGTGCTCGAGCTGTGGCGCCTGGCGGGCGTGGTGGCCCGCCAGCTCAAGGGCCGGGGCGTGCACGAGGCCGCCTTCCTGCTGCCCGCCGGCCTGGAGGCCGCCACCGCCGTCCGCGCCATCGTCACCGGCGTGGCCGCTGCCAACTTCGAGCCCGATACCTATAAGAGCGAGCGCAAGCCCGGGCGGCAGATCACTGGGCTCACGCTGCTGGTCTCCGCCGGCAGCGACCAAAAGGCGCTGGGCGGCGCGGTGGGCGAGGCCGAGATCATCGCCGACGGCCACCGCTTCGCCCGCGAGCTGGCCAACGAGCCCAGCAACCACCTCACCCCGACCATGATGGGCGAGCGCGCCCTGGCCATGGCCAGCGCCGCCGGGCTGGAGTGCGAGCTGATTGACGCCGCCCGCGCCCGCGAGCTCAAGATGGGCGCCTTCCTCAGCGTCGCCCAGGGCAGCGCCGAGCCGCCGGTGATGATGGTGCTGCGCTACCGCGGCGGCGCTCCGGGCGGGCCGGTGCTGGGGCTGATCGGCAAGGGCATCACCTTCGACAGCGGCGGCATCTCGATCAAGCCCGCCGCCGGCATGGAGCTGATGAAGTTCGACATGTGCGGCGGCGCCGCCACGCTGGGGGCGATGAAGGCCATCGCCGCGCTCAAGCCCAAGATGGATATCATCGCCATCGTCCCCGCCACCGAAAACATGCCGGGCGGGCGGGCGCAAAAGCCGGGCGACGTGCAGCGCGCCATGTCGGGCAAGACCATCGAGGTGCTCAACACCGACGCCGAGGGCCGCCTGGTGCTGGCCGATGCCCTGCACTACGCCCGCGAGCTGGGCGCCACCCACCTGGTGGACTCGGCCACGCTCACCGGCGCCGTGGTGGTGGCGCTCGGCAACGTCAACACCGGCGTCTTCGCCAACAACGAGGAGTTCTATAGCTTGTTCGAGCGCGCCCGCCAGCGCAGCGGCGAGAAGATGTGGCGGATGCCGCTGGACGGCGAGTACGCCGACCAGATCAAGGGCACGGTGGGCGACATCCTCAACACCGGCGGCCGCTGGGGCGGGGCCATCACCGCCGCCCAGTTCCTGAAGGAGTTCGTGGGCGACACCCCCTGGATCCACCTCGACATCGCCGGCACCGCCTGGCTGGAGGAGAACAAGGGCTGGATGCCCAAAGGCCCCACCGGCGCGCCCACCTATACCTTGATCGAGCTGGTCCGCGCACTCGCAGAAGGCCGCTGAGCGCATAGTGGCACTCATCTGAGCAGCTTGAGGAACTCCTCCTCTGTGAGCCCGGCCTGCTTCAGGATGCGGTGTTTCAGAAGGCTCGGCGGAACATCGCCGCTATGGATCGGGATGGTCACTCGCAGGTCTGGCCGATTGGCATGCAGCAGCCGTGCGTGGCTGCCGGTCTGGTGGTGGACGTAGAAACCAGCGCGGAGGAGCGCTGCAACCACGTCCTTAGCCCTGAGGACCGGAAGCAGCGCCATGCTTTACCGTCAGATCATGACCGCCAGGCGCTCGGTCGTTACCGAGGCAAGGTCGCATGGGATGGGTTCGCCAGCCTCGATGGCGCTCTCGAGAAAACACCGCAGGGCGTCCTTCGCCATGCCGCGAGCCTCCTCAAGCGTAGCGCCGAAAGTCGTGATCTCGGGGATTGCGGGCACGCTCACCCCGTACCCGCCTTCTGGCAGCGGCTCGAAGACAACGGTGTAGCCGTGCTCCATGGCCGGACGCCGGGCAGCGGGACGGCGATTAGCAGACATGATGGTTCTACTATAGCGCTGAGGACCCATGCGTCAAACCGGGGCGGTCGCCGCGGAAACTAGCGCCAGCAGCCCGCACCTCCGAGCTCAAGGTGGGCGCGGACTCCCCACCTTTCTGTCAAGGGTGACTTGGGTTGTCCGCCGGGTCGGGCGGGGGGGAACGGCGGCAAGGGTCATAGAGCTGGCGGTGGCGCAGCATGGCGCACAGCATCTGCAGTTGGCGGTCGGCGAGGCCGCGCAGGGCGCGGCCGTGGGAGTGTCCGCGGGCCCGCAGGCGGGCATAATGGGCTTTGGCCGCGGGGTCACGCATCATGCTGCAGCGGCTCCAGTGGTAGACCGCCTCGCGCACCGGGCGGCTGCAGGCGCGGCGCATCGCCACCAAACGGCTCTTGCCGCTTGGGCGCGTGATCGGCGCCACCCCGGCGTAGGCGCGCAGGGCATGATAATCTCGTTCCCGCAGGGCCGCAGAGGCCTCGGCCAGCATCGTGGCGGCGACCATCGTGCCCGCTCCCGGCAAAGAGAGGAGGATGGCGGCGTCGCGGTGCTGGCCTCGACTATCGGCGCTGGCATCGGCCACCGTGAGCTGCTCCAGGCAGGCCTGCACGGATTGGGCATTGTCTTTCTGCTGCTTGGCCAGGGCGCGGATCAGCGGCAACAGGCTGCGCACCTGCCGCGCCGAGCGCTGGAAGCTGGTCGCGGGCAAGGGCAGCGCCGGCTGGCGCAGCTTCCGCCAGAGATCTTCGGGGCTGATGCGGCGGATGTGGTGGCGCTGGAGCAGGCTGCGCAGGCGCGCCAGCGACAGATGGGCGGCCTGGGGTGCGGCGGGGGCGAGGTCGAGCAGCCCCCAGGCCCAGGGCTCGTCGGCGGCGGGGGAGAGCTCCAGGATTTGCGGGAAGGTGAGCAGCAGGCTCTCCCGCAGCCGGTTGCAGTAGGCGCGCAGATCGGCCTTGAACGTCTGGTCGAGCCGCACCAGCGCGCGCAGGTCGAGCAGCGCCGGGTCCTCGGGATCGAGGCGGCGGAAGCAATGCGGGTCGGTGCGCAGCGAGGTCGCCAGCACCAAGCTGTCGCGGCGGTCGTCCTTGCTCCCGGCCGGGAAGTGCCGGTCGCGGAAGCGGTCGAGCTGTTTGGGGTTCACGGCGTGGACGGCCAGGCCGCATTCCAGCAGCGGCTCGGTGGCCGGGCTGGCGGGCGACTCGATCGCCACCGCCACCTCGGCCGCGGGCGCCAACTGCAGCAGGCGCTGGCACAGGGCCCGGATCGCGGCGCCCTGATGGGCCACCTTGATTTCGTCCACGGCCCTGCCCGCCGCGTCCAGAATGCAGACCTGATGGTGCTCGGCGCCCCAGTCCACGCCGACATGAAAGGCAAACTCTGACTCCGCCATGCGCTCCTCCTCGGTTGGGATCGCGGCCGGCACAACCCTCGGTCTACCCCTGTACTGGCGCTCCTTGCGGGCGCAAACTCCCCACTGGACCTCGAGTCGCGCGCCGCCACCGGGGTGCAAGTCCGCGCCAGGCGTTAGGCTTCACGCTGGGCCCCAGAGGCACTCCCGGTGGCGGGCCGCGGTGACCCGGCAGACAACCCAAGTCACCCCTTAAAGGTACAGGGCCCCAGCGCGCCTGCCCGGCCCGGCTGGAGCAGCGCCGGGCCGGTGCGGCGCACGTCCCGCTTGTGAGCCGCCCCGCTGCAACGTAGGCGTCAAAGCAACCCACGGGTGCGGGGCTTGCCCCCGCACAAACGCCCGCACCACCGCCAGCTTCTCCGCCCAACTCCGCTTCTCTTCCATCCCGCCACTTCACCATCGCCGCCTCGCGTCCGCAAGCCTGGGTTGCTTTGACGCGTGCAATCATGGTAGTAGCACGTCACGTTGGACATCGCGTCGACCCGCATCGCCAGATCCCCGCCGGAGTTCGCTGCGCAGTTGCCGATCTCCGAATCGTCGAGCGCCTTAGGGCCTGTGTTTTGCGAGGAGGGTTACGATTTCGATGACGTAAAAGAGCGGGATGATGATGCGGAGCTCGAGCCGCTGGCGACGTTTCGTCATCTCGCTGACTCTGCCTCCCTGCACCGTAAACGCCCAAGCCCTGCTGAGCAGCCAGACAAGGCAAGCCATGACAGGGGGGGCCGCAACTAGCAGCAAGGCATTCTCCATCGACCCAGCCTCTACCAACCCTTGCAGGCGAATAAGCCTGCGATGTATGTCCCGCCGTCGTAGATAAGTTTTGCCTCACCGACACCGGAGGCAAATTCCCCGGCCGAGATGCCCGTTGACGCCAGGCTCGTCGCGCCCGCCAGCGTCTGGATGGTTTGCCCGGCGCCGGTCACGAACGACCATGCGCCGCGGGCCAGCGCGTCGGTGGCGACGCCGGAAAGGCCTTTTTGCCAGGCCGTGGATCCGCCGAAGCCGAGCAGGGTGCCGGAAAAGGCCAAGTCCGCAGCCGAGGCGCCGTGCACGACTGCATCGGTCAAGCCGCTAAAAGTGTTGCCTCCGAGCGCGTTCGTGAGAAACCCGCCCGCGCCCCCGCTGTTCCCGCCGTCCAGCGTATTCAGCCCGCCGGCGATACTGTAGCGGTCCGCAAAACTCGCGGCGCAGAGGAACAGGTTTTCCTTCTGCGGTGCGGGAGGCGCCTTCAGCGGCGCTGGCGGCCAGTTGGGCGGGGCGATAAGCTCGCCGCCGCCGGGCACGACGACGCCGGGCTGGGCGCTGCCGGGCCAAAAGAAACTAAGTTCCTGCTGCAGCGCAACGATGAGCAGGTCGAGGCCGCCGCTGCCCATGCCCGGCGGCGTATTCTGCTGCCCCAGCCCAGGTTCCGAGTTCCCGCTAAAGCACCACTGCACGCTGCTCCCCGGGGGGCACGGGTCCAGCCCGAGCGGGTCGGTGGCCTCCAGGGGGGTGCCGCCGACGTAGGCGTAGCGGTTCCAGCTTTGCGGGTTGTTCGGGTCCACTGCCGCCAGCCCGGCGGGGTCGGGCGTCCACCAGCGGCCCTGGATGGGGTTGTACTCCCGCAGGAGGAAGTCGTACTGGCCGCCGACGATATCCTGCTTCTGGCCGGCGAAGACGTGATCGGGCCCCTGGCTGTCGTCGTAGGGTTCCCCATAGGGCGCATAGGCGGCGATGGAGTATTCCTGCGCGCCCGGCGTCGAGGCGAGCCGCGAGCTGCCCAACCAGTCGGCATGGCGGTAATAGGCTAGGCCCGATCCCTGGTAGACCGCCTCCCCGCCGCCCGGCAGCGGAATATCGGCCCGCTTCAGCGTCTGGCCCTGCATGACCGCTAGTTTACCCCCGTCGGGGCCGCGGAAGGTGAGCGGTACAACCGCACGCGCCGCTTCCAGCAGAACAACTGCGGCCGGCCCGCGTGCCACACACAGCAAGGCCGCCCCGAAGAGCGACCTGCGGCTGGGACGTCTTTCTTCGTCATTCGGAAGAGTCTTTCGAGAAGACTTTTTCGGCCACGCGGATAGCGCCCGATATAAGCAGGAAATCCGCGATTCCGAGCGGCAACGAATAGACGATGGTGGGGACGTTGCTCTGCGGCCAGTGAACGAGGAATAAAAACGGGACGTGAAGGAACAGGACGAGAGCTATAGTCACCCAGAACCAGGCGCACCTCCTCAGTTTCCAGCGAAGTTTGACGGCGATCATACATGCCCCTAAAACAAGCATTACACTGAACCCCATCTCCGCTTTGCCCAGAAAAACAAAGACAAAGAACACGGGCAGCAGTATGACCCCAATGATGGTGCCTGACCAGTCGGTGGGACTTTTCCTTTTGGAAGACTCGTAATCAAACATTCCAGCTCCCATTAGTGGCCTGCCATGCATGATTGATACGTCTTGTAGGCTTGGTAGCCGTCCCACCCACTGCCGTCCAAATTAGCTGAGCCGAGGGCGGCGGGCGTTGGGAACATTGAGGCGAAGGAGTCTGCAGGCGCGCTCCGGAGATGAGGCCGGGGCGGCGCGGCGTGGGGTAAGGTTGGCTGGAAC
>Ga0307373_10003667_pt1 | contig 26518 bp, 34 predicted proteins | sample OX2MG_FD_202534 | JGI IMG/M metagenome (GOLD analysis project Ga0307373, IMG submission 202534) | Soil microbial communities from Risofladan, Vaasa, Finland - OX-2 | ecosystem: Environmental > Terrestrial > Soil > Coastal area > Acid sulfate soil | place: Finland: Risofladan, Vaasa | collected...
ACGGGCTGACCGGCACCTGGTTCGTCGAGGGAGCGCTCGGGATCCCGCGCCGCTACGCGATCCAGCCGCCCGGCACCGCCGGCTACAGCCTGGCCGGCAGCATCTTCGCGCTGCTGTTCGCGCTCGGTTTCCTCGCCTGTCTCGCTCAGCTCGCCCCGCTCGCCCGTACGGCCTGGGAACGGCGCCACTACGTGCTCGTCGAACGGATCTGGAGTGTGGACGGATCGACCTACGGTGCGCGCCGCCGGCGTGACGAGATCGAGCCGGCGGTAGCAGAAGCACCTCTGCCGACGCTCGACCCGCCCGGAGCGCCGCTGCGCTCGCCCCAGCAGCTCGCGGCGGCCGCCGCCGCCGTCGTCGTCGCGCTGGCCGCCTTCCTCCCTCAGGTCGTCGACGCCTCGGCGGCGAGCGTCCGCTACCACCACCTCGACCACGCCGCCCACTTCTTCCTCGGCATCATGCTCGGCCTGCTGCTCGGCTCGACGCCGGCGATCTCACGCCGGCTCGGCGATCGGCCGACGCTCGGGCTCACGGCAGTGATCGCCGCGCCCGCCGTGATGATGCTGGTGATGGTGCCGCGCTTCTACCAGCCGCTCGAGCGCCACCCCTTCGAGCATGCGCTCTATCACCTGGCCATGGCCGCCTTCGGCCTGGTCGCGGGTCTCGGCGCCACCCGGCTGGGGCTCGTCGCAGGGCGGCTCGCCGCTTTCCTCGCCGTCGGAATGGCGCTCATGTTCGCCGCGGCCATGACAGGAGGCTGATCGATGACAGAACACCAGGAAGCGACACCACACACCACTCCCGACGGGCTCTGGCGCTGGCTGCTCGGCGGACTCGCCGGCGGCGGCATCATCCTCGGCCTCCTCATCGCCGCCTACGCGATCGGGTACCACCGCGGCCAGCACCATGCTGCCGCCCCTGCCGTCACGACGGCACCGCCGGCGACCTCAACGCCGCCCATCACCACGACGGTGACGAGCACAACGACGGGCACGACGACCGCGCAGGCACCGGCGCCGGTGCCGACGAGCCCGGCGCTCGTCGCACAGGGCAAGCAGCTCTACGCCGCCGACGGTTGCTCCAGCTGTCATTCGCTCACCGGCAGCCCCGGCGCCGGCCCGAGCTTCAAGGGCCTCGCAGGCAGCACCGTGACGCTCGCGAACGGTCCGGCGGTCACCGCTGACGACGCCTACCTCGAACAATCGATCGCCGCCCCCGACGCACAGATCGTCAAGGGCTACCACGCCGGCATCATGTCCGCCGCGACCGCAAGCCACGACCTTGCCGGCAAACCCGGCGACGTCCGCGCCCTCGTCGCCTTCATCAAGAGCCAGAAGTAGCGCAGGCGGGGGACTGTCGGGAAAGAAGGCTCCGATTTCCTGCACTACTGCCGGATCGAGCGGTGCCCGGCGTTCACGATCTCGACTGCTGCGATCGCCTGAAATGCGCGATCGCGCATATGACGGCACCCGGACCGGACGCAGCCAGCTCCATATGCACGATCGTGCAAACCGCCCTTGCCCAGACACGTCAGAGCGGCTAATATGCACGATCGTGCAGCCAAGATCGCCTCTCTCTCTTCGGATCGCCGCCGAGGTGCGGCGCGCCCGCGCCGAGCAGCAGCTACGTCAGGACGAACTCGCCCTCGCCGCGGGTGTCAGCGTGCGCGCGATTCACCAGATCGAGGCCGGCAAGCCGACGACGCGACTCGACGTCCTCGAGCGGGTGCTGGACGCGCTCGGCCTCTCGGTCGAGTTGACGCCGCGGCGGCGCGACAAAACCCGCCTCGTCCAGGCATAGGGAGGACGTGCCGCCCCCGACTCTTCGCGCTCTCGACGTCTACCTCGCCGGGACGCACGTCGGAAAGCTCTATCGACCCGGGTCGGGCCGGCTCGCGTTCGAGTACGACCCCACCGTCGCCGACCAGGCTGCCGGCGACCTCCTCCTGTCTGCCTCGCTGCCTGTTCAGGCCGAGCGATTCCCGAATGGTCAGACCCGCCCGTTCTTCGAGGGGCTGCTGCCGGAGGGCGCGGTCCGCGAGCAGGTCGCGCGCGAGCGCGGAATCAGCACCGAGAACGCCTTCGGGCTACTCGCGGAGATCGGCGCCGAGTGCGCCGGCGCCGTCGTCGTTGTCCCCGAAGGTGAGCAACCGGCGTCGACCGAGACCTCGTCGGTGCGCTGGCTTTCCGAGCAGGAGCTGGCGGACGCGCTCGCCAACCTGCCGACGCATCCGCTTGGCGGCGGCACCGACGTCCGTATCAGCCTCGGCGGTGTCCAGCAAAAGCTGGTCGTGACTCGCGCTCCGAACGGCCGTTTCGGCCAGCCGCTCGGTGGCGCGCCGAGCACTCACATCATCAAGCCGAGCATCGCCAGCTGGACCGACATCGCCGCCAACGAGGCGTTCTGCCTCCGGGTCGCACAGTGCTGCGGTCTGTCGACGGCGGCGTCGGCGACGGCCGAGATCGGGACGACGATCTGTCTCGTCGTCGAGCGCTTCGACCGCACACTCACCGACGACATGCGCATCGTTCGCATCCACCAAGAGGACTTCTGCCAGGCGCTCGGCATCCTGCCCGGCTCGAAGTACGAGTTTGAAGGCGGTCCTTCGATCGCGCGGATCATCGCCTTGCTGCGCGCGATCAGCGCCGCCCCTGCAGCGGACGTCAACGCCCTCCTGCGCGCGGTCGGGATCAACTACCTCGTCGGCAACAGCGACGCGCACGGAAAGAACTTCGCCCTCCTGTATGACCCCGGCGTCGGCCCGCGGCTCGCACCGCTCTACGACGTCGTCTCCACCGCCGTCTACGCCGTGACGACGAAGATGGCGATGCGCGTCGGCGGCCAAGAGGAGCCGGCCGCCGTCACCGAAGAGAGCTGGCTGCGCCTGGCCGAGGAGTGCGGCGTCAACGGCCCGCTGCTCCTGCGCGACCTGCGCACACTCGCCGCCCGTGCGCGTGAGTGCGGCGCCGCAGTCGCAGCCACCGCCGTCGCCGAGGGCTGGCACCGCCCGGTAATCGACGACGTCCTGGCCGTGATCGACGAGCGCGCCACGCTGCTCGGCGCGTAGCTGCCTGACTGCTCGGCCGTCCGCCAGCCGGCTCGAGTGCTGGTTTCGGAGTGCGGCGCGAAGAGGCGCATAGAAGAGCCCCACCGAAGCGGGGCTCTTCCGTAGCAGGCCTGTAAGCCGGATTCTGTCTTGGATGACCATCCCTCTCGGCAGCTACCCGGGCCCTCGGCGGGCAACCTCTGGCGGGCCCTGTTCGCCTTGCACCGGACGGGGTTTAGCAAGCCGTCGCGTCGCCGCGACGCTGGTGGGCTCTTACCCCACCGTTTCACCCTTACCGCCGGCGTCCCCGAAGAGACACCGGAGGCGGTTTGCTTTCTGTTCCACTTTCCGTTGGCTTTCGCCGCCTGGCTTGCGCCAGCGTCCTGCCCTGCGGTGTCCGGACTTTCCTCGACCGGCCGACAGCCCCGTCAGACGGACCTGCCGCCGACCGCGGTCACCCGGCCTGCCCCGAAATCGTAGCGCCTGCTTCGAGCGCGCCCTCGTCGGCGAGCTGGCCGCCGCACTCGGGGCAGAAGACGCTGCCGCGCGCGTGCATCACGAACTCGCCGCAGGCGAGACACTCGAGCGACGCGCCGCGCAGCAGCGCAGTGAGCTCCTGGTCGAGCGTCCGGTGCAGAGAGGCGACGCTCATCCCATCAAAGCTCCCGGAAGACGCCCACGACGCGACCGACGATCTGGACGAACGGCGCGTAGATCGGCTCCATGCTCGAGTTCTCGGGTTGCAGCCTGACACGGTCGCCCTCGCGGTAGAACGTCTTGACCGTGGCCTCGTCGAGGCTCTCGTCGTCGCCTGCGAGTGCGACGACGATCTCGCCGTTACGGGCGTCCTGCGCCCGCTGCACGATCACGAGGTCGCCGTCGAGGATGCCCGCCTCGATCATCGACTCGCCCTTGACGCGCAGCAGGAAGTCGCCCTTGGCGGACGCCGGCATGGGCAGGTAGTCCTCGATCGCATCCTCGGCGAGCAGCGGCCCGCCGGCGGCGATCTGGCCGACGAGCGGCAGGCGCACGACATCGTGTGCGCCGCCCGCGGCCTCGCCCGGCTCGGCCTCGCGCCGCTCACGGCCGATCAGCTCGAGCGCGCGCGGCTTCGTCGGGTCGCGCCGCAGGAGACCGGCGCGCTCCAGGTTCGCCAGGTGGGCATGCACCGTTGACGGCGAGGCAAGGCCGACGTGCTCACCGATCTCCCGCACGGTCGGCGGGTAGCCGTGGCGGTCGACGTACTCGACGAGGAAGTTCCAGATCTCCTGTTGACGGGCGGTGAGCACGCACGCTCCTTTGCTCGGATCGGTTTGGGTCGCCGACGTGGACGAACGTGTGTTCGTCAAGAGACTAGAGACTCCTCCGGCCGCCGTCAAGCAGCCGACTCCCCCTTTCATGGCATGCGCGCGGCCAAGAACCGAGTCATAACGAGAGAACCTGCGTAATCGCGCGGGCACTGCGGCGGCTGCGGCCGTCTGAATTGAGGGAGGACGAACGTGTTGGGGAGAAGAACTCTGCGACGTGGGGTGCGGCTGCGGCTGGCCGGGCTCTGCGTCATCACGGCGATCGCGCTGGGAACGCTTGCGGCGTCGGCGCTCGCCGTCGTGAACGGATCGCCGGACAACGGCCGGCATCCGTATGTGGGGATGGCGGTGTGGTTCCCGGACGGCAACCCGGCGGACGGATTCGCGCTCTGCTCGGGCTCGCTCGTCTCGGCGACTGTCTTCGTGACGGCGGCACACTGCTTCCCGGAGGGTGCACACGTACTGGTGGACATGCAGGAGAACGCCTTCGCCGAACTCACCGGCGCGGCCCCTCCGACCGGCCCGGCGGCATCCGGCATCGCGCACCCGGACCCGAACTGGACACCGGGCAATACCGGCCTCTCGACGTCTGATCTCAACGACGTCTCGGTCGTCGTCCTCGGCGGCGGAGGCCTGCCCCAGTTGCGCTACGCCCAGTTGCCGGCCCAGGGCTACAACGACACCCTGCCGAACAACCAGAGGGTCGAGATCGTCGGCTACGGGGTCCAGACCCAGAAGCCGCTCACCTTCGGGAGCCGCTTCGACGCTTCGGCGAAGATCATCCCCGGCGGCGGCGCCAGCGGCAGCCAGTTCCTGAAGATCTCGTCGAGCCCCGGCCAGGGTGGCGCGACCTGCTTCGGCGACTCCGGCGGCCCCGACCTGCAGGCCGGCACCGACACCATGCTCGCGATCAGCTCGTACGGCCCGAGTGCGACGTGCAAGGCCGTCGACTACTCACAGCGGATGGACACGGCCGAGGCGCTCGGCTTCGTCTCGAGCTTCCTGCACTAGGCCGACTCCGATCCGGCCGCTGCATGAGAAAAGCCGCCCCGAGGGGCGGCTTTTCTCATGCGCTGGAGAGGACTTGAACCTCCACGACCGCAATGGCCACTAGGCCCTCAACCTAGCGCGTCTACCAATTCCGCCACCAGCGCGTGAAGCGCGCGCATTGTAGCCGGGGTTCAGTCGATCGGCGTGAGCTCGCGCTCGAGTGTCGCCCGCTCCTGCTCGAGCCACGGCGGCAGCGAGAGCCCGCGCCCGAGCGACTCGGCCGGCTCGTCGACGAGAAAGCCGGGGCCGTCGGTAGCGATCTCGAGCAGCACGCCGTCGGGCATGCGGAAGTAGACCGACTGGAAGTACTTCCGGTCTTGCACGGGCGTCGGCCGCAGCCCGAGCTCGGCCACCCGTTCGAACCAGGCCTGCTCCTGCGCGTCGTCCTCGGCGCGCCAGGCGACGTGGTGGGCAGTGCCGGCGCCGATCAGGGCCGCCTCCTCGAGCGGCTCGGCGAAGAGGAGCGGGGCGTCCTGCGCGATCAGCCCGGCGTACAGGTCGGGGTTCCCGATCACGGTCACGTCCCGCAGCCCGGGCGATGTCGCCGGGTAGAGCCGCAGGCGCAGGCCGTCCGGGTCGCCGATCTCCAGCTCCTGGGCCACATTGGGCGAGCAGAGCCCGACCGACTCGAGCGTGCCCCGGCCGAGGCGTCCCCGCGAGGCCCGTGGCCACTCGTAGAACGTGATCAGCGTCCCCGGGCTTCCGACCTCGTCGCCGAAATACAGGTGGTAGCTGTGCGGATCGTCGAAGTTCACCGTCTTCTTCACGAGCACGAAGCCGAGCTGGTCGCGGTAGAAGTCGAGCGTCTGCTGCGCGTTCGAGCAGACACACGTGACGTGGTGCAGGCCCGCAAGCTGCATCTCAGGCCTCGAGGCGCTACTTGAGCAGCCGGAACAGCAGGATCGTGTTCCCGAAGAAGAGCAGAGCGACGACGATCGTCACACGCGTGAGGTTGCGCTCGACGATGTGTGTCCCGCCCTGGGACACCGGCGTGAAGCCCATGCCGCCAAGTCCCGCATCGCGCCCGGAGTGCATGAGGATCAGCCCGACCAGCACCGCAGCGAGCAAAACGTGGATGACGGCAAAGACGGGCAACATCGCGGCAGGAAGGGTAGCTAACCCCCGCTCGGGCCGACGCACGATCGTGCGTCGCCGCCCGTCATGATCTGGGGATGGACGCAGACGAAGCCAGGCAGAAGATCCACGACCTCCTCCTGACGGGCGACAATCGGCTCAAGCAGGGCGTGTCTGCGGAGAAGATCCGAGCAAGCTACGAGCAGGCGCTCGCCGTCGCCCGCGAGCATGGGCTCGAAGACGGGGTTCGGCCGCTCGTCGAGATCAGGCTCGCCGATCTCGAACGGCTCGCAGGAGGATCTCCTCCACCCGCTCCGCCTGTCGCCTGACGTCGTGGCCGGCCGCGGCGAGGCGTGCCGCCTCGTTCGGCGACGGCAGGGCGGCGGCAGTCTCGAGCGCTCGCGTGAGCTCATCCGTGTCGAGCGGGTCGACGAGCACGCCGGCGCCGTCGGGCACGAACTCCGGGGGGCCGCCGACGCGAGTCGCAACGACGCTGCGCCCGCAGGCCATCGCCTCGAGCAGCGCCTGCCCGAAGGGCTCGACGAGCGCGGGCCCGCAGACCACGTCGGCGGCGGCGAGCCAGGCGGGCACCTCGCCGTGAGACACGCGCCCAACCACCCGCACGCCGGCCCGCCCTTCGAGCGCGCCGCGCAGCGGCCCGTCGCCGACGAACGTGAGCGAGCCGCGGCCGACCCGTGCGAAGGCGTCGGCCAGGCGCACGACGTTCTTTCGCTCCGTCAGCGAGCCGACGTGCAGGAACGCGGGCCGGGACAGCTCTGCCGCGGGCGGCACGTCGCGGAACCGCTCGAGGTCGACCCCGGAATCGACGACCTCGATCTTCCCGCGTGCCTCGGGTACCCGCTCCTCGAGCTCGCGCCGAAGGTATTCCGAGACGGCGATCACGGTCGACGCGCGTTCGACGACCCGGCGGGTCAGCCGCGCGACCCCGGGCAGAGCGCCGACGTTGCGCACGTCGCGGCCGTGCGCGGTCACAACGAGCGGCGCATCTACTCCGGTAGCGAACAGCCCGGCGGGAACGAGAAAGTGCGCCCACACGACGTCGGGCCGCGCGGCACGGCGAACGCTGCGGCGCAACTCGAGAAACCGTAGCTTGCCTCCGGCGCGGCGATCGAGAACGGCCAGCTCGATCTCGTGCCCGCGGTCGCGCAGCGCCTGCTCGCCCTGCGCGACGAACGTACCGAGGTCCGGGTCGGCGGGGCCCGGGTACATCTGCGAGACGATCAGGATGCGCACGTCGTTCAGCTCGGAACGCGCACGCGGTCGTACTCGCCCCACTCCTCGCGGAGTACGCCGCAGATCTCTCCGATCGTGCTGTGCGCGCGCAGCGCGTCGCGCATCGGCAGGAGCATGTTCGCGGTGCCACGCGAGGCCTCGCGCACGGCAGCGAGCGCCGCCGCCGCCTCACCGGCGTTCCGCTCAGCGCGCACGGCCGCCGTGCGCTCGAGCTGGCGCCGCTCGGCGGCTGGGTCGATCGACTGCAGCTCGACCCGCGCCTCCGACTCGCCCGTGTACTCGTTCACACCCACGATCACGCGCTCGCCCGACTCCACCTGCTGCTGCCACCGGAACGCCGCGAGCTCGATCTCTCCCTGCACGAAGCCCTGCTCGATCGCCAAGACGGCACCGCCGAGCTCGTCGATCCGCTCGATCAACTCCCAGGCGCGCGCCTCGAGCTCGTCGGTGAGCGCCTCGACGTAGAACGAACCGCCGAACGGATCGGCCGTCGAAGTGGCCCCCACCTCGTGGGCCAAGATCTGCTGGGTGCGCAACGCGATCGTCGCCGCGCGCTCGCTCGGCAACGCGAGCGCCTCGTCGAACGAGTTCGTGTGCAGCGACTGCGCGCCGCCGGCGATCGCAGAGAGCGCCTGGACGGCGACGCGCACGATGTTGACCTCGGGCTGCTGCGCCGTCAGTGTCGAGCCGCCGGTCTGCGCGTGGAAGCGCAGCGCGAGCGCCTTGGGATTCGACGCCCCGAACCGCTCGCGCATCACGCGCGCCCACACCCGCCGCGCGGCACGGAACTTCGCCACCTCCTGGAAGAAGTCGTTGTGCGCGTTGAAGAAGAACGACAGGCGCGCGCCGAAGTCGTCGGGCGAAAGACCGGCTTCGACTGCGGCCTGGCAGTAGGCAATGCCGTTCGCGACCGTGAACGCGAGCTCCTGCACCGCCGTCGAGCCCGCCTCGCGGATGTGGTAGCCGGAGATCGAGATCGTGTTCCAGGACGGGATGCGCTCCGCGCAGTACGCGAACAGGTCGGTCGTCAGCCGCATCGACGGACGTGGCGGGAAGATGTAGTTCCCGCGGGCGATGTACTCCTTGAGGATGTCGTTCTGCACCGTGCCCTGCAGCGCCGCCCCGGACACGCCCTGCTCCTCGGCGACGAGCTCGTACAGGAGCAGCAGCAACGACGCCGGGGCGTTGATCGTCATCGACGTCGACACCTCGCCGAGCGGAATCCCGGCGAGCAGGATCTTCATGTCGGCAACCGAGTCGATCGCCACGCCCGTGCGCCCGACCTCCCCGAGCGCGCGCGGGTCGTCGGAGTCGTAGCCGAGCTGGGTCGGCAGGTCGAAGGCGACCGACAGGCCCGTCTGTCCCTGGTCGAGGAGATAGCGGTAGCGCTCGTTCGACTCCTCGGCAGATGCGAAACCCGCGTACTGGCGGATCGTCCACGGCCGCCCGCGATACATGTCGCGGTACGGGCCGCGCGTGTACGGGTAGTCGCCGGGCAACTCGAGCGGCGTGGGCGCGTCGGCGGCCGTATACACCGGCTTGACCTCGATCCCGCTCTCCGTCTCGCGACGGTCGGTGGCAGCCACGCCGGAAGTATGCTCGCCGTGTGACCGTCCGCGTTCGTCTCTTCGCCGGCCTTCGCGAACGCGCAGGCTTCGCGCAGCGCGAGATCGACGCCTCCAGCGTCGCCGACGTGTGGGCCGCGCTCGACCTGGGCGACGAGCCGGCCGGCCTCCTCTACGCCGTCAACAAGGAGTACGCGACCCGTGACCGCACGCTCGTCGACGGCGACGAGGTGGCGCTGATCCCGCCCGTCTCCGGCGGCGCCTTCCTGCTGAGCGACGAACCGCTTTCGCTCGACCGGGCGGTCGAGGAGGTCCGCTCGCCGCACGCCGGCGCGATCGCCACCTTCAGCGGCACGACACGCATCCACTCGCGCGACCGGGAGGTCATCCACCTCGACTACGAGGCGTACGAGGGAATGGCCGAACAGGTGATGGCGGAGATCGCCGAGGGGCTGCACGCTCGGTACGTGCTCTCGGACGTTGCCATCCACCACCGCATCGGCCGCGTCGGGATCGGGGAGACCTCGGTCGTGATCGCCGTCTCAGCTGCCCACCGGCAAGACGCGCTCGCCGCGTGCAGGGACGCGATCGACGAGTTGAAGGAGCGCGTCCCGCTCTGGAAGAAAGAGGTCTACGCGGGCGGCGAAGAATGGATCGGCAGAGGTTCATGAACTCCGACTCCGACCCCGACTCCGACTTCGACTTCCGCGGCTACGAGCCGATCCAGCCGCGGGGCACCGACTGGGGTGCGCGGCTGCGCAAGCTCGCCGGCCCGATCGTCGCGGGCGCGATCGCGCTCGCCAAGTGGTCGTTCGTGCTCGTCAAGTTCTCGACCATCTTCATCGCGGTCGCCGCCTACGCCCTGATCTGGGGCTGGAAGTTCGCGATCGGCATCGTCGTCTTGATCTTCCTGCACGAGGCCGGCCATTACGTCGAGGCAAAGCGCGAAGGCCTGAAGCCCAAGCTGCCCGTGTTCGTGCCGTTCCTCGGCGCCTACGTGAAGTACACCCGCGGGAACCCGTGGCAGACGGCTCGCGTCGCGATCGCCGGACCCATGCTCGGCGGCGTCGCGAGCTTCGGCTGTTACCTGATCGGGCGCTCGGACGGCTCGAATCTGATGTTCGCGCTCGCGTACTTCGGCTTCTTCCTGAACCTGTTCAACCTGCTGCCGTTCGGGATCTTCGACGGCGGCGCGGTGTGGCGCTCGGCCCGCTTCCTGCGCCTCGGCGGCGGCCCGGGCAAGGCGATCGTCGTGTACGTCCTCTACTTCGGCACGGCGGTCGCGCTCGGGCTCGGCATGTGGGCCGCCCACGTCCCCCAGCACCGGCTCTAAACGGGATGCCTCCACTGACGAACGACCGCACGATCCTCGACCATCCCTCCGACGACATCGACGAGTCGGTGGCGAAGATCGCCGCGGAGTTCCGCGCCGGTTTCGAGAAGATCGCGCTGATCGACCGGCCCGCCGTCACCCTCTTCGGCTCTGCGCGCGCCCCCGAGGACAGCAAGCCCTACGCCGAGGCCCGCGCGGTCGGGATGCGCTTCGGGCAGGCGGGCTGGGCCGTCATCACGGGCGGCGGCAGCGGGGTGATGGAAGGGGCAAACCGCGGTGCGAAGGAAGGCGGCGGCCTCTCCGTCGGCTTCAACATCGAACTGCCCCACGAACAGGCGCCGAATCCCTACGTCGACATCGCGCACACGTTCGACCACTTCTACGCCCGCAAGGTCTGCTTCGTCCGTCCGGCCGAGGGCTTCGTGATCTTTCCCGGCGGCTTCGGCACGCTCGACGAGCTCTTCGAGTCGCTGACGCTGATCCAGACCGGCAAGATCCGTCACTTCCCGGTGGTGCTCTTCGACTCCGACTACTGGGGGGAGCTGGTCGATTGGATCCGCGACGAGCTGCTCGCTCACGGGATGATCGGAGCGGGCGACGTCGATCTCCTGCACCTGACCGACGACCCGGACGAAGCGGTGCGGCTCGTGCTCCGGTATTACGACAGCCGCTGCGCCGACATTCCGGAGTAGGCCGAGGACGGGCCGCACGACGTAACCTCCACGTCGTGGAGCTCAGGGATCTCCCGTCCGTCGACGAGCTCGCGCGCGTGTCAGACGACCCGCTTGCCGTCTCCGTCGCCCGCGCCGTGATCGACCGCGCCCGCGAGGACATCCGCCGGGGCACCGACCCCGGCGACCTCACGGCGCTCTTGCACGCGGAGCTCGCGTCCGCTCGACGGCCCGCGCTGCGGCGGGTGCTCAACGCAACAGGCGTCATCGTCCACACGAACCTGGGGCGGGCGCCGCTGCCCGCGGCCGCTCTCGAACGCGTCCTCGAAGCGGGCCGGTCGTACTCGAACCTCGAGTACGACCTCGCTGCGGGCTCTCGCGGGTCGCGGCAGGACCACGTCGGCGGGATCCTGCAGCGGCTGACCGGCGCCGAGGCTGCGATCGTCGTCAACAACAACGCCGGCGCGATGCTGCTCGCGCTCGCCGCGCTCGCCGAGGGACGTGAGGTGCTCGTCTCGCGTGGCGAGCTGATCGAGATCGGCGACGGATTTCGCATCCCCGACGTGCTCGCCCGCTCGGGCGCGCGTCTCGTCGAGGTGGGCACCACGAACCGCACGCGCACAGCCGACTACGAGCGCGCCATTCGACCTGAGACGGCGCTGCTCCTGCGGGTGCACCAGTCGAACTTCCGCGTCGTCGGCTTCACCGAGCAGCCCTTGCTCGCCGATCTCGCAGCGGTCGCACGGCAGCGCGAGCTGCCGCTGCTCGACGATCTCGGCTCTGGCGCTCTCGTCGACCTTTACGACGAGCCGACCGTACGCGCGTCGCTCGCCGCCGGGGCCGACCTCGTGTGCTTCAGCGGCGACAAGCTGCTCGGTGGGCCGCAGGCGGGCGTCGTCGTTGGCCGCGCCGACCTGATCGAGAAGCTGCGACGGCATCCGCTCCACCGGGCACTGCGGATCGACAAGCTCAGCCTGGCCGCACTCGAGGGGACGCTGCTCCTCTACCTCGATCCCGAGCGCGCGCTGCGCGAGATTCCCGTGTTGCGGATGCTGCTCGAGGATGCCGCGGTCGTGCGCGCCCGGGCGGAGCGGCTCGCGGCGTCGGTCGGCGGCGAGGTGGAGGAGACAGTCGGTCGCGTGGGCGGGGGCGCACTTCCACTCGCTGAGCTGCCGTCGTTTGCGTGCGCCGTCGAGGAGGCGCTCGCCGAGCCGCTGCGTGCACACGAGCCGCCGGTGGTGGGGATCGTCCGCGACGGCCGCCTGCTGCTCGACTGCCGCACCGTCGCAGACGGCGACGTCGGCGATGTCGCCGCCGCGGTTCGTGCATGCCGCTGACCGTCGGCACCGCGGGGCATGTCGACCACGGCAAGACGTGGCTCGTGCGCGCGCTGACCGGCAAGGACACTGACCGGCTGCCCGAGGAGCGGGCCCGCGGCATCTCGATCGACCTCGGGTACGCGCCGCTCGAGCTACCGGACGGCCGCCGGCTCTCGCTTGTCGACGTGCCGGGGCACGAGCGGTTCCTGCGGACGATGATCGCGGGCGCGACCGGTATCGACCTCTTCCTGCTCGTGATCGACGCGCAGGAGGGAGTGCGGCCGCAGACGCTCGAACACCTCGACGTGTTGCGGCTGCTCGGCATCCACCGCGGCGTCGTCGCAGTGACAAAGGCGGACGCGGTCGACGACGAGGTGCTCGAGCTGGCACTGGCCGAGGCGCGCGAGCTCGTGCCGGGCGTCGAGGTCGTCGCCGTCTCGGCCAAGACGGGCACCGGCCTCGACGAGCTGCGCGCCGCGCTCGCACGTGTTCCGGTGGGCGAACGCGACGCGTCGGCCGCGACCCGGCTCTATGTCGACCGCGTCTTCAGCCTCCAGGGCGTGGGCACGGTCGTCACAGGCACGCTCTGGGCGGGAACGATCGCCCCCGGCGACCTCCTGCGCGCCGAGCCGAGCGGCTCGGTCGTACGCGTGCGGTCGGTGCAGGTGCACGACGCGTCTGTCGAGCGGGCCACGGCAGGCCAGCGGGTGGCGGTCAACGTGCCCACAGTCGAGCGCCGCGACCTCGCGCGCGGCGACGTGCTCGTCGAACCGGGCCATTACCCGGTCTCGTACCGCCTCGACGTGCGTCTCGACGCGCTTGCGGAGATTCCGGCCGCGGTGACGGTGCACGTCGGCACGACGGCCGTGCCCGCTCGCGTGGCGATCGACGGGAAGTTCGCGCAGCTGCGTCTGGCCGACCCCGTGGTCGCTGCGCGCGGCGACCACATCGTCCTGCGCACCTCGACGACGATCGGCGGCGGTGTGGTGCTCGACCCTTCCCCGCCGCGCCGGCTCGACGCCGAACGCCTGGCGGTGCTCGACCGCAGCGTTCCCGAGGAAATCGTGCGCACCCTCGTGCACGCGCCGACGACGGGGCGAGAGCTGCAGGCCCGCGGCCTGTTCACCCCGGCCGAGCTCGCGCGCGGGCTCACCGCCGTCCGCGCCGCGGGCGAGTACGTCTTCTCCGACGAGTGGCTCGCGGAGCTGAAGGCGAACGTGCGCGAGCGGCTCGCGGCCCGCGCGGCGTCGAACCCGCTCGACCCGGGCCTGCCGCTGGCCGAGCTCCTGCCGAACGAGCCGTGGGCGGCGCACGTCCTCAACCTGCTCGAGGTCGAGCGCCGCGGGGCGAAGGCCTACCTGCCCGGCGCGACGGCGGCACTCGGCGAGCGCGCCGACGCGGCCGCGGAGCTCGAAGCCCGGCTTGCGCAGGAGGAGATCGTGAAGGTCTCGGACCGCTCACTCGCAGCGTTCCTCGAGGAGCAGGGGCGCCTGCACCGGGTCGGCGACGGCTACGCCGTCTCGGCGGCGCTCTACGAGCGCGGACGCGAGCTGCTGCCGGAGCTGGAAGAGATCACGCTCGCCGGCTTCCGTGACGCGCTCGGTGTCGGCCGGCGCACGGCGCAGCTCCTGCTGGAGCGCTACGACGCCGACGGGCTCACGCTCCGCCGCGGCGACGTGCGGGTGCTGCGGCGGGCCCGAGGCTAGAGTCACCTGCTTGGAGCGGCGGGGGCCGGTGCCCCAGCGGGTCTTCAAAACCCGTCAGGTCTGGCAGCCCCAGGCTGGCTCGGTTCGACTCCGGGGCCGCTCCGCTCTTCTGAGAGACGCTCGCCTTGCCTCGGCCTTACACTCAGCGCTTCTCGGCCACACACAGAGGCCGGATGCTGGGCAGGTGCTGACACGACCCTCGAGCACTGCCTTTACGGCGGTTGCGTCGGTTCATCGGACGATGAACGAGCGCCGCCAGCGCCTCGATCACCCGGCAGCAGACGCGTCGCTGAAATGCGAGTGCGAATGCCGGCGCGTCGAGTGCGGCAGCGGCTTCAACGTCAACCTCGAACGGTACGAAGATGTGCGAGCGCACGCGCGCCGCTTCGTCGTAGCGCATGGGCACGAGAACCCAGGCGAGTCGATCATCTCCAGCACGCCGGACTACCTGGTGATCGAAAAGGTTGGCACGGAGGGAAACACCGCGGAAGCGCTGAATCCGCGGTAGCGAACTCGAACGTGAGTCCGCGGCCTACCGGGTGAAACCGCCGAAGAAGCCCATGTACGTCGGGCCGAACCCGGCGAGCGCCTCCGAAACCGCATCGCTCGCGTTGCCGAACACGGTGAACCGACTCGGGTCGACCGCTGACAGGAACCGCCCGGCGAACTTCTCCCCAAACGTACCCAGATGCACCATGACCGCGTCCGAATCGAGGTACCGCTCGTAGATGTGGACGGCCGCGCCGTCGTCGCTGACGAACCACTCATAGCCGAGGGCGCCCGGCTCGGCCCTGGTCGAGTCGACCATCTCGTCCATCAGCGCCCGGAAGTTCTCGAGCTCGCCGGGCTTGATCGCGAGCTCCAGTACCCAAGAGACCTGATCGTCCATCGCGTGTTCCACCTCCGGTTCGACGTGCCGACAGTACGTCCGGTCGATCTTACGAGGATGTTCGCCGGTCGCGCACCTGTTCGACCCATTTGGGGTGGTGCTGCACCGCCCACTCCTCGTCGACCCAGCCGCGCGTGATCCCGTTCAGCGCATGCCGCGTCTTCGGATAGATCACGGCCAGGAACAGGTGGCCCATGAAGAGGAGAAACGACACGTACATCAGCCAGTCGTGCACGAGCAGCGCGTTCGGCAGCCGGAAGCGCGTGTCGCGCTCGCCGTACCAGAGGAAGAAGCCGGTCACGGCGAAGAGCAGCGCGAACGCGGCCGTGACGACGGCGTTGAGCTTCTGCCCCGCGTTGAGACGCCCCTGCGGCGCCGCCCGGCTGCGCAGCCAGGCGCGGTCGTCGGCGTCGAAGCGATCGATCTCCCGTGCGGTGCGAATGAGCGAGCGGCGGTCGCCGGCGAGCACGATCGCGACGAGCGCGACCGCCCAGCCGACGGCGGTATAGATGTGAATCGCCTTCAGGAGCGGCCGCCTGCTCACCGCCTCGGCGAGGCTCGGCAGGTAGAGGCAGAGGCCGGATGCGAAGAGGATCAGGAACGCGGTCGCGTGCACCCAGTGGACGGCGCGCTCGGTGCGCGTGAAGCGCCAGAGGCGACGCCGCTCAGGCGCTGTAGCCATTCGACCTCCCCACCCATGCGTTCTGGTCGTAGCCGAGCCCTTCCCAGTAGCCCGTCGGCTGGCGGTCGACGAGTTCCATCCGCGTGAGCCACTTGACGCCCTTGTAGCCGTACATCTCGGGGATCACAACGCGCGCAGGCGCGCCGTGCGGACGCGACAGCGGGCTCCCGTCCATGTCGTAGGCGAGCATCACGTCCGGCAGGAGCGCCTGGCCGAGCGCGAGCGAGTCGTCGTACGGATCCTCGAGCGAGACGAACCGGATCGCCTTCGCGGCCGGGAGCGGCTGCACGAGCGCGAGCAGGTCGCGGAAACGCACGCCACCCCAGCGCACGTTGGCCACCGACCAGCCGGTGACGCAGTGGAAGTTGCTCACCTGCTCGGCACGCGGGAGCGCGCGCAGGTCGGCGTAGGTCAGCGCGAGCGGCCGGCGGACGAGGCCGTCGATCTCGAGCCGCCAGCTCGCCTCGTCGAAGAGCGGCATCGAGCCGGAGATCGTGTAGATCCGCCAGCCGCCAACCGGCAGCAGGTTGCCGAGCAGCTGCGAGAACCCGGACGTGACGGGCGAGAGCACGCGCGAGGCGGGACCTGCCCAGAGCAGAGACGAGAGGCCCCCGGCCATCAGGCCGAGGAAGGCGCGCCGCCCGTACGGACGTGCTTCGCTGGAGCTCACGCTGTTACGACTCGGCCGGACGGCCGCCGTTACGCCGCCGGCCGATGCCGCTCGGCGATCTCCGCAAGCCGAAGTCCGTCCGGCAGCGTCCCGAAGGCGCCGAAGCGCTCGCGCGCCCGAAACGCCTCGGCGACGGCGGCGTCCCCGTGCCGGTCGAGCAGCGTCGCCTGCAATGCCACCGCCATCGTCTCGACCAGGCGGCGGGCGCCGACCTCGTCCGCCGCTTGCAGGGCCCGTTCCACTCCGGCCCGGTCGCGCTCCTCGAGCTCGGCCACGAACGCCTCCGCAGCCTCGGGCTCGCGGCGGAGCGCCCGTAGCACGTCGAGGCACTGGACGTTCGAGCTCCCTTCCCACACCGCATTCACCGGGCTTTCACGGTAGAGGCGCGGCAGGCCGCTCTCCTCGACGTACCCGTTGCCGCCGAGGCACTCGAGCGCCTCGCCGACAACGGCGGGCGTGCGCTTGCAGATCCAGTATTTGAGTACGGCGGTCGCGATGCGGCGGAACTCGTCCCCCTCGTCGAAGGCCCGAGCGAGGCGCAGCGCGCTCACCGTCGCCGCCTCCGACTCGACACACAGGTCGGCGAGCACGTTCTGCATCAGCGGCTGGTCGATGAGCAGCTTCCCGAACGCCAAGCGGTGCGCGCAGTGGTGGGTCGCCTGGGCGACCGCCTCCCGCTGCAGGGCCGCCGACCCGAGCACGCAGTCGAGCCGCGTGTGCACCACCATCTCGATGATCGTCGCGACGCCGCGGCCCTCCTCGCCGACGACCTGCGCCCACGCGCCCTCGAGACGGATCTCACCCGAGGCGTTGGAGCGGTTGCCGAGCTTGTCCTTCAGCCGGTCGATGAACATTCCGTTGTGCGAGCCGTCGGGCAGGCGGCGCGGCAGCAGGTAGCACGTGAGGCCGCCGGGCGCCTGCGCCAGCACGAGAAACGCGTCGCACATCGGCGCCGAGCAGAACCACTTGTCGCCGTGCAGGGTCACCTCGCCGTCACCGAGCGGCCGCGCCTCCGTTTCGTTCACGCGCACGTCGGAGCCGCCCTGGCGTTCCGTCATCGCCATCCCGCAGAGGGCGCCCGCGACAATGCGCGGCTCCCACTCCGCCGCAAGCTCCGGCTCCGCGCGCAACGCGGGCACCGACGCATGCGTCATCGAGAGCGGGCAGCAGACACCGGCCTCGGCCTGCCCGAGCGCCATGAAGCTCGCGGCTCGCGCGACGTACGCGCCCGGACGCGGGTCGCTCCACGACGATGCATGCACGCGGTGGCGGATCGCCAGCTCGAGCAGCTGGTGCCAGGCCGGATGGAACTCCACCTCGTCGATCCGCTCGCCGTAGCGATCGTGTGTGTGCAGCACGGGCGGGTGCTCGTTCGCGAGCCGTCCCCACTCGAGCGGCTCGCCGCCGAGCTCGGCGCCGAACGCGAGCAGAGCGTCCTCCGACCACGCCGCGCCTTCACGCCGCACGCCTTCGAGCAGTGGGAGGTTCGCCGCGACGAGGTTGTAGTCGCGCAGAGGCGGCGGCTGGTTCGTGAGCCGAACTGCGATGTGGTGAATGCTACGCCTTGCTGCAAGGCCATCTACGATCGCCGCGATGGCCCGGACGATCGCCGCCGCCCTGATGCCTCTCCGCGCGGGCGGCGCGGAGCTCGACCTCGACGCGCTCGAGCCGTACCTTGCCTTCCTCGCAGGCGCCGGCATCGAAGGGATCCTGCTCGCCGGGACGACTGGGGAAGGGATGCTCCTCACCCCGGCAGAGCGCAAGCTCGCGCTCGAGCACGCAGTGACCGGGCCCCTGCCCGTGCTCGCCCACTGCGGCGCCCAGTCGACCGCCGACACGGTCGCGCTCTCTGCCCATGCAGCCGAACTGGGGGCCGAGGCGGTCGCAGTGATCGCCCCGCCCTACTTCCAGCTCGACGATGACGCGCTCCTCGCCCACTTCGTCGCGGCCGCACGCGCTTGCGCGCCGCTTCCGTTCTATGTGTACGAGCTCGAGAAGGCATCCGGGTACGCGATCCCTGTCTCCGTGGTCGAGCGTTTGCGCGAGACGGTCGACAACGTGGCCGGGATGAAGGTGAGCGACGCACCGTTCGCCAAGGTGGCTCCGTACCTGCTCGAAGGGCTCGACGTCTACGTCGGCGCCGAGGCGCTGATCGGCGAGGGGCTCGCCGCCGGGGCCGCGGGCGCCGTGTCGGGGCTCGCCTCCGCTTTCCCCGAGGTGGTCGTCGAGGCCGTGCAAAGCGGCGACTCGACCGCTGCCGGCAAGCTGCGAGCGGTCGTCGACCGCTTTCCGCGCCACCCCGCGCTGAAAGCGGTCGTGCGCTCGCGCGGGGTGCCGCTGCACGAAGACGTCCGCGCGCCGCTGCGGGGGCTGACAGACGCCGAGCGGGCCGAGCTGCTCGCCTCCGTCTAGCTAAGCCGGAGGGTTCTCGCGCAGCTCGTCGATCGCCCGCCGGGCGCGGGCGTGCACGTCGGCGCGGCGCTCGTCGATGCCCTCAGGTTCTGCTGCGGGCTCTGCTTCAGGCTCTGCTTCAGGCTCTGCTTCAGGTGCCGCTGCGGGCGCCGGGGCCTGCTCCTTGCCCTTGGCGGCCGCGAGCGTCGCCTTCAGCTCGTCGGCGGGCGAGCCGGGCAGCGCAGCCCGGGTGCGCCGGCGCAGCAGCGCCCGCAGACCGAGCCCACCGGCGAGCAGGGCGATCCAGCTCTTCCACGCGCGCATCAAATCTGCGTTCGTCTCACGACCGAGGCGATGCTACACTGCCGCCGCTTCTCGCCTCGCCCATCGCGCCGTCACCCGAAGCGGCGCACAGGAGGTGCGGCCGATTCAGTCCATGAGAAGGGAGAATTCGGGCCTGTGAACGACTACGAAATCATGCTGCTGCTGGACCCGGAGCTCGCTGAAGAGCGCAGCAACGAGATCATCCAGCGCATCCGCGACTCCGTCGACGGCGCGACGGGCACCTGGGACGGCCACGAGCCGTGGGGTCGCCGCCGCCTCGCCTACGAGATCGGCCACAAGCAGGAGGCCGTCTATCACCTCCTGCTCTTCAAGGCTCCGCCGGAGACCCTGGCCGAGATCACCCGCGTCCTCAAGATCACCGACGGGGTCGTGCGGCACGGCGCCTACCGCCGCGTGAAGGGCTCGACGCACACCAAGGCGCCGGCACCGTTCGCCATGGGCGCGCCCAGCGCAGCCCCGGCCGAACACGCCGATGACATCGACATGGCTTCGGAGTAGCCTGGATCGACCTTCGGAGAGGAGCGAGAACCCATGGCCAACATCAACCGCGTCGTGCTCGTCGGCAACCTGACCCGCGACCCAGAGCTGCGCCACACGCCGTCCGGCATGGCCGTGTGCAGCCTGCGGATCGCGGTCAACACGCGTCGCAAGGACTCCACCGGGCAGTGGACGGAGAAGCCGAACTACTTCGACGTCACGGTCTGGGGCAACCAGGGCGAAAGCTGCGCGCAGTACCTGGCGAAGGGCCGGCCCGTCGCGCTCGACGGCCGCCTCGAGTGGCGCGAGTGGGACGCGCAGGACGGCACCAAGCGCCAGGCGGTGGAGATCATCGCCGACAACGTCCAGTTCCTCGGCGGCCGCGACGGCAACGCCGCCGGCGGCGAGGGCGGCAACCAGTTCGTGCCCGCGGGTGCGTCAGGCTCGGCCGACGCGGACTTCCAGGGCTCCGACGACGACATCCCGTTCTAAGGAGAGTCTCTTGGCAGCACCGAAGTCCGATCGCACCTCGTCCTCCAGCAGCAGAAAGCGCAACGCGCCCGTCGGCCCCGGCCGTCGCAAGTCGTGCTTCTTCTGCAAGTCCAAGGTCGACGAAGTCGACTACAAGAACGTCAACGAGCTCCGGCGCTACGTGTCGGAGAAGGGCAAGATCCGCAACCGCCGCATCAGCGGGGCGTGCCGGCGCCACCAGCGCCAGGTGGCGGTCGCGGTCAAGCGCGCCCGCGAGATCGCCCTCCTCCCGTACGTCGGCGACAAGTAGTCGAACAGGCGATGGAAGTCATCCTCAAGCACGACGTCGACGCGCTCGGGCTGCGCGGCGAGGTCGTGAACGTCGCCCGCGGATACGCGCGCAACTTCCTGCTCCCGCGCGGGCTCGCCGAGGTCGCGACCCCGGCGCTCGTCAAGGAGCTCGCCAAACGCGACGCGTTGCGGACACGCAACGACGCCAAGTCGGTGGACGAGGCGCGCGCGCTCGCGGCACGGCTCGAGGCGAGCAACCTCCGCTTCGACGTCACGGCCGGCCCGACCGGCTCGCTCTTCGGCTCGGTCACCGCAACGAATGTGGCCGACCGGCTGTGGGAGCAGGAGAAGATCCGCGTCGACCGCCGCAAGCTCCACATGGAGTCGATCAAGCGGATCGGCCGCTACACCGTGCCGTTGGAGGTCTTTCCTGACGTCACCGCCGAGCTGAAGCTGGTCGTGGCGCCGGAGGGCGAGGAGCTGCCGCCCGAGGAGGAGCTCGCCGAGCTCGAGGCCGCCGAGCGCGCCGCCAGCGAGGCGGCGGCCGCCGCTCGCGAAACGGTCGAGTACTTCGACGACGTGCCACAGGCCGGCAACGACGACGCTGCCGAGCCGGAGCCCGTCGCCGAGCCTGCCCCGGCCGCCGACGACGCGTAGCCCCCAGCATTCGTCCACAGGCTCTCCACGGGCCTGTGGATGAGTTCGCACAGGCTGTCCACAGGCGGTTCACACCTGTGGATTTGGCCCCAAAGTTGACGCAAAGAGCGTCCGTTTCGTCCACTACCGTGACACGAACAGACGTTCTATACTGCCTGCAGATCAGCCCTCTTTGACCACCTGGAGGGCGGTTTCCACACCCTTTCGGGCAGGCCGCGCACCCGCTTAGCTAGGAGGCACATGGCAATACCGGCCCAGGCCCTCGCCTCCGCCCCGATCCCGCCGCAGAACCTCGACGCCGAGGAGTCGGTTCTCGGCGCGATGATGCTCTCTCCGCTTGCGATCGGCTCGGTCACCGAGGCCTCGAACCTGAGCGGGTCGGACTTCTACCGAGAGAGCCACGGCCACATCTACAAGGCGATCCTGTCGCTCTACGCGAAGGGCGAGCCGGTCGACGCGATCACCGTCGTCGACGAGCTCGACCGCTCCTCGACGCTCGTTGCGGCAGGCGGGCAGGAGCGCGTGCACGAGCTGGCGGCGCTCGTTCCCGCCGCCTCGAACGCGGCCCACTACGCGCGCATCGTCAGCGAGATGGCGACCCTGCGGGGCCTGATCCGCGCCGGCAACGACATCGCGCGGCTCGGCTTCGACCGCCCGGGCGAGACGGTCGAGCTCGTCGACCGGGCCGAGCAGATCGTGTTCGACCTGTCGCAGCAGCGCATCTCGACCGAGTTCGCGCACATCGACGACCTGCTCAAGGACTCGTTCGAGACGATCACCAAGCTCTACGAGGCCGGCAGCGACATCACCGGCACGCCCGCCGGCTTCCGCGACCTCGACCGGCTCACGTCGGGGTTCCAGCCGGGAAACCTCGTGATCGTCGCCGCCCGGCCGTCGATGGGCAAGTCGGCGCTCGCGCTCTGTATGGCGGCGAACGTCGCGGTGCGGCACGACACGCCCGTCGCGCTCTTCACGCTCGAGATGTCGAAGGCGGAGGTGACGCAGCGCCTGATGTGCTCGGAGGGCAAGGTCGAGTCGCAGCGGCTGCGCACCGGCAAGCTCGCCGCCGACGACTGGCCGCGGCTCACGGCCGCCTGCGACAAACTCGCGAAGGCGCCGATCTACGTCGACGACACGGGCTCGATCACGATGATGGAGATCCGCTCCAAGCTCCGGCGTTTGAAGATGAAGGAGCCGGCCCTGGGACTCGTCATCGTCGACTACCTCCAGCTGATGACGAGCGGTACGTCGGTCGAGAATCGCGTGCAGGAGGTGTCGCAGATCTCGCGTTCGCTCAAGGTGCTCGCACGCGACCTCGAGGTGCCGATCGTCGCGCTCTCGCAGCTGTCGCGCGCCGTCGAGCAGCGCCACGACAAGCGCCCGATCCTCTCCGACCTGCGCGAGTCCGGCTCGATCGAGCAGGACGCCGACCTCGTGATGTTCGTGTACCGCGACGAGTACTACAACCCCGAGGAGACGGAGTCGGCCGGCATCGCGGAGCTCATCCTCGCGAAGCACCGCAACGGCGCCACCGGCATCGAGAAGCTCGCGTTCCAGAAGCGGTACGCCAAATTCTCCGACCTGGCGGCGAACGCGGCATGACGACGACCGTGTGGGTCACACCATCGGCGACCGTGTTCTCGTGCCTCTGCGAACCGTGTCTGGAAGCCGCACGGCAGGCGGGCGCCCTCTTCGCTGACGCGCTGACGTCCGCAAGCGTGCGCGGCTCGATCGCCGCGGAGGCCGACGTCGCGATGGCCCACTGCGCCTCCGGTCACGTGATCGTGCTGCGCCGCATCACACGCCCACCCGCCCTGCAACGCCACGATGAAAGGCAGCTGCAACTCCAATGATCGGACGTGGGAGCAAGAAATGATCGAGCGGCAGCATGTCTGGCTCGGCCCGGAGGCGACGTCCTTCGATGAGCCGTGCGAGGCGTGCCTGGCCGCCCGCGAGTCGCTTGCGGCCGACAAGTGCGTCGTCCACGGAACGCTCCGGCGTGAAGCCGACGTCGGCTTCACGACTTGCCAGCGCGGCCACCGGATCGTCGTCCGGCGCGTCGCACGTCGGCTCGCCAGCGTCCGCTGAGCGGGAACGACGACCCGGCCCGGTAGACTCGGGCAAGTGCCAGCGACCGTTGTGGTCGGTGCGCAGTGGGGCGACGAAGGCAAGGGAAAAATCGTCGACCTGCTCGCCCAGGAGTCAGACGTCGTATGCCGCTACCAAGGCGGACCGAATGCCGGGCACACGATCGTCGTCGGCGATGAGACGTGGAAGCTGCGCCAGATGCCGAGCGGTGTCGTCTCCGGCACGCGATCGGTGATCGGCGCGGGCTGTGTCGTCGACGCGCAGGTCTTCGTCGACGAAGTCAACCTGCTGGCCGAGCGCGGCATCGACCCGACGATCGTCGTGCTTTCCGGCAACGCGCATCTGATCATGCCGTGGCACGTGACGATCGACCAGGCGTCGGAACGGCGTCTCGGAAAACTGCAGATCGGGACGACGCGCCGCGGCATCGGGCCCACCTACGCCGACAAGGCCTCGCGAATCGGAATCCGTGTGCAAGACGTTCTCGACGCGAAGATCCTGCGCGAGAAGATCGAGGTTGCGCTGGCCGAGAAGAACCTCTGGCTCGAGCGGATCTACGAGGCCGAGCCGTTCGACCTGGAGCAAATCTGGGCGCAGTACGCAGGCTTCGCCGAGCGCCTCGCGCCGTTCGTCGGCGATGCCTCGCTGCTCGTCAGCCAGGCCCTCGACGCCGGTCAGAACGTGCTCTTCGAGGGCGCACAGGCGACGATGCTCGACCTCGACCATGGCACCTATCCGTTCGTCACGTCGTCGAACCCGATCGCTTCGGGTGCAGCCACCGGCATCGGGATCGGGCCGACGCGCATCGACCGCGTGCTCGGTATCTCGAAGGCATACGTGACGCGCGTCGGCGAGGGCCCGTTCCCGTCGGAGATCGTGGGGGCGGACCAGGAACGTCTGCGTGACCTCGGCGGCGAGTTCGGCACGGTCACCGGGCGCGTGCGCCGCTGCGGCTGGCTCGACCTCGTGGCGCTGCGGTACGCCGTGCGCATCAACGGGATCACGTCGCTCGCACTGACGAAGCTCGATGTGCTCTCCGACTTCGCGGAACTGCCGGTCTGCGTCCGCTACCGCCAGCGCGACGGCTCCGAGACCGAGCATTTCCCGGCCCATCAGTCGGATTTCCACCACGCGGAGCCCGTGTGGGAGACGCTGCCCGGCTGGTCGCAACCCCTCGACAGCGCGTCGACGCTCGCAGATCTCCCGCCGGCGGCACGCGCGTACGTGGAGTTCGTCTCGCGTCAGCTCCAGGTGCCGATCGAACTGGTCGGCGTCGGTGCGGCGCGCGAGCGCGTCCTGGCGTGATCGCGCAGCTTTCTGCCAGCGGCTGGACGCAGATCATCGTCGCGTTGTCGATCTTCGTGCCGCTGGTCGTCGTCACCGCACTGACGGTGGTCATACTCCGCCGCACGAAGGACGACCCCGACGAACAGCGCTGGCGCCGTCTAGAAGAACAGCGCCGCGAAGCAGACCCGGACGGCGACCAGTAGCCCGAACGGACCAGCCGCGGCGAGACCAGTCCTGTGGTCAGACCAGGGTTACGGAAGTGTCACAAACGTTCCACAGACCTCCGAGCCCGCCTCCCAATCTGCCCTCTCGACGCTTGCGGCAGTTCGAAACGTGGTCAGACCACGGCTACGACACGGTTACGAGAGGCGCGCGAGATCGCCCGGGGTGTCGACGTCGGCGACGAGTGCAGCGTCGACCTCGACCTCGACCACGTCGAGATCACCGTAGGTGCGGTAGAGCGCGAACGGGCCTTCCGCAAGCCGCCGCTCGAGCAGCGGCAGGGCGGTCTTCGCCCACGCGCCCGGCAGCGGGCCCGTCTGGGGGACCGCGGCATCGCGGCAGGCATCGCCGAGGGCGCGCAGCAGCTGCGGCGTCACGCGAGGGCAGTCAACCGGAAGGAACACGGCGACGTGGTTGGCTGCCGCCCGGAGCCCCGCGACGACGCCGGCGATCGGAGCCCGCACGTCCGCGCCGTCGTCGACCACCGCGAATGGCAGCTCGCCCGCCTTGCCGACGACGAGTACCTCATCGCACGCCTCGGCGAGAACGCGACGGCCCCGGTCGTGCAGCGTCTCGCCGTCCACCTCGATCAGCGCCTTCGGCGATCCGAAGCGGCTGCTTGCCCCGCCGACGAGCAGCACGCCGGTCAGTGCTCGACGCGCCACGGCTCGGTGTAGACGTTGATGTGGCCACCGCGGACGAACCCGCACAACGTCACCCCACGGTCCTGCGCGAGCTCGACCGCAAGCGACGAGGGCGCCCCAACTGCGACAACGAGCGGGCAACCCGCCACTGCCGCCTTCTGAACGAGCTCGAACGACAGCCGGCCGCTGACGCACAGCACCGAGCGGGTAAGCGGCAGTCGCCCGTTGGTGAACGCCCAGCCGATCACCTTGTCCATCGCGTTGTGCCGCCCGACGTCCTCTCGCAGGCAGAGCAGCGTGCCCTGCTCGTCGAAGAGACCCGTCGCGTGCAGGCCACCCGTCGCCTCGAAAGCCGGCTGCGCTTCCCGGAGCCGGCCGGGGAACACGGCGACGAGAACGGCCGCGAGACGAAGGTCGCTCTCGACGCGCGGCGCTTCGACCGCGATCGCCTCGATCGCCCCTTTCCCACAGACCCCGCAGGACGATGTGGTGTAGAAGCTGCGCGCGAGCCGCCCCGGATCGAAGCCGGGAGCGTCGAGCTCGATGGTGTTCGCGGCCAGGTCGGCCGGCGCTCGCGCACCCTGCGGGCGCAGCCCTTCCGACAGCGCAAAGCCAAGCGCGAGCTCCTCGTCGTGCCCGGGTGTCCGCATGGTCACGGCGACCGGCGCACCGCCGATGCGGATCTCGAGTGGCTCCTCGACGGCGACGACGTCCTCGGTCTTTCCCCCCGGAATGCGGACGACGTCGACCTTCGCGGTCGAGTACGGGGGAGCGGTCACCACCCAAGTATCGACCAGGCGGGCGTAGACTCGCCGCGTGCAAGTGGTGGTCGTCGGCTCGGGAGCGCGCGAGCACGCGCTCGCGTGGCGTCTCGCGCAGTGCCCGGGGCTGACCGAGCTTCACGCGGCGCCCGGCAATCCGGGGATCGCGGCGCTCGGGCACTGCCATCCGATTCGCGCGGATGACGCCGACGGTCTGCTCGCTCTCGCGCTCACTCTCCAGGCCGACCTCGTCGTGATCGGGCCGGAAGGGCCGCTTGTCGCAGGGATCGCAGACGAGCTGCGGCGAAACGGCATCGC
>Ga0307373_10003668_pt1 | contig 26516 bp, 29 predicted proteins | sample OX2MG_FD_202534 | JGI IMG/M metagenome (GOLD analysis project Ga0307373, IMG submission 202534) | Soil microbial communities from Risofladan, Vaasa, Finland - OX-2 | ecosystem: Environmental > Terrestrial > Soil > Coastal area > Acid sulfate soil | place: Finland: Risofladan, Vaasa | collected...
CCGCACCTTGCCGCCACAGAAGGCGGTGACGCGATCGAGGAACGGGCGGGCGTCGTTGGAATAGGCGAAGACCGGCCGGCCGAGCGCGCGCATGACCCCCATTTCGTAGGCCGAGCCGACATCGGCACTCGGGCCGCGGAACGGTGTAAGGTTGACGATCATGGCGTCGCACTCCCGCATGGCGCGGCTGATGGCGAGACCTCGCTCGGGGAGGGACATGGCCGGATCGCAGGCGTCCTCTTCATCAGCAGGGAACACCCCGACCAGGCCGTATCGTCCACAGATGGCCCGCTTGCGCGCGCCGATTTCGCGCGCATTGGCCGCGCATTGGCGAGGAACACCTCCGGTCCGGCCAGGTAGACCCGCTTGCTCACGGTGCAGTGGACCATCTGTCGTAATTTTTGTGCCGGCTGCAAAGGCGAATCTGCGAAACGCGCGCCTGGCGCGCAAGGTGCGGCCCCCGCAGCCTACGCGTTGGCATCAGACCTGCTGCCGCGTCGCACATCGAGACACCTCTGCCACTCCGGCGCACGGCCATCGGTTGCACCGGGCCACACGCGCCTACCCGCGACGGCGCAAGATGGCCCGGCGCGTTTTGAAGATCACTGCCGCGGCGGATGCCATCGCCAACGCAAGCACCAGATCAATCGATCTGCCGTCCGCGTGCATCGCAACGAGCAGTAGCGCGCCGCTTCCGCCGAGCATGAGCACCGCCGCCGGCAGCCAAGCGAGCCACGCCAATGGCAGGATCAGCAGCCGCAAGCCGGGCCACGCAACGCGTGCCAACGTCGTCATCTCCCACCTCCAGCATTGAGCCAAACCGCAGGCGAGCACACGCGCTCGCCCTTCTGCTGCCAGCACACGGCGATCGGGCCGGCGCGCGACTGCCCGGCGGCTCCCACGGCATACCCGATCGCGCCGCCGATCGTCGCTGCGAAGAACAGCGCGGCGGCGACTGTGATCGAGGCCCGGCGGTCGATGTGACCGGCCACGCGCAGGGCAATTCCTGTGCTCGCCCGCTCCACGGCGGCGGTCACCTGGTTGTCCAGCGGCTGAGAGCCGAGCGTCTCCAGCCGTCCCGCCGTGTCAGCCATCGCCCGCGCCAGCGATGCGGCTGCATGCAGCAGCGTCGCCAGCGGGTCATCAGCCAGGACCCCAGAGCGCTGTGCCTCGGTCTCAAGCCGATCCGCCGCTTCGTGGAGCGCGGTGGCCATGTCAGGGAAGCCACGCGGCGATCGGCTCGAAGGACCGCTCCATCTCCCGCAGCCACATGAAGACGCGCTGTGCGTTCGTGAGGCCGAGCTTGTCCCCGTTCGCTTCGGTGAAGCGGAGCCGCTGGTCGTCGAGCAGGGTCATGCAGGCAAGGCGCGGCATGCGCACGAGCTGGGCACCGCGGGCGATCGCAGCGCGGAGCCCAGCATCGCCCTCGTGCTTGGCCCAGGCGGCGTCCAGCGATATGCCGGCCGGCACCACCCCTGCGTTGAAGACGATCGCCGTCTTCTCCGGCGCGAGCAGCCCGCTGCGCTCGGTCTCCCGCAGATAAGCGAGATCATCGCTGTCGGCGCCGACGAAGTGCAGCACCACCGGGGTCACCCCGTTCTCCGCCAGGAAGCCGGCCAGATCGAGTTCCAGGGCCGCGTGCTTCAGGAGTTGATCGCCACCGCCGAGATCCACGATCAGGGACTTGCGGTGCCCGATAGCCTGTTCGAGCAAAGTGTCCAGCCAGGGCCGCATGTCATCGTCCGCGGCGCTCGGCGGACTGACCACCAGATTGCCGAAGAAGGCCGCCAGGGTCTGGTTCGTGCGGTCCGCGTCCGCCACGATGATCTGCCGCCCCTGATTGAGGGCGCGATCAACCATCCAGCGATAGGCGACCGTCTTGCCCCGGCCACCGCGGCCCACGGCGAAGATCGCCTTCGGCTGGTCAGTGCTACCCGTGTCCGGTGCCCGGCCCAGCTCCATCACGGCAGCGTCATCACGTCTCGCCATCGGCGTTCCCTCTCGGATTGGCAGGGTTGATGGGTTCGGGAATGCGGACCTTCCCGGCGTTCAGGCCCGCGCGGAATGCGCGAAGGCGCGCCTCCACCGTCGTCGCCGCGCTTGTGCTCTCCGACAGCTCTGGAGGTCGGGGAGGGGCGGCGCGCGAAATCAGCGAGACTGCGCCAGCGGCGGGTTCCGCGGCGCGACCTGCCCCGGGACGGAACAGTTGAACCGCGACCGGCGGCCTGGCCGGCTCTGCGCGGCCGACGGCTTTGCGCATCACCGCCCTGCGGACCCGATACCAGGTCTGTGCGACCGTCCCCGGAGCGGGCGGGTTGCCGTCCCGGTCAGTCAGGCCGCCCTTATCCAAAGCCACGGCCACCGCGCCCCAGTTCGGACTGTCTTGCTCAAGCGCCTCCCGCAGTTCGGCATAGTTGCTCAGCATCCACTGATAGACCGGAGAGCGTCGCGGATCTGTTTGCTGGCGGGCCGCGGCCATGATCTTGGCCACCGACCGGGACGTCGGCGTCGGCGCCGACGGGGGTGGAAGCGGCGGAAAATCCCGCGCTGCGCCGTCACCGGGAAAGACCGTGGCGGCCCATTTTTCGGAATCGTAGCCGCATTGCCGGACACTGGCGCACACCTTCTTCCAGGTTGCGGCGATCTGCGCCGGGGTCGGGGGCTGAAAGACGTCCGGGCTGCAGATGGCTTTGCCTGCCTCGTAGGCGATTTCACGCCATGCGAACCCAGGCTCCGCCTGCGCTTTCAGCAGCGCCTCGTACTGGCGGTAGAGCCACACGTACACAGCCCCGCCACGCTTGAAGCGCGATCCGGCGATCCGTGCCGGTTTGGGGAACGGCCAGGAGATGGCGGTCTCGGGCGGCGGGTCGGTCGTCTCTTCGGCCCTACGCGAATCCCGCAGTTCGACATTGGGACCAGGGGCTGGATGGCGTGTCATGTCTCCTCAGCTCCGCCTCAGGACGCGACAGTTCCACGACAGATCCCCGTCAGTTCTTCGACACATCGACGACACTTGCGCGACGGGAAGAGTCAGGGTTTCCATCAGACCAAGGCATTCATGAATGCGGTCAGGCGCGTATCCGCGGCCATTTGCGGCGCGGCTGTTTGGTTTCCGGCTGGCGTTCCTCGGCCTTGGCCCGCTGCCGGTCCCCGCGATCTTGCGCGACCTGCGCGCGCTCCCCGGCCCGCTCGTGCTGCACCTCCTGGGCCAGCCGGGTCCAGAACGACCCGGCTTTCTGTTGCTCACTCATCGCACTCTCCTCGACTTCGATTGGCGTTGCCTGGTCCGCGCCGCGATGACTTCCATCGCCGGTTGCAGCACCCGCGCCCTGATCGCCTTGGCGGCGGCCTGAAGCCGCTGGCGGGCGAAGGTTCGGTTCAGCGTCGTGGGCTGCTGGCCAGCCTTGCGGCGTTCCTCGGCCGGGCGCAGTCCGCGCTGCAGGCCCCGCGCGCTCTGCCGCACGGCCTCACTGGCGCGTTCCAGGAAGAGCAGCGCGGAGGGCTTCTCCGGCTGGCGGGACAGGTTGCGGGCCATGTTCGCGAGCACGTCTTTCCGCGTGATCGGGCGCGCGTCCCCGAGCGGCCGGCGGCCGGCGATTTCCTGGCGCTCGGCGCCGTCCGACGTCACCAGCCAGGACTGCCGGCGATGGCGGCTCTCCGCGACATAGACCGTGTTGGCGTTCGCTGTCCGGCTGCCGCCGGGCAGCGCGTTGATGTGTTCCGTGCTGGTGATGCCCTGGGCGGCGTTGATCGTCAGGCAGTCGCCGTAGGACAGCCGGACGCGGCCGGAGAGCGGGTCGCGCAGTGTCTCCCACCTGACCAGGCCTTCGGTCCCACGGGCGTTCCGCATCCGCACGCCCTCACCGGAGATGTCGAGCACGGTCAGCACCGAACCGTTCCGCCCGATACTGCCTGCCCGGCCGCCGCTCAGCGCGGCCCCTGTGTTGGCGAACAGGCGGATCTGGTCGCCCTGGGCCAGCGGGAGCGCATACTCGGCGCCGTTCTGGTCCGTGGCTTTCAGGATGGCGACATCGGGGCCAACCTCCCCGGCGGCCCGCCGTCGCTCCCGGATGGCCGCGGAGACGGCGCGCGCATCCTCATTCGTCGGAGCGGTCACGGTCAGCCGGTAGGACGGATCAGCGGCGTTCGCACGCTGCCGCTCAGCCCAGAGGTCCGCCACACGCGCCACGGCGTCGCCATAGCCGCCTGGAACCAGCGCCAGAGTGCCGTCCTCCCCTTTCCGGGCAAGCGCCTCGTCCGCCCGGGCTTCGCGGAACATCAGGGAGGTCTCCCGCTCGCGCTGCGACTGCTGTCGCACCGTGGTCAGCAGTTCCGGCATCTGATCCGGACCCAGCGCCTTCCGGAGCAGATCGACCGTGGGCCCCGCTTCGACCGACTGGCACTGCAGCGGATCGCCCAGGCCGATCACCTGCGCGCCGGAGGCCGCCTGAAGCCGCAACAGCCGGGCCATGTCCGATGTGCCGACCAGTCCGATCTCATCGACCACGACCACCGTCTGCCGGTTCATGGGCACCCTGCCGGCCTCGGCCCGGTCCAGCAGGACCGAGAGTGCAAACCATTGGCGAATGCCGGCCCCGGCGAGATCGTCGGCCTGACGCCACGCGACGGCGGCCCCGACTACCGTGCGCCCATCCTCATTCCAGGCGTCGACCAGCGGGGAGAGCAGGGCAGTCTTCCCGGCGCCCGCCACGCCGATTGCCACGCCGAGCCTGCCGCCAGTGCCGAGCCGGCTGATGACGGCGCGCTGCTTTTCTCCGTGGCTGGTGGACAGGTCGAGATCGGTGCGGCTGGTGGCGCGCTCGATCGCGGCCGGACTCAGCGCCGCCGACTTGTCCGCTGCCGCGGCGCGGGCCAGCGCGACGAGTTCGTCCTCCCGACCGAGATGCTTTTCCGTGGTGACGCGCGCCCGGCGTCCGTCCCTGGCCGCAATCAGGCGCGTGTCCTCGCCTTCCTGGCGGACGCCGCGCGTGCCAAGCGCCCGCACGATGTCGGTGATGTTCTCGGGCCCGGTGACGCTCGCGGCGACCAGCCCCCGGGTGGCGGCCACGCGCAGGTCGGCCATGTCCACCACGGCGGACCTGGCAAACGCCCGCTCCACCAGCGGCAGGGCGGCCTGATAGGCCTGCGCCGTGCGTTCGTCCGGATTTTGCGGGGCGGGTGCGGCACCTTTCCCCACGACACCGGCATTTTGCCACCCGAGCTTGTCGGTCTGGCTCCGCCAGGCAGCAAAATCTGAGCAATCATCGCGCCTGGCGTCCTTGGATTTGCGCCCGGCGCCGGCGCCGCGCTTGGCCAGCTCGACCCTTTCCTCCGCGGTCAACAGATCCCAGTCGCGCCCGCTTTGCTGCGCCCAGCCGCGGGCAATCGCGTTCGCGTCGATTGTGCGTTTCGAGAACGCTGTCCGCACCCGCTCCGGAATTCCGGTCAGCCGAGCCGCGCCGGTTTCCTGATCCAGCGCGACACCCGCGCCGATCGCGCGGAGGTTCTGGGCGAGATGGGCCTGGTAGTACGCGCCGAACTCGTGCACGCGGCCCTCCAGGCGCTGCAGGTCCAGTGAGCCGAGCCGGCCGGCGTCCGTCAGGACCGCATTGAACAGCGCGACGTGCGTGTGCAGGTTCGGATCGCCCGCGACCTTCAGCGACACCAGCTCGGTCTGCGCGCCGTTCGCGATCTCCAGGGTCGGGCGGCTGGTGTAGTGCATGAACTGCGCCCAGCCCACGTGCCCGGACTCCCATCCGTCCCGGCCGCCGTTCCCCTTGCGCGCACGTCCCAGCTCCGCGGCGAGGTACGACATGGCGGACGCAACCGCATCCCGATGCGCCTGCGCGATCTGATTGCGCTCGGCTTCCGTGGGCGCGAAGGCCCAGGCCAGAGAGACGCTCTTGTCGGCGGAGAAGCAGCAATCCACGAAGCTGATCGTCTTGCGCCGGCTGACGCCTTCGATCTCTGTGCCGTCCGTGCGCCGGCCCGCCAAGAGGCTTGCCAGTTCGTCGGCGACGAGCGGCCGCACCGGGTCGATGCCCAGCCGGCGGGCAAGGCCCGGGTGCATGTCCCTCCGGGGTTCGGCCACAGTCGCCGTGTCACTCCCCTGGGGGGCATCGGGCTGCGCAAGCCGCGCGCCGGCCTGGTAGTAGGCCGCCAGCTCAGCGGCTTCGCGCGGCAGCGTCGGCTCCATCAGATGCGCCGCCATCGCCTTGCCGCTCGATGGCGCGCCGACCGCGCCGGTGCGGTATGTCAGCATCTCAATGAACAGGCGCGTGCAGCAGCTTGATGATCTCGCCCTGGCCCTCGACAATCTGGTGAACTGTTGCGAGGAGTTCGATCAGAAGGGCCTGGAGTGGGCTTTCTCCCTGGTCCGCTTCCCCGACGGCCGCTTCGAGAATGCAGTTCAGCTTCTCGTCCATGATCCGCAGCGTCTCCTGCTGCGTCAGCAGTCCCTGCGTGAGCGCCTGCACCTCGGTGCGAAGGGCGCGGACTTCATCGGCCATCTGATCACTGCTCATCAGGAGTTCCTTCGTTCGACGGGATCAGGCGGCAAACCGGCTTTCCTGCACGACAGCCTCCGCTTCTGGCCGGCGGAAATAGATCGCCCGTCCGCAGCGGATGGGCCGGCCACCGGCGATGATGAACAGCTCATCCGCGCGGGTGTCCTGCAGCAGCTCGTCCGCTGCGATCAGCCGCCGCTTGATTTCGTGACGGTTGGTGTTCTGCCCGCGGGATCGGCCGCCGATCGCGGCGAGGCTCTGCCCGCTGTGGCGGCCGGCGTTGTCGCCTTCCGAGTAGGCGATCACGCCATAGGTGCCAAACGCGTCCGACAGCTCGCGCGCCGTCTTCTCGTCGCGCACCGCGGCGTAGGCGCGCCACGACACCGAATCATACCAGGCGCGCTTTTCGTGCTGGCCCCAGGCATCTTCAAGCTGGCCGGCGCTCTGATACAGCAGCTGCAGGGTGATGCCGTATTTCCGGCCGGCGTCGCGGGCCTGCTGAAGCACCGCCATGCGGCCAAGACGCGCCGCCTCATCGAGCAGGAAGAGCACGCGCCCGGAGGTGCTTCCCTCTGCGCGATAGACCGCATTCAGCAGTGCACCAACCAGCGCGCGTGCCGGGCCCGGCGTGGTCAACAGCGCATCGAGCGGGATCTGGATGAAGACCGAGAGGTGGCCGTTTGCCAGATCGGCCGTGCGGAAGGTGCTGCCGGAAACCAAATCCGCATAAGCGCGGATCGAGAGCCAGCCGGTCAGCTTGGCGGCGTTGGCATAGATGCCGCTGAAGGTCTCCTCTGCCGCCATGTCCATGAGCGATCCGGCGATATCCCGCGCCATGGGGCTGCCGGAGTCGCGGTGAATCGCGGCAAACCGGGCCTTCAGCTTCTTCTCCGGCTGCACGACCGCCTTGCGCAGCAGGCGGAGCGTCTTGTGTTCCGCGGGCAAGGCTTTGTCCCAGAGCATGTCGGCCAGCAGGCAAGCGACAAGCTGGCGGCCCCAGCTATCGAAGAACGCGCCCTCCTCGCCGCTGTCCCGGCTCGGCTCGCCGCAGACCCAGGACACCACGGACTGCACATGCGACTCTGCGAGCGGTGCCGTGATGTCGATCCAGTCCAGCACGTTCAGGCCGATATCCGGTGTCGCGGGGGACAGCCCGACGACCCGATGACCCATACCCTTGCGGGCATCGTGAAGCATCGGAGCGAGTTCGCAGGAGGGATCGAGCACCACGACGGACCCCGTCCAGTGCAGCAGCGTCGTCACCGCGGTGGTGGTCTTGAACCCGCCTGATCCGGCAAAGATCAGGGAATGGGTCGAACCGTCCCGGCACGGGTCGATCAGCAGCGGTGTCCGCCCGCCCTGGCCCCAGCTCCGCCTGTCGCGCGGATCGAATCGCGCGCCGGAAACCGTGTCCTGATCCACCCGGTACGCCTCGCCCACGACGACGCCCCCATGCTTCGGATCCGGGCCGGGAAACAACTGGCGCAGCTCTGGTAGCGCCATCCACGCCGCGTGCCCGTGGTTGTCGGAAGAACCGCGCTCGACCTGGCGGGGACGCCAGCGCAGCGGCGCCACCTTGGGCATCGTGCGCAGCCGATAGATGACCGCACCCGGCACGAGAACGACCGTCCCGAGTCCGCCCCAGAAGCTGCGGTGCAGCCACAAGGCGACGACGGGATTGCTCGCGTAGGGCCGGTATATCCACCAGGCCCAGCCACGCTCCGGCCAGGCAAACGCGGCCCACAAATGCGTGCCCAGGAGGAAGATGCAGCTTGACGCCACGGTCCATGCAACCGCGGTGGCGAGGATGGTCAGGGCGAGCCATGCCGCCCGGGTGGGGGTCAGCATGGTCAGTCCTCCATCAGCTCGGCAATGGTCTGCCCGCGCCGTTGCGCGTCCGGCCGCAGCCATACCTCGCCGATCGAGAATTCACCCCCGTGCTCCTGAAACGGCACGATCACGTCGATGGCGCCGGCGAGCAGCGATGTGATGGTCGCATCGTCGTAGGACTTTCCGGCCTCGCTGCCTTTCACCAGGTTGAACAGCCGGCGAAAGGCCTGCCCGGCATCTTTGCCGTGGATCGTGGTGGAGCTGCCCGGATGACCGGTGCCAACCTCGTGCACGAAGACGTAGGCGGCCTCAGGATCGCGCAGCTCGCCGACGAATCCCCGGTCGGGGCGCATCCGCAAATAGGCTTCGAGCAGATCCTTCTGGGTCACCTTCGCGGTGCCCTGGCCGCCGTGGGAGTAGAGCAGGCGAACGTGGTTCGGCTGCGTGATCGTCAGCTCCGGCGCATTCTCGATCGTGATCAGCCGCTCATCGGGGTTGATGATGCTGACCAGGGTTTTGAGCATCGTGGTTTTCCCTGACCCTGTGGCGCCGGTCAGGAGCATGGTGCAGCGCATGCGCACCGCCTCGGAGAAGAAGTCCACGATGTTGCCGGCATCATAGAGCTGGAGGAGCCGGCTGCTTTCCTGTGCGCGCGCCTCGTGCCGCTGCGCCCATCTGTTCCACTGGCCCGTGCGATAACGGCGGGCGACCGCGTCCAGTGGGGCGATCCTCTCACTGTGCCGGCGGATGGTCAGGCTGACCGTCCCGTCAGGCACGCAGGGCGGGATCACCGCCTGCAGCCGCGACCCGTCGGGCAGCTCGGCGGCGAGCAGCGGACGATCCGGTCCAACGTCCTGGCTCGCGTGGGCGGCTGCCAGGACGGCAATGTCGTAGAGCTCGTCGTATGCGAGCGGGATGTTGTGCCGCTCGAATCCGCCGGCGCGGCGCACGAAGCATTCCCCCGGCCGGTTGATGCAGATCTCCTCCACGCCGGCGTCGGCGAACCGCTCGAGAGGCGCGAGCAGCTGGGCCAGGAGCGGGGCGGCGTGGTGCGCATGCATCATCGCCCGCTCCTGAAGCGCAAGGCGTAGACACTCGCGAAGCTCAGGTCGCGCGCCACGAAGATGCTGCACGAGGCACCCTGCGGCCGGGTGAGCGTGTCCGGGATTTGAATGGTCGATTGCAGCAGCGTGCTGACTGCCTGGTCGCCCGCACTCTGGAACTGGTAGAAATTGACGCTGCTGCCGCCGTACCCGCCGTTGCGGCCGGCAAGCGCATTTGTGGCGCCGAGTGCCGCCGCCTGGATGCCGGTATCCACGGTCGAGAGCAGCAGCGCGCCCTTGATCTTCTCCCAGAAATGCCGGTTCACCTGGCCGTCCAAACCGGTGCGGCCAAGCGCATCGGCGGCCGGACTGTCGAGTGCGATGCGGACGAAGTTCGGCGCGGGCGTCGTGATCTGCTGCCAGAGCACGAATTCGCGCGAGAGGCCGCTGACAATGCCCTTCTGCATGGTGCCGACCACCTTGGAGCCGGCATCGATCAGGACGGTGTGACCTCCCGCACTGTAGATATCCTGCGGAATGACTGCCGTAATCAGACCCGGATAGGAGCTGTCCAGGGCGGTCTGCTGGATGCACGGGATGATGGTGCCCTGCGCGATCGTCAGCTCGGGATCCGGCAGGCGGGTCGCACTGGCGCCGCCCAGCCCGGTCGGCTGCAAGCGGGCGGACAAAGCGTCCTGCCTGCCCGCCGCGCGCGGCGGGCCTCCGGAGGCTGCCGCCGGCCGCCCCGCGCCATCGTCGTGCCGGATCATGTGCGCAAATTCCAGGGGCGAGGACGCCGCGGCCCCCGCTGTCGTCGGCATCGGTGGGAGCGGTGCGGTGTTCAGGGCTGGCATTGCCGATGAGGCCGTCGGGTGGAAGGCCACCGGCTCCGTCTTGGCCCTGGGCACCGCCGGCGGCACCCACGGCTCGCCCGGAGCCGCTGCCATGGTCTGTGCCGGCATTGGCGCCGGCCGATGGGCATCGAGCGCCCTGACCAGCGATGGAATCGCGATCAGAGCGCCGACCCCGGCCACCCCGAGCGTGATCACCTGCCATGGCCGGAGCGGCGGTTTGCTTCCCGTGATGGGGCTCATTTCGCGGCCCTCAACACGCGCTCGACGTCGGGGCTGGTGGTGCCGGTGCCTGGATTTTGCCCGATCGGGTCGTAGTGATGGTTCGTGAGGCAGAGGACCGAATCGCCATCGCGCAGGCGGAACTCCGGTGCGGTCTGATGCACGGTGACGATGTGGGTTTGGGCGTTCACCGTGTAGTCGGCGGCGGCTTCCTTGCCATCCGGATTGATCACGAAAAACGCCGGGATTCGCATATTGCCGGGGAACCGGAAAAACGTGCTTTGCCCGTCGTCCCAGACGTCTGGCCGCGGAGAGGATGGATTCACCGACCATACCGGGCCCGCGCAGGCCGCAAGCTTTGGCCCCCCCGTTGCACAGGCACCAAGTGGAAGGACTACCAGCAGGAAGCGAATGGTCTTCATGACGAACCTCAGCGGCCAAGCAGCCCGAGGGGACCGCGCGCGGTGTAATCGGTGTTGATTCGAGGGGGTGCAGGCGGCTGATCGAGTTCGGCCCTGATCGCGGCCTGCTGCCGCGCCGCTGCGGCCTTCTGCGCTGCGGCTGCGCGCGCTCTGGCGGCTGCCCCGGGGTCGGTCACGATGACCGCGATCGGCTGGGTGCCGGTCGCGTCTGCCGTGGCATCCAGCTCGAATTTATAGATCCGCTCGCCATCACCGACGCGCGCGTAAACGAATAGCGGCCCGGCAGACATCGGAGCCTTTGGCTTGAAGGTCACGGAGTTCGCCACGATGACCGGCGGCAGCATGTCGGCGGTATCGGACAGCGTGACATCGGTCACGGTCTCGCTCTGGGGCAATTGCACGAGCAACGCCTTTCCGACCGCCGCATGCAGCGCGATCACGTCCTCTGCCCGATACGGGGCGGTCTGCACGCGTGCGTCCTGCGGACCGCCCTTCGGCGTGGTGAGGGCGTATGCAGCGCCAGGAACAACCGCCAGCATGATGCCAAGCAGCACGGCTCTCATTGGCGACACTCCGCCAGGTCCGTGGTCCGTGGCGCCTCAGGCTCCGGCCGGGGGTAGCTGGTGATGACGATGCCGGCCGGGTTGAAGGTGACGCGCTGCGTGACCGGAACCGAGGCGACCGGCCGGTAGGCGAACAGCACCGACATTCGCTGGCACGTATCCGGGTGCCCCTCCTCGGTCACCCGGGCCGCAAAGCGGATCTGATAGCGGCCAGAGCTGTAATCCGGAGCGTGCTCCAGATACGCACCGCTGATCCGGCGCACGCTGATGATGGTTTTCTTGCCCAGCGTGTTGACCGGCGCGTTCGGGTTTTTCGGGTTGACGGCGGACTGGTATTGCGCGCGCACCGCCGGGGCGGACATGCCGCTGACCACCTGATAATCGTATGGCGCCTCTGCGAAATTGTAGTGCTCGCGGTGCCGCACGTACTCCCACAACTCAGCCTCGATCGCAGCCTGCTGCGTGCTGCGCGGCAACGCCGACATTGACGCCGAGGTATCGACGACACCGTCCTTGTGGACATCGATGAACACCGGAACGATTTGCTTCAGCGGCAGGGCCATATACAGGGCTGCCGCCTCCATGAAGCAGATCGCCCCAAGCCCCGCCGCGAGCCGTCCGTAGTTCCTCGCGCGCTGCACGGCGTGGCGCGCACGCTCGGCCTGGAACGAAAGCGTCTGGTGGTAGTGCTTTTCTATTGCCGACGTCGGAACCGGGACAGCGAGTTCATTGATGTCCATGTCAGCTGACCCACGCAGCCATGCGGGCGGGTGCGGCAACAACCGATGATACGACGTTCATGGAAACGCCACCCCCGATATACGCCGCCACGCTCGGCACCAGCACAGCCATCAGCCCTGAAATGCCGGCAAACGCTGCGATATTGATGAGCGTCATGATTTGCTCTTCGATGCCGGAGCCCGGTGTGCGCTGCGCTTGCAGGATATAGGCCGTATTCCCCGCAATCAGGACTTGCAGAAGAACCGCAACCATAAGCTGCAGTACCAGCAGGCCGATAAGCTTGCTGACCCATCGCTCGGTGATGGGGCGGGTTGCGGCGAACAGCAACCCGATGAGCACGAATGGGCCCACGCAGATGACCAGCCCGGTCATGAAGCTGGCGAGTTCCCAGATCACGAACGCAATCCCGATGGCGGTTACGTCAAACACAACTGCGACCGCCACCTCAATCCGAGTGCCGATCTGAAAGACACCCGTTGCCTGCTGGAGAATCGCGGCCGCGAAGTGGTCCGTTGCTGACAAGAGAGCGTCGAATTGCTGCGCGCCGGCCTGCGGGCCAGACGCTCCGTTGACCACATGGGCGATCCAGTTTGGCAACGTGGTCAGGAATGGCGTCTGCACGTACGCTGCGTAGTAGCCGGCCGTCAGCAGCAGCCCAACGCACGCCGCGCGCAGCATGTTGGTCAGGCCCCGCCAGTAATCATAGCGGCGGAAGGCAATGAGCGCACCCTGGACAATGATGAAGATCACCAGAGCCGCGCCGAGTTCCTGGGCACATGCCGCCAGTCCCGTTGTGATCACGCGTGAGACTGCGGTGTTCAACCCGGTGTCGAACTGCTGCGCAAATGGTGCGAAGAGCTGAATCATGGGTTCAGCGCGAAGGAGGCTCGAATCGCGGAGCAGTAGGGTAGCATGAGGCCCTTTCCGGCTTGGCACTGCACCCAGGCGTCATCGCGTGCCACGCGGTTCGCGGCCCAGTACTTCGGATCGTACATGTAGTTGAGGCCGGAGTTGGGATCACCCTTGCCGAACATGACGCCGGCCGCCGCTGCTTCGGCATTGTTGCAGTCCGGCAGATTGGCGAACCGCGCGTCGCTCTCACAGAGCTGAACGGTTGCCTTTCGCGCGGCGTCGTGCGCCTTGTACCACGGCACGTCGTGAAGCACCCGAGCTTCGGCATGCGCCGCAGCGAGCGACGCCAGCGCCACAACAGCAAACAGGATACGCCTCACTGGCCCGCTCCGATCGGCTGCGTGTCGTTGAAAAGCTGGTCGGCGTCCTCCCGCTGCTTCTGGATGACCTCCTGCTCTTCGGCCTGTTGCTGGGTGCGAGCCAGGGTCGAGAGCAGGGATGCCTCCGTCGTCTGCGTCGAGACAAAATTCTGCTCGGACTGGATGCGCGCGCCGATGGCCGAGACCTCGGTGACGTCTTGGGCGTTCGCGAGCTGGCTTTGCAGATCAGCAAGCCCGGCCTGCCGCTGCTGAAGGCTCTGCAGCATGGTTTCGGCAAGCGCCTGGACGCCCGCATTGGAAGCTGCGGAACGGTTGATCCACTGCGCGGTCCAGTCGCTGCCGCTGGGCCGGTATGCCTGGTTCTGCTGTTCTATCTGATTGATCAGCGCGCCGAGCTGTGATCCGCCACCATTGCCCGAGAGGATGCCCGTCAGCTGGCTTCCGGCAGGAAGCGGGTTGCGGACAGCGGGCGTGAACAGCTCGGGTGCCATGCCGAGCACGCCCGTCGGATGCGCGAGCGACCCATAAACCGCCTGGAGTTGGGAATATTGCTGTTGCAGGATCTGGATCTCCTGCACGAGATGCTGGATCGAGGTCATATCGATGACCGGCAGCGCCGCACGGGCAGAACCCGCGCCGAGGAAGGCGGCCAGAAGCCCGGCAAGCCGCATGCACCTCATGATCTCTCTCCTTGTCCGCGGGATTCCTGGCGCAGCACGTCCCGCACCCGGCTGAGGAAGACCGGTAGCCAATCCTCGGGATCGTCGCCGTGCTGCGCGCGGATCTGGTCGAGCACCCGCACCGTCGCGGCGCGGCCGGACAGCACAGCGATCTCATCCGCCATGCCGGCGAGCTCCGTCTGCAGGATGACCGATCCGGCTTCGCGCTTCAGCAGGACCGACCGCACCGGCAGCGCTGGCATTTCTTCCACCACGGCGCGCAGCTCGGCATCGGTGCAGCCGAGCCCGGCGAGATAGGCCTCCCGGTCAACTGACTGCTGCGGGAACAGAAACCGCGTCTGGCACTGCGCCACGAGCGACGGCCCGACCGGACTTTGCAGAATGTGTTCGGGCTGCTGCGCGGCGAGAAAAAGTGCCCCCTCCTGCTTGCGCAGGGTGAGGGCGAAATCCTCGAACATCGCCGCGAAAAACCGGTCGCGCAGGTAGAACCGCGCCTCATCCGCCATCACCACCACGCGGCGGCCGTCGAGCAGCGCGCTGATGCGATGCAGCAGGTAAGCCCCCACCGCGGGGCAGGCCTCGTGTTCGAGCAGCCGCGTCATATCGACGCCCGCCAGCGTGGCATCAAGGCGCAGCTCATCCTGCCCGCCATCGAAGACCCAGCCCAGCGCACCGCCCCGGCACCAGCGATCCAGGCGGGCGCCGGCGCCCGTGGCGTCCGTGACCCCCATGAACTGGCGCACGCCGGCCAGGGACCGAAGCGATGGCTCCAGCGCCATGACGCGGGCGACGCCGCGCGACAGGCGCTTCTTCTCGTCCGGCAAGAGTGCAGCGCCGTCGTCCAGCCGGATCAGCCCCTCGATCCACTCTGCCAGGAAGGCGCGGTCGGCCGGCGCATCCGTGAGGGCGCGAAGCGGCGCAAGCCCGGAGTCCTCGCCCGCCCGGAGCGGCAGGTACCGGCCTCCCATGGCGCGAATGGCGATCTCGTTGCCCCGGTCCTTGTCGAGCAGGAACACCAGGCCGTTGCCGACGGCTTGCGTCAGGCCGATCGCCAGCCAGGCCATGAAGAGCGTCTTGCCGGCGCCGGTCTTGCCGATAAGCAGGGTGTGCCCGACGTCGCCGACATGCGGCTCATAGTCGAAAGCGGTCCCAGCCGTCGTGCGGAAGCGGAGGATCGGCCGATCCCAGTAGGCTGTTCCACTCGCACAGCCCTCGGGGAAGCCGTCCAGCGAGGCGAACGCGGTCAGGTTGCGGGTGCTGATCCGGCCGGGCCGCGTCCGGAGCCAATCGGCCGCCCCGGGAAGCTGCGACCAGTACGCCGCAAAGCAGCCACGGCTTTCCGGTACAGGGACGATGCCCGCCTGGGTCAGCCGCTTTTTCGCGTCGGCGGAGGCCTGCTCCAGCGCGGGCCCGTCCAGGGCGAACACCGTGTAGGTGATCTGGTGCTCGCCACGCACGCTGTCGCCGCGCGCAACTTCGTCCTGTGCCGCGGCAAGCTGCTCGAGTTGGGAGACCGCGGCGTCCATCGCGTTCTCCATCCGGATTTTCTTGAAGTGCAGCGCCGACTGCGCCTGCGAGCGGGAGAGGAACCGGAAGCTCTGCGCGAGGACACAGGGATAATCCACCGCGAGCAGGGCGGAGAGTTGGCTGGTGATGGTGCGCTCCGGATAGTCCCGGAACCCGAAGACCCGGCCGTAATAGGGGGTGCCGGCCGGTTGAACCTCGATGCCGCGCCGGCCGCACACCACCCGGCTTGTGTAGATCGCGGACCCGAGCCGCCCGGACGTCACCGGGACCAGCGCGTGCCGAGCGGTGAGGATGAGCTGCAGCGCCTCGCCGATCTCCGAATAGGCGAAGCCGCCTTGCTCACGCAGCCCGAGGCGCTGCGCGCCGGCCTGGCGCAGATAGGCCAGCACGATGAACGTGGCGTCCTCGAGTTGCGAGAGCGCGGAGTCGCTGGCTTGCCCGGCCCGGCGCAGTCGGCGCCCGATGACCGGCAACTCCGTCAGCCGGGAGCGCACCTGCCCGGCTGACTGCATGCGGGGGCTGACCACAACCGAGAGAAGCCAGTCATTGCGCCACAGGCCGGACAGGGCGTTCTGCGCGTAAGCATCGAAGAACCGGCGGGCGAAGCCATGCCGCGGCGGATCCCGGTGCGGACGGTCCTGCCGCGCATGGCGCACGAAATGAACGCCGAGGGTCAGGTTATCATCGGCGATTGCGCGCATCAGGGTGTTGAGCTGGCGTCGGCGTGCGTTCCGGATCCCGGTGTCCTCCAGTTCGAAGGGGAAGCCGGAAAGCCGGATCATGGCCATGACCGAGCCGTCCTCGAGCAGCACGGTCCCGGGGCTGACGTGCCCGACATACGGGAGGAACGACTCTGCCGGCCGCTCCCAGGCGCCGTTGTCGAAGCGATCCGGGGCACCGGCATCAAATGGCATCGGCCATCTCCCGCTGCTCGCGGAGACGGGCGGGAAACGGGGCGACGGACGCGCCGCCCCACAGATAGCTGTCGAACGTCACCGCGGACGTCCGCAGCCAGACGAAGAAAACACGTACGCCGTTGTAGTCCGTGCGCACCAGAACCGCGGCGAGGAACCAGAACGGAAGCACGGCAAAGCCCCAGAAGGGGGTATGCAGTTCGGTGTCGATCGCGAAGAACGCACTGCCGAAGATGACCGCGAGTTCCATGGGAATGCCGAACATCAGCGCAGGACGCGTGTCGGCCACATGCAGCGGCTCGGCTTCGAGCGGTTCCGGCGCCGGCCTCATTGCAGGTAGCCGAGGATGGTGTTCGCGTTGAACATGATCCAAATGCCCGCGCAGACCGCAACGATGGTTACGAAGTGGAACCGCAGAAAGAACAGCGAGGCCCCGACGGCGATGATCGCCAGCACCGCGATGTTCGTGATCACGCTGCCCTGCAGCCAGTTCACGACACCGCTCAGGAGACCGCCGCCACCACCACCGATCGCCTGGGCATGCGCGGCCACCGGAGCGAGCGAAAGGGCGATCGCGAGTGCCGTTGCGCGCCGTTGATGGATCGTCATCGACTCGGGTCCTTGCTGATGTGGCCTTCGCTCACGGCGGGATCGGCCAGGTTCACCGCCGGGTCTCGGTCGGCCGAAACATGCCAGCCCGCGTTTGCAGGACAGGCTCTGTCACCGGCAGAGAAGTGCCATCCGTCCGGATCGCAGCGCCGGGTAGGCTGAGAAGGGGAGCGGGGTGGGAGCACGAAAGGCACGATGCCAGGCAGGCGCAGCGCGGGGATCACCCGGCGTGCTGCGGCGAGGACCAACGGTGCATACGTATCGAGCCCGGCATCGGGGGAGCCGGTGTTGTACTCGGATATCGCATGCAGGATGGCGGATTGCCGCTGCGCCGCAGTCGCACCGCCCTGGTAGCCGCCGAGCAGGATGTGAGCACCTGCGCGCATGGAAGCACACGGCTCGAACGCCGTAGCCACCGTCAGGCGGGTGCGCGCCAAATTCGTGGCGTTGATTTGCAGCAGGCCCAAATCCGGCTGATGCCCCTCTGCGATCAGCCGCGACGCAGTTCGCACCGCCGCCGCTTTGTTCGCAGGCAGAATCGTCTCGCCCGTGCGATTATCGTGGATCGCCAGCGGGTTCCAATGACTCTCGGCATAGGCCACGGACAGTAGCACATCGGGCGATACGTGCGGCGCGCACGACAGCGCCAGAGCCAAGGCAGTGACCGCGGTCAGCATGAGGCGTGGCTCGCGGTTTCCAACTGGTGGGCAAGCTGTGACGTTCGGGTCGCGGTTGCCACACGGCGGCTTCGAACTGTCGCGTTGTCGTGGATCGGGTGCGGCGGCCGCTCCGTGTCCGGGGAATTTGAGAGAGACCTACTCTCTCGTGCCCCCATCGATCGCGAGAATACCTCGGAATCGCCCCAACTCCGGGGCGCCGGCCCGATAAATGACGACCGGGCCCGGAAAATCGTACCGCCATGCAAGCTGAAGCACGGCATCCGCGGTTCGAAAGCACCGCTCTTCTGCGCCGCGCCACACACGGAAGATATGATAGCCCAACTTCCAGCTGAGTCGCAGGTACGCGACGAATTCGGGATTGCCCGAGCTCTGCCTGACCACCGCCACGACGTTTTGGATCTGGCCGCCGTCACGCAGGCCGCTGCGCAGCTCCATCTCCCGTATCCCTGTCTCTTTGGCCACCGTTGCCTCTCCCTGCCGGCACACTGTTCGGCCGGCAGAGCCGGAGAGAGGGGGAGAGGCTGTCCGGCACGGTCTCTCAGGCCTGCGCCAGGCAGTTCGTCTTGCCGTGCCTTGCAAGCGCCTCGCAGCCAACCCTCAGTCCCAATCTCGCGCCGGGCAGGCCTATGACGGCAGAATTCACCGGAGTCTGACAAGCCAATCACGCCCGATGTGAAGCACGGTCGCAAGACCGCTGGGGAGGCACCCGCAAGGCCGATCGATTCGGCTCTTCGAGACGGACGGTCTTCTGGCGACAAGAGTTCTGTTGCGATGAGGGAGTCCAGAATCAACACGGTCATTGCGTCCTCTCAGCGCAGTCTAGTAGTCGCGTTAAGTCGTATGCAAGTCGGAATTCCGGGTCAGGCGCACGGAATTCTGCCGATCTTACGAATGATCGCACCTCTGTGAAAAATATGTCCGATTTTCAATGTCGATATAAGAACTGTCACATATCATGGTGATTCGGCTTTTCCTCCGAATGCGTCGCACGTAACCTGTGACCACGCCGGGGAGGCTGTGAGCCAACTGGGATCGACCGTGCCAGTGAGCCACAGCAAAGCGATCCTGCCGCCGGAGGTCGCTGGCGGCTGGGGGATTCTGGTCAATGACGGTGACCAGGTGCGGGCAGGCGACACACCGGTTTGCGCTGAATCCGACCGCGGCCGGCGCGCGGCTCGATGACTCCCGATCCGGACTGCCACGCGAAGATCCAGGAAGGAGCCGCGAGAGCCGTGGCTCCCCGCGCCACTACCGGACCGCGACCGGCAAGGCTGGCGCCATCTCACCGGGGCTGAATCGCGGCCGGTCGCTGCGGCGCCGGTTTGAAACGGTCCGCAGCGGTTTCATGGCCACGCGCACAGCACTCTCGCCGCCATGCTTCCAATGAAACACGAGCTGCTCGTGCTCCCAGTCCACCACGACCTTGGTAAGCAGCGACCGCAGGATGGAATGAAGCTCCACGCGATCCACCACAGTTGCCGTTGCTGTGGCCCGCAGTTTGTCCAGCCTCGCCGACAACGTGATGTCCAGCCATTTCGGTCGATCGATCCGCAGCCGCTTCCGCTGCGCAAGCAGTCTCTCGATTTCCGACTCTACGGATTGCCGCGCCTCACGCACGGGGCGTAGCGATTGCCGCACCTCCGCATGTTCGGCGATCATCGAAGCCCGCCGCTGGCGAAGCGCATGCAACTGCCCCCGAATCTGCTTCAGCGTGTGGCTTCGAGCCTCAGAGCTGAGGGCGGGCTTGGGACAGCTGCGGATCACCTCCTCGATGTCAACGGTCAACACGTCCTCGATGCCGGGATAGCGCACCCAGCGATCGGAACAGCCGGCTCCGCCGAATGCCCGCCGGCACATCAGGTAACGCCAGTTCGGCCGGCCGCCGGCCAACAGAACCATCGGCCGGTCGCAGAACGGGCATCGGGTCAGACCCGCCAGCAGATGGGCACGGCCGGTCTTAGGGACGTTGTTGTGGAAGTGGTCCGACCAGGCTGCGCGTCTGGCCTGCACGCGGTCCCAGTCGGCGCGGTCGACGATGGCCGGGTAGTAGTTCTCGACCGGCGCCCGCGGGCGCGACCGCATGACGCCGTCCACCCATTCCGTGGTGAACGGCGCGTAGGTGCCGATCACGGTTGGCGTTCGCAGCAGATGCCGGATCAGGCTCTTCTGCCAGATCCTTCCGCGCTGATTGCCCTGGCCGAAGAGCGGAACCTGCTCTTCGTTCAGCCGGCGGGCGATGGTCGGATGGCCGACGCCCGATAAGGCCTCGCGATAGACGCGCCGCACGATGTCGGCACGCTCCTCGACAACGATGAATTTTCCCACCGCCTTGTCCAGGCGCAGCCAACCCGGACACCGTGCCGACCACGGCCTGGTGGCCAGGTTGGCGCGTTTGACGTCGAATGCCGCGCGAATCCGATGCGACTTCATCTCACTCTCCTCGTTGGCGCGCATCATGCTCACCAGCGAGATGATGAGATCGAGCGGGTTCTGGTTGAGGCTTTCGAGGGAGTAGGACCGCTGATCCACCAGCGTGACGATCGTCACGCCCGCCTGGACGATCTGAAGGAAAAGCGTTTGAGCCGCCAGGATGCGGTCGCGGCTCAAACGGTCGAGCGACTCGATCAGCAGGAAACTGCCCGGCGGGACCAGGTTGTGCTCGATGGCTTCGAGAAACGCGCGCAGCGCCCCCTCCTTGGCGTTCCGCCCGCGAAAGGCACTGACGCCGAGATCGCGGAACGAGAGCTGCTTGTCGAGCCTGAGATGATGGTCAGCGGCGTATTTCTCCGCCATCGCGAGCTGACGCCGGCGGCTGTCGCCGGCGGCCTGTTCCGGTGTGCTGAATCTCAGGTATGAGTATGCGACGCTCGCCATGGCTGGTTTTCCCCTGCGCTTCGCGGACGCGGACTCATCCCATGGCGGCGCCGGCTACCGCGACAGTCTCGGCGGGCGGCGCAGCGCCTATAGCGTGCCCTGCGGCGTTGCGCCGTTCCGCTTTCCGCAAGATGCGGCCGTGACCGCCGACTGGCGGCGGACACACCATTGAAGGGCTGATCAGCGACGGATCACGCGCGCTTTGGCCGCAGCTCGCCGGCAGGAACGTCCTCCTTGCGGCTTCCATCCACGACGGAAAGCCTGGCGCCCGGGTTGATCAGGTCCAGGTTGCGGGCATCCGGATAGCGAGCCCGGAACGTCGGCGATTTTATCCGTGCCGCAGGCTCGACCGTCGTCTTGCGTCCGGCCAGTGGAAAATCCGTCAATACGCCCTCGCCCATTGCTCGTCCGGCTGCTTGCGGTATGAACCACGATCGCCTGGCTGTTCTGACGAGAGCATATCAGCGGATCCCGGGTCCGCGAATCAGGTTCTCCGTAGCGGACCTGGGTTGCATAAGCTGTCGCAGCCTCCGGGCACCACTGACGGGCGAACGATCACCATGCGGCCCACTTTGATTGCCCTCTGTCTGGCTATCCTCTGCGCCGCGGCACCGGCCGCAAGCAGCTGCGGCCGCGAGCGTTGGCCGGTCAAGACCGGCACCGACAAGGACGTGCAGGCTGTGGACCCGGTCCCAGCAGGCAGCACGATCGCCCGACTGAGCGCGATTCCGGCGCCTGTTCATCCCGATGGACGGCGCGATCGCCGGTTCCTGCCGACAGAGGGACGGATCTTCGCAGTGACCGGCACGGTGGTCCTCGTGAGGCGTGAAAAGGACGACGACTATCACATCGTCCTGTCCGATGGCGGCCAAACGATGATCGTCGAGGCGCCAGCGCCGACGTGTGCTCACGGGTCACGCTTCGAACGGGAGATCGCCGCAGTTCGGCGTTCGCTTGATGCCAGGCTGGGCGGTCCGCTCGTGCGGCCCGGCGAGGCTGTCAGGCCGCACTGGCGTGTCACCGTGACCGGTATTGCCTTCTTTGACACCATGCACCACCAGACCGGCGTTGCCGCGAACGGGATCGAACTCCATCCAATGCTGAATATCTGGTTCCGCTAGCCCCTCCCGCTTCTTCGCCTTCCCGGCAAACGCCTCGAGCTGCTCCGCCGACCACACCAGCGCGCTCCGCATCCACTCCGGGCTGGCGGTCTCCGACATGGTGTACAGCTCCGCCGCGCGTTCCAAAATCTGACCTGGCGTGAGCTCTGACAACCTTGGGCGATGGTTCATGCGCGCATCCTGGCGCGGCAGGGTTAAGAAAGGGTTAACGCGCCCCGCCAACAGACGACCCTGCGCACCCGAAAACCGGCCGCCGGTGGCGATGCGCATGCAACTGCACGCGAATCCGCGTCAGCGTGTGGCTTCGCCGCGCTTCGTCACCTCGCCGCCTTGCCTGCATGGCCGCGGCGATGCGGCTTCAGCGGGGCATCGCCGGTAATATCGGCCAGCGCAATCGCCACCGGATGCCGGTTCGGGAATTCGGCGACCAGCCGCAACTTGCCGCCCATGGCGGCCACGTAGCTGCTCAGCGTTGAAAGCAGGAGGTCGGCACGGCGCTCCAGCCGGGACACGTTCTCCTGCTCGACGCCCATCAACTCGGCCATCCGCTCCTGTGTCAGGTGCTGTGCCTGCCGCAGGTCGCGCAACGTCAATTCCTCCTCGACCAGCTCCGCCGTGCGAGCTGCAACCCGTGCGCGTTCCTCCGGGGTGAAGTCTTTGGTGAATTCCTCAAGCGAAACCGTCACTTTTTACCTCCGTCTTTGGGCGGCAGCGTCTCCAGATGCGCGTCGAACCGACCATCCGCCACCCGTATCAAATCCCGATAGAACTGCTTCTCGTTCGTCCCCGACTTGCTGCCGCCGACCAGGAGAATCGCCTGTCGCTGAGGGTCGAAGGCGAACGCAACCCGCCATTCGCCGTCCGGCAGCGTGAGCCGAAGTTCCTTCATGTTCGCGTGCTTCGATCCGTTCAGCGTATCGCAGTGAGGCCGCCGGAGCTGCGGCCCGAATTGCCGGAGCAGGCCGGCTAACGCTGCAATTTCAAGCTGGACGGCTCGCGAGAACCTTTTGGCCTCCGCCGCGAAGGCAGGGTCGAACCTCACGTCCCATTCCATCCGCTTTCTATCCTATCGCCCAAAAATATGCTGTCAAGAGAATATGACCTATAGAGCATATTCACCTACGGCACGTCTACTCGCGGCTGCCGCTGGCGCCCGAGCCGATACCGTCCCGGCCTCCGAGTAACGGATCGCTCGCGCAAGGAAGCGGAGAGAAGGGCATGCAGGGGCGCTGCCGCTTGCGCCCGGCGCGCCACAAGGGTGCGTCGCGCTTCGCGCTCCCGTGCTGCGCCCGCCCTTGTCCCGCGCCGGCTTCGCGGTTGCCGGCCATCGGGCGGGTGCAGAAATGGCTCGGCCAAGCCAAGCTCACCACCACCGCCATCTACGCCGATGTCGTCGGCGGCGAGGAAAAGGACATCGCCCGCAGGATGTGGGGGCAGGAGCAAAGCGGCCCGTTGCTCGTAACGGTCAGGCTGCGCCTTCTACCATACCGCGTCGCACCTGTACGACCGGACTGTCCGGCTTGTTTGGGTCCAGCACCTCCAGCAGGCGCAACGCCGGTCCTGACGGTCGCTTGGCACCACGCTCCCATTGCGCGACCGCAGACTTGTCTACACCCAAAAGCCGAGCGAATACCGGCTGGTTCATCCGTGTCGCAGCCCTGATCCGCCTCACTTCCGCGCCGCCATAGTCGGGCCGCGGCGGCAGGCAAAGTCGGTCCATGTCACGCATGCTCAGCGCGTCCATGGCGCCAACGCGATGCAGCGCCGCCGCAAGCCCGTGTGCGGTCGCGAGCACATCATCTTCCACGGCCCGCGTTCCCATGCGCTTCGCGGGCTTAGCCCTGTTCGTCGCCATTGCACTCCACCTCCCTCACGTCACCTGAAGCCAGCAGCGTTGCGACCTTCCCATCGTCTGCGGTCAGAAACGCCTCCGCGACCTTCGCCAGTGCCTCGTGCCCTTGTGGCGTCAGCGTCGAGGCGGCGTTCTTCGCGAAGGCATACGTGAGCAGAACCCTTTCCGTCCTCGGTTGGCGGTAGGCGACCATCACCCGATAGCCGCCACTCTTGCCGCCACCCGGCTGCGCGACGCGTTTCTTGAAGAGCCCTCCCCCCGAGATCAGCCTCGCCGGCGCCGAGTGTGCCAGTCAGTACTTCGCGGGCCGTTCGGCACAGTGCCACCTCGGGGAGACGCCCCTTGCGCATCAGCTTGGCCACCTGCGGAACCAGAAAGACCCTCATGCCGGAACCATAGCACAAAGTGCTATATAGGGACTTGCCGCCGGTCGGGAGTCTTTTTCTCATGTCAGGGCTGAGGGTCTCTTCCGCGGGAGGCCCTGGTCAGACAGCCCGCTTGCGATCGCGGCCCCCGGAGCCCCTGTCACTTCCAGGCCGATCGGCTATTCCCGCGCCAGAAGCGGCTCAGTGACAGGCCCGGCCCGCGCGCGAGGAAAGCGAGAAAGAGAGAAAATGGAGGCGCGCGGACTGGCGCTACCGCTTGCGCCCGGCGCGCCACAAGGGTGCGTCGCGCTTCGCGCTCCCGTGCTGCGCACGCCCTTGTGCCGCGCCGGCTTCGCGGTTGCCGGCCATCGGGCGGCAGAGTAGAATAAAAAGAGAACAAATAAACGCCTCCTCTGCCCAGCCATCCCCGAGAGGAGCATGCAGCCATGAACGATTACGATGAAGAAGTCGAACGACTGAAGGCCAGCGTGAGTTGTGCCGTGGTCCTGGAGCGGCTGCCGCCGGTGTGGCAGCTCGATGTCGCGGAGAGCACCCGCCGCAGCCTGAAGTACCGCCGCGGCGCGGGCGAGATCGTTATCGTCAATCATGACGGTCGCGGCTGGTGGGACCCCTTGAGCGAGGCCAAGGGCGACGTGTTCACCCTGGTCCGGCACCTCGACCCAGGCCTCGACTTCGGGGCGGCCCGTCGCGTGCTGCGCGGACTCGCCGGAATGTCGCCGAGCTTTCCTGCGGTGCTGCGCAAGCGGCGGAGCCGGGCATCCCTCATCCCGGTCGCCCTGCGTTGGGAGCGCCGCCCGCGTCTCTCGCATGGCTCGGCGAGCTGGCTCTACCTCACCGGCGAACGGGGATTGCCACGGCACATCCTGCTCGCCGCACGCGCGGCCGACGCAATCCGGGAAGGCCCGAATGGCAGCGCCTGGTTCGCACATCGCGATGGGGTGGGCTGCATCGTCGGAATCGAAATGCGCGGTCCGGCCTGGCGGAATTTCTCCGCCGGTGGCGAGAAGACGCTGTTCCGCCTGACGGGCGGTCCTGGCTTCCTGCCCCGCCTCGCGGTGTGCGAGGCGGCGATCGATGCGTTGAGCCTGGCGGCGATCGAGGGGCTGCGCGGCGACACGCTCTATGCCGCAACCGCCGGCGGCATGGGGCCGGCAACCGTCGAAGCGCTGCAGCATCTTTTGCGCACAATCGCGGCTGACCCGGCCGGTGTGCTGGTCGCGGCGACCGATGCCGACGTCGCCGGCCGCCGCTATGCCGCCCGGCTGGCAGAGTTGGCAGCCGAGGCCGGCGTGCGGTGCGCCGCGGTCCTGCCGCCGGACGGGATCAACGACTGGAACGACGCGCTACGCGCATTGGCACCTGCCTCGTAACGCCGCATCGCGCACCGGCGTAGCACGGGCCGGCCGCCGTCAGAGCGGAAAGCCGCCCGAAGAGAAAATCCGAAAGATCAAGGCGGAATAAGAAACCTTACCGCATCACCGCCTGTCCGCCGCAAGGGTGCGTCGCGCTGCGCGCTCCCGTGCTGCGCACGCCCTTGCCCCGGTCAGCCGGGATGCAAGGCGGGAGGGGTGTTCCAGCAACCCATGAGGGAAGGACACCCCGATGAACAGCACCAGCAGCAGGAGCAAAACCACGCATCGTGGCGCATCGCGCGACCACTACCAGGACGTCACCGATCGGATCATCGCGGCCCTGGAGGCGGGCACCCCGCCCTGGCGCATGCCATGGGATCCCGACAAGACAGGAGGCCCGGCGATGCCGCGCAACGCCGCGACCGGCCAGCGCTACCGCGGCATCAACGTGCTGACGCTGGGAATGTCGGGATTGGCCTTCAGCAGCGGCGATCCGCGCTGGGCGACCTACAGGCAGGCCGCGGAACGCGGCTGGCAGGTGCGCCGGGGCGAACACGGCACGACCGGGTATTTCTTCAAGCGGATGGAGGTCCGCGACGAGAGCCGGCCCGATGACGACGAGGATGCGGTGCGGCGCATTCCGCTGCTGCGCGCCTTCACCCTGTTCCATGCCAGCCAGATCGATGGCATCCCACCCTACGTGCCGCCCACGATCGCGGAAGCACCGTGGCGTGCGCCGGAGGCCGCGGAGATCATCCTCGCCAACAGCGGTGCTGTCGTCAGAATCGGCGGCGAGCGCGCGTTCTACTCGCCGGCGACGGATCACATCCAGATGCCGCCGCAATCGGCCTTTGCAACACCGGAAGGGTTTTGCGGTGTCCTGATCCACGAGATGTCGCACTGGACGGGCGCCGAATCACGGCTCAACCGCGATCTGCGCAACCGGTTCGGTTCGCATGACTACGCCCGCGAGGAACTGCGCGCGGAGATCGGCCAGGTGATGGTCTGCGCCGAGCTTGGCATTGCCGGCTGCGATTTCAGCAACAACGCCGCCTACATCGCCTCCTGGTTGGAGAGGCTGCGCTCGGACCGCAAGGAGATCTTCCGCGCG
>Ga0307373_10003669_pt1 | contig 26513 bp, 28 predicted proteins | sample OX2MG_FD_202534 | JGI IMG/M metagenome (GOLD analysis project Ga0307373, IMG submission 202534) | Soil microbial communities from Risofladan, Vaasa, Finland - OX-2 | ecosystem: Environmental > Terrestrial > Soil > Coastal area > Acid sulfate soil | place: Finland: Risofladan, Vaasa | collected...
ACCGGAAGAACACCCGCCCCCCCGTCCCCGTATCAATCGAGTTCCACCGGATCCGATCCCCCAACAATGCCCCCCCACCGCGACGGCGCGAAGGATCCACCGCCAACACCGCGACCCGCAACTTGTCCTCTTGATCCAAGCGTAAACGGCGAACCAACTCGTCAGTCAAAGACGACTTGCCCGAACCCCCGGTCCCCGTCACCCCCAGCACCGGCACCGCCGGCGAGGCCGCCAACTCGGCCACGAACCCCGCCGGCAGGCACCCCGACTCCGCAGCACTGATCACCCGGGCCAGCACCGCGTGATCCCCCCCACGCAACCCCTCCACATCCCCCTCACCAGGAGGCGACAGCCGGCGGTCGCACGCAGCCACCATCGTGTTCACCATCGCCGCCAAACCCAACGACTGGCCGTCCTGTGGGGTGAAGATCCTCGCCACCCCATATCCCTGCAGCTGCTCCACCTCGGCCGCCACGATCGTCCCCCCGCCGCCGCCGTACACCAGCACGTCAGGCCTGCCCACCTCGCGCAAACGATCAACCAGATACGAGAAGAACTCCACATGGCCGCCCTGATACGAGCTGATCGCCACACCGCCCGCGTCCTCCTGAACAACAGCAGCCACCACCTCGTCCACCGACCGGTTGTGACCCAGATGCACAACCTCCGCCCCCTGCGACACCAAAAGCCGGCGCATGATATTGATCGCCGCGTCATGCCCGTCGAACAAACTCGCCGCCGTCACGAAACGCACCGGGTTCGAAGGCAGGTGCAGCTTCTGGGAGGTCACCGCGGCAGTGCCGATCAGTACGCGAGGACCCGCCGGGCTCCGGCGAGGATGTCTTCCACTTGCGGCAGGATCGCCTTCTCGAGCAGGGGTTCGTAGGCGACGTGCGTGTCGGTCGCTCCCACCCGGCCGACGGGCGCGTCGAGATCGGAGAAGCAGTGCTCCGCGATCCAGGCAGCCACTTCCGCACCGAACCCTGCGGTGAGAACGTCCTCGTGCACGACCATGACCCTGCTCGTCCGGGCCACCACCTGTGCCACGAGTTCCTCGTCCCAGGGAACGATGGACCGCAGGTCCACTACCGAGACCGACGAGCCGTCCTCCTCCGCCAGAGCCGCCGCGGCCTGGCGTGACTTCTCGACGGTCGCTCCCCAGGTGACGATCACCAGCTCGTCGCCCTCGCGCACCACGCGCCCCTTACCGAACGGGACACGGTGCGTCGGCGACGGGAAGGGGTCCCGCGTGTACGGCTGGCGCAGCAGGTGCTTGTGCTCGAGGAACATGATGGGGTCCTCGGCCTCCAGTGCCGTCCGCAGCAGCCCTACTGCGTCCGCCGCGCGCGACGGCATCACGATCGTGAGTCCGGGTATGTGGGCGAAGATCGATTCGCCGGACTGCGAGTGCCAGATGGCCCCGCCAGCCAGGTACCCACCGATCGGGACTCTCAGCACCATGGGGCAATTGAATGCGCCGTTCGAACGCCAGCGGATCGTCGCCGCCTCCGTCTTGATCTGCTGCATGGCCGTCCAGATGTAGTCGAAGAACTGCACCTCAGGAACCGGACGCAACCCGCGCAACGCCTGGCCGATCGCGCGCCCAACGATGTTGGCCTCGGCGAGCGGCGTGTTGTAGCAGCGGGCTATACCGAATTGACGCTGCAGCCCGAACGTGGTCCCGAAAACGCCTCCCTTGCCCTCCACGTTGGCCAGCACCGCTTCGCGCGCATCCGCAACGTCCTCGCCGAAGACCCTGATCCGCTCGTCATCGGCCATCTTCTCCATCAGGGTCCGCCGTATCGCCTCGCCGAGAGCGACGACCTCACCCTCGGGTTCGCGCTCCTCGAGGGACGGGTCGACGTCTGGCAGCCGGACGACGTGCTGCGTCACGGTGGCCGGGTCGGGCCGCGGCGCGGCCAACGCTTCTCGGGCCGCGGCGATGACGGCCTGGCGCGCCTCTTCCTTGATCTCGGCAGCCTCGTCCGCGCTGAGCATCCCGCCGTCGACAATCGCCTTCTCGAAGAGGAGGAGCGGGTCATGGGCGGACTCGGTAGCGAGCTCGTCGGCGGAGCGGTACTTGCTCTGGGTGTCCGCCGACGAGTGCGAGTAGGGCCTGGTGACCGTGGCGTGCACCAGAGCAGGTCCAACTCCGGCTCTCACTGCGGCGACGATGTCGGCCGAGCGGGTACGCACTTCGAAGTAGTCGCGGCCGTCGAGGGTGTGCACATGCAGGCCCCGGAAGCCGCGCACCAACTCCGAGACCGGCGCCGGCGACTGGTCGGCGGAGGGGACCGAGATGGCGTAGCCGTTGTCAGCCACCACGTACAGCACTGGCAGGTGAAGGGTGCATGCCGTGTTCAGGCTCTCCCAGAACTCGCCCTCGGAAGTCGCGCCCTCCCCGAGCGACACGTAGGTCAACTCGTCGCCGTAGGCCGTGCAGCCGGGAAGCTGGCGCCGCGAGATGTAGCGCGACGCTTCGGCGCACCCGACTGCGGGGATGCACTGGCTGCCGGTAGCGCTCGACTGGGTCACCACATTGAGGTCCCGGTACCCCCAGTGGCACGGCATCTGGCGGCCCCCAGAAGCCCGGTCGTCGGCGGACCCGACTGCCAGCTTGAGGATGTCCTCCGGGGTCACCCCGAGGGAGAGCATCAGAGCCCGGTCACGGTAGTAGGGGAAGAACCAGTCGTATCCGGGTCTCAGGTACCGGCCGAGCCCAAGGAGCAGCGCCTCGTGGCCCGCGCCGGAGATCTGGAAGAAGACGCGGCTCTGCTTCTGCAGCGCTATCTCACGGTCGTCGAGAAAGCGCGAGATCCACGCCTTGCGGAAGTCGTCCCTGATCTCCTCCACCGGAAAGCCCCTGAAGGCGTCCTGCTGCTCGTCGGGGACCGGGCGCAGGTGGGACCTGCCGTGAGCTGCGGAACGAAGTGGAGCAGCCATACCTGAGCGCATGGTAGAACCACCGCACGCCCTGTGGGGTGTTACTGGGCAGTTACTCCCGGCCGGGGCCCCACGCCAAGGGGGGCAGTCACCTCGGCTGGGTGACCATCAAGACCAGGGCGACCACGAACAGGACGTCCATGGCCACGCTCGACCACATCAGCCGGCGCCCGGCTGGCTTGACCTCGCTCCGCCTGCGGATCCTCGCCTCCGCGGGCCTGACGACGTGCACCAAGAGGGCGGCGGCCACGACCCACGCGACGATCCCGCCGATCACCCAAGCGTCGGAGAAATCCCCCTTCTCCGGCTTCAAAGCGAGTGCCGCCGCACCGAGGAACGGCACGGGCAGTACGAGCCATTCCGTCCAGCCCCGAGAAGCGAAGTAGCGCGCCGTCTCCTCTCCAGGTCCGGAGTTCCGGGCGAAACCCCCGTAGACGCCGCTGAGCGCGACCGACCCGAAACCGACAACAGCACAGACCACATGCGCAGCAACCAGGGCGTCGTACACCAGCCCAGATCTTTGCGCGGTGGCCGGGGGAGGCTCCTATCCGCGACACTCTCGCGGTGAAGCGGAAGCTGATCCTGGGGTCACTCGGTGCGGCGCTCGTCCTCTCGTCATGCGGGAGCTCGAAGCCGCTCCTTCTGCATGGCACGGTTGTCACGACGACCGTTCCCCCTGCGACGACAGCGCCCCCGACGACCGTCTGGTCGCCCACAGCGCCACAGCCGAGCCCGGACGCGGCTGCTGCTCGCCTGGTCTCCGCTTGGGCTACCGGAAATCGACCTCTCGCCGGCGCGGTCGCTGCGCCGGACGCCGTTTCCGTGCTCTTCGCGCAGTCTTACCCAGCCGGGTATCTCCAACCCCGCGGCTGCACGCAGGGAGCCAACCCCGCGACGTGCACCTACCGCAATACCAAGACCAACGGCATCTACGAGATAGAGATCGACTCCGGTGCCGGGGGCTGGTACGTCTCGTCCGTCATCGCCGAGACGTGACGACGGCCTCGGACGCGAGCGCGCGTAACCGCTTGTAGTCGACCTTCCCGTTCGGCGCCCGCCCGATCGACTCGACCGCGACCACGTGTCGGGGCACCTTGTAGCCGGCGAGGCTGTGACGGGCCCAGGCTGACAGCTCGGTCTCGTCAGGGATATCCGCGCCGGACACCGGCTCCACGACAGCCGCCACGGCCTCGCCGAAGCGATCGTCGGGCACGCCGACCACTACGGCGTCGTGCACCGCCGGGTGGCGCTTGAGAACCTCTTCGACCTCCTCGGGGAAGACCTTCTCGCCCCCCGTGTTGATGCAGACCGATCCGCGGCCGAGCAGACGAACGGAGCCGTCGGCTTCCACCGTGGCGAAGTCACCGGGGACCGTCCAACGCTCCCCATCGATGACCCGAAACGTCGTGGCCGACTTCTCGGCGTCCTTGTAGTAACCGATGGGCCCTCTCCCCCGTAGCGCGACCATGCCCTGCTGGCCCGAGCCCGGCTCGACGTCGCGCCCGTCCTCGTCGATCACGCGCGTGTTCGGCCCGAGCTGGAAGCCGGCGGTGGAAGCGGCCGAACCTTGCTTAGAGGCGGACCTTGCCATGCCGATCGCCTCCGAGGAACCGAGGTTGTCGATCATCAGGATCTTGGGTTGGTGGCGAGCGAGCCCTTCCTTGACCTCCGCGGACCACATCACACCCGAGCTGATGATCAGCCACAGGGAAGAGATGTCCCACCGGTGGGGCTGGGCGTCAAGCGCGGCGAGGATGGGCTTGGCAAACGCGTCACCGACGATTGAGATCTCCGTGATGCGCTCCGACTGCACCGTGTCCAGCAGTGCCTCGACGTCGAAGTGGCGGGACTCGAGGAGCACTACGCTGCCGGCGCTGTTGAGCACCGACATGGCGGTGAACAAACCGGTGCCGTGCATGAGCGGAGGTCCCGGAAGAAGCCGGGCCGGCGGGTACTTGGAAGGCGCGCCGAGCACAGAGCGCACGCCGGCGATCCCGCCCTGCTCCGGGTAACGCAACTCGCCGGTGCGGTTGAGCGTTGCGAACAGGTCGTCCTGCCGCCACATCACGCCCTTGGGCATGCCCGTGGTACCACCCGTGTAGATCAGTATGACGTCGTCGCCGCTGCGTCCCCACGGAGCCCGGACCGGTCCGGCCGGCGGGGAGGCTGCCGCATTCTCGTAGGGCTCGGCCCACTCGGGGCAGCGGCGGGCCCCGTCGTCGACCCACAACCAGCACTTGATCGAATCCAGTTTCGCCCTGACAGCAGCAGCCCGCTCCCAGAAGGACCCGTGGAACACGACCGCCTCGACGTCGGCGTTGTCCCACAGGTAGACGAGCTCGTCCTCGGTGTAGCGGTAGTTGGTGTTGACCGGGACCATCCCCACCTTGAAGGCCCCGTACAGCGACTCGAGGTATTCCGGTCCGTTGTACAGGTACTGCGCGACCTTCGACTGGTGCGAAAGCCCCGCCGCTAGCAGCGCCGCACCGATTCCGTCGGAGCGCTCGTCGAACTCCCTCCAGGTGTATCTACGCTGGCCCTGCACCAGCGCAGGAGCGTCAGGACGGGATGAGGCGACCACCTCCCAGACGTCGGCGAAGTTCCAATCGGTCATCGTTGACACGACGGACTTCAGGCCCGTGCCGCGCCCGGGACTATCGCCCAGGTAGACGGTTCTCCGGGGTTCTCGACGACGACTCCGGCCTCGCGCAAGTAGTACAGGTGGGCGAGGGTCTCCCCGACAGCCGCCCGGCGCATGAACCCCTGGATCTGCTCCCAGGGCCGGTTCCACGTCATGCGCGACGCGACACCCCACGTGGTGTCCACGCCGTCCCGGATGGAAGCGAACACCTCGTCGAACCGAGCCTGGTGGTGGGCGCGCAGCGCTGCAACCCGCCCGGGGAGATCATGGAAGCGGTGCTCGTGGGCGGGCAGCACTTCTTCGGTGTCGTAGGCGGCGACACGGTCGAGCGAGCGCAGGAAGTCCCCGAGCGGGTTGGGTCCGGCCTGCGGGTGGAACGAGATGTTCGGCGTGATACGCGGCAACACGTGGTCGCCTGAGAGCATCAACCTGTTGGACGGCTCGTAGAAGCACAAATGCCCGGGCGAATGCCCTGGCGTCCAGATGGCGGTCAGGTCCCAGCCCGGCACCTCCGGTCGCTCGCCGTCCTCTATCAGGATGTCGGGCTTGGCCTCCCACACGAGCGACCGGATCGGCATCGACGCCTGCTTCAACGACGCGATCTCTTCCGGCGGAGCGCCGTCGCGGCGGAGCATCACCGCCATCTTCTCGATGAGGTCATCCGGATCGTGGTAGCGGTCCTCGATCAGGTCCGCGTCGGCGGGATGCAGCGCCACCCACGCGCCCGACGCCTCGCGAATCCTTCCCGCCAGCCCGTAGTGGTCGGGGTGGATGTGGGTGACCATCACGCCCTGCACGTCCTCGATGTCGAACCCCGCCTCGGCCAGGCCGGCGACAAGCGTCTGGTATGCGTCGTCTGTGTTCCAGCCCGCGTCCATCAGATACGGGCCGCGCTCGGTCTCGAAGACGTAGACGAGCACGTAACGGAGCGGGTTGTTGGGGATGGGAACGGGAACGCTCCATAGCCCTGGGCGGACGCACTCGACGGGTGGCAGCGGTTCGAGACTGCGGGCGGGGTCGGCCATGGAAACAGCTTGCCAGGGCGAACGGGGATGCCGCCGCTTTCGCCCGCCGGACCGGGCCTGCCAAGCTACTCCTGCCCCGATCCGCTTTTTCCCACAACGCAATACTGGAGCGATATGTACGAGTGGTCAGACGAGCATCAGATGATGCGCCAGGCAGTCCGCCAATTCATCGAGAAGGAGATCGTCCCCGACCTCGATTCGTACGAGCACGGCGACCGTCCTCCCTACGACGCGCTCCGCAAGATGTTCGCCACGTTCGGGATCGATGCCGCTGCGCGGTCATCGTTCGAGCGGCGCATCCAGCGTGAGGAGGAAGGCGGATCCGGCGGCGAGTCCGGCGGGCGCAACGACCCGGCGATGACGCTCATCCCCACCATCGAGTTGTCGCGGTACTGCCCGGGGATGGTGACCGCTCTGGGCGTGTCGGTCGGGCTCACCGCTGCCGCGATCAACGGCCGGGGGACGATCGCCCAGCGGAAGCGTTGGGTTCCCGACCTGCTCAGCCTCGCCAAGGTCGGGTCCTGGGCCATCACCGAGCCGGGCTCCGGTTCCGACGCTTTCGGATCGATGGCGTCCACGGCCCGGCGCGACGGCGACGAATACCTGCTGAACGGGTCGAAGACTTTCATCACCAATGGCCCTTACGCCGACACGATCGTCTTCATCTGCAAACTCGACGAGGGCAACCAGCCGTCGGAGCGCAAGGTGCTCAGCTTCGTCCTCGACACGGGCATGCCCGGGCTCGAGCAGTCCAAGCCGCTCCGCAAGATGGGGATGCACTCCTCCCCGACGGGTGAGTTGTTCCTGACCGACGTGAGGGTGGGCCGGGACCGCCTCATCGGCGAGACCGAGGACGCGCCGTCCGGAGGCCGCGAGGGCGCCAAGGCGACGTTCGCCCAGGAGCGAGTCGGGGTGGCGGGCATGGCGCTCGGCATCATCGAGCGCTGCCTGGAGTTATGCGTGGCCTACGCCAAGGACCGGGTCCAGTTCGGCCGACCGATCGGCGAGTTCCAGCTCATCCAGGACAAGCTCGCCCGCATGGAGGTCGCCAGGCTGAACGTCAACAACCTCGTGTTCCGCTACTTGGAGATGGTGCAGGCGGGCAGGTCGTTGTCGCTAGCCGAGGCATCGGCCCTGAAGCTCTACTCGGCTCGCGCCGCCTCGGAGGTGGCGATGGAGGCCGTTCAGCTGTTCGGCGGGAATGGTTACATGGCCGAGTTCAGGGTCGAGCAGCTCGCTCGCGACGCGAAGGTGCTGCAGATATACGCCGGCACCGACGAAATCCAGATCACCCACATCGCCAGGGATCTCCTGCGCTCGTAGAGAGGTTCGCGACCCATGACCCGCAACCAGCTCGCGATCGAGTCGGCGCGCGCCAGTCTGATCGAACGGCGCGAAAGGCTCGAGCCGGCACAGCTCGAGGCCCTGGCAGCGACACCCGAAGTCCGGCTCCCGGAGCTCGCTGAGCTCGCGCACGAAGTAAGGCTCTCGTGGTGCGGCGACACCGTCGAGGTGGAGGGAATCCTCAGCGCCAAGACGGGCGGCTGCCCGGAGGACTGCCATTTCTGCGCGCAGTCGGCTCGTTTCGACACACCGGTCCTGGCGACCCCGTTCCTGGAGAAAGACGAGGTCCTGCGCGCTGCACGCGAGACGGCCGCTTTAGGTGCGAGCGAGTTCTGCATCGTCCTTGCCGTGCGCGGTCCCGACGAGCGGACGATGCAGCGCATCCTCGACCTGGTCCCTCTCGTCCAAGAGGAGACCGGGTTGAACGTGGCGGTGTCGGCCGGGATACTCGACGCCGACCAGGCCCGGCGCCTGGCGGACGGCGGAGTCCACCGCTACAACCACAACCTGGAGACGGCCAGGTCTTTTTTCCCGGAGGTCGTCACCACCCACAGCTGGCAAGAGCGATACGACACGTGCATGCTGGTCAAGGACACTGGCATGGAGTTGTGCTGCGGCGTCTTGCTCGGCATGGGCGAATCGGGCGACCAGCGCCTGGAGTTGATCGGGCAGCTCGCGTCGCTGAGGCCCGAGGAAGTCCCCGTCAACTTCCTGGATCCGCGGCCCGGCACGCCTCTCATCATCCGCAAGCCTGTGGCCGCCACGGAGGCGATCCGCTGGATCGCTCTCTTCCGCCTCGGGTTGCCTGATGTGATCCTGCGCTACGCCGGCGGGCGGGAGATCACCCTCGGCGACCTGCAGTCCGCCGGTCTCACCAGCGGCATCAACGCCCTCATCGTCGGCAACTACCTCACCACGCTCGGCAGGTCCCCTCAGGAGGACCTGGCGATGCTCGAGGACCTGCGGATGCCGATCGGGTCGCTGTCCAAAGTGATTTGACCGCACACTGCTGCGGGTGCGGGCAACCGGTCACCGTCTGTCCCACCGCTGGTTCGTGCCGGGGAGAATACGAACCTCCACGCTTCTGCCCGGAGTGCGGACGCCGGCTCCGGGTGGTCATAACCCCGACCGGTTGGACAGCGACGTGTCGCGACCACGGGGTTCGATGAGGTTAGAGGGCGTGACCCGCCGTCCAGTCGAGGAACCGGTCGAGATCCCAGGTGTTGATTATGCGCTCGTCGGGGACCGACGACTCGGCTGCCTGCTCGGCCCCGAGCCCGATCCACTCGAGCTGGCCTGGCGCGTGCGCGTCGGTGTCGATGCTCACGTAACAGCCGGCGCCGACCGCGGCTTGCAGCAGCTCGGGTGGAGGGTCGCGCCTCTCGGGGCGTGAATTGATCTCCACAGCGGTGCCGGTACGCGCGCACGCGGCGAACACCTTCTCCACGTCGAACGTCGAGGGTTTGCGCCCCCTACCGACGATGATCCGCCCCGTGCAGTGCCCGAGGATGTCGGTGTGGGGGTTCTCGATCGCCTTGATCATCCGGCGGGTCATGGCCGGTGCCTCCATGCGAAGCTTCGAGTGGACGCTCGCCACGACCACGTCGAGCCGACCGAGCAGGCTCTCGTCCTGGTCCAGCGACCCGTCCTCGAGTATGTCCACCTCGATCCCGGTCAGGATCCGCAACGGTGCCAGCCTCGCGTTCAGTTCCTCCACCAGATCCAGCTGGCGTCCCAGGCGGGCAGCATCCAGACCGTGAGCGACGGTGAGCCGAGGGCTGTGGTCGGTCATCGCCAGGTAGTCGTGTCCGAGGGCCGCCGCGGCGCGCGCCATCACCTCAACCGGGCTCCCTCCGTCGGACCAGTCCGAGTGGCTGTGGCAATCACCGCGGAGCAACGACCTGATCCTCTGCGCTTCGGCGCTCGTCTCCGGGACCGAGCGGTTCTCCAGTTCGCTCAGGTAAGCCGGAGTCTGACCGGACAGCGCCTCGGAGATGACCTTCGCCGTCGTCTCGCCGACACCGGGAATGTCCGCCAACCTTCCCGAGTTGTGGAGCTCGCCGACCCGCTTGGGTCCGAGCTGCGCGACAGCGGCCGAGGCGCGACGGAAGGCTCGCACCTTGTACGACTCCGCCCTTCCTCTCTCGAGAAGGTACGCGATGCGGGCCAGGGCCTCTTCCGGGCTCAACTCGGTCACCGGACCCGAAGCTAATCAATACTCGTGATGATCAATGCCTGCCGAAGCCGCCCCGGAGATCGGCGAGCGTCTTCGCCAGCAGTCGGGAAACCTGCATCTGGCTCACACCGATGTCCCTCGCGATCCGCTGTTGGGTCCAACCCCGGAAGAAGCGTCGCTCTAGTATCACCCGCTCGCGCCTGGGCAACTCCGGCAACAACGACTCCAGCTGGTGCCGGTTGAGCGCCCTCTCGAAGCCCTCGTCGACCGACGCCAGCTCGGTCGTCTCACCCGTCTCGTCGCGCGGCGCGTCGAGCGACGCCAACCAGTACCCCCGCTCGGCGTCCATCGCCTCGAGCACCCTCTCCTCCGTCGTGCCGATCTCCCGCGCGATCTCCGCGATGGTCGGCGATCGCCCGTTGATCTGGGACAGCGTCTCGCGTGCCCTGTTGACCTCGAGGTAGGTCTCCTGTGTCGAGCGGCCGACCCTCATGCCCCAGGCCCGGTCTCGAAAGTGACGCTTGAGCTCGCCGAGCACGCTTCCCGTGGCGTACGACGAGAAAGCGACACCGCGGCTCGGATCGAATCTCTGCGCGCAGCTGACCAGTGCTGCGAGCGCGACCTGTCTCAGCTCGTCCGCGGGCTCGCCCCGCCCTTCGAACCTGCGCGCGAGGGAGCGGGCCAGAGCCATGTGGTCGGCGACCAACTGTTCCTGCAGGCGCTGTCGTTCCTCATGATCGCTTTCGGCCGACGAGCCCACCTTCTCGAACAGAAGTCCCGAGCTGTCGACGCCGATCATGCCCTCGGTTTCCTCCGGCGGGCTCCCGTCGATCAGGAGGCGACCACCGGGCCTGAGGCAGTCCCAAGCCCTCCTCCAACGCTGCGACGCCGCGTTGCCGCAGCGCAGCGCGACGAGGTCGACCAACTCGTCTGGCTCGCCCGCCCGCATTTCGATCTCGAGCTCGGGCCAGCGTTGCGCCACCTCATCGCGCGGTGCGTCACTCCCTCTGCTCGAGCCGGTCGAACCGTTCGAGCCACCCCGGACGAGGGTGGTGTACAGGCGCATCTCCATCTGCTTGGAGCGGTCGCCGGTGTGTGCTGCACGCGCGGCGACGGTCCTGGTGATCGACGACACATCGTCCTGACCTCCGATGACCCACGCCTTCACCGTGCGGGAGAGACCCTGGTCCGCTAGCCAGGGAGCCAAACGCCGGTAGAGCAACGGCCTCGGCCAAGCCCCATGCTGGGCCATGGCACCTCCCAAGCTCTCGATCCGCCTTTCGCGTCGTTGTACCCCTGGCCACGCGAACGCGAAACGCCGGACTGCTGCGGATCAGCGCCGGCGTGACTTTGGCCGCGCTGAATGTGCTGTGTGCGTCAGCGCGAGCGGCGGCGTAACAGGAGCAGCGTCAGCAGCAAGAGCACTCCGAACCCTCCCGCTACGTATCGGCCGCCACCGGAGCTCTGCGCCGACCTGGCAGCGCTGCGGCTCGTGTCCGCCAGTTGTGAGGCGGTCTGCGCGGCTTTGTGCTGAAGGTGATCGGCGTTCTCGGAGATCGCCTCGCGCAATCGCGCCTTGACGTCGGCCTTCTCCACGAGTGCCTGCACCGTCTCGGCCAGCTCCGCCCGGCCGCTGGTTATCTCCTCCCGGATCTTGCTTGCCTGGTCAACCACGCGACTTCCTCCTTCGTGCTTTCGATCGCCTCGGTGGCGACAGGACCGCTTGCCCTCTTGATACGCAGGATCCCCGCACCCGCGAGTGTCCCGGCCAGCAACAGGTAGAAGGCTCCCACCAGCAACGCCGCGGCCCACACCGGCCACACGAGCGCGAGGGCCGCGATGCCGGCAGCGGTGGCGCACGCGACCCCGAGAAGCCCACTAGCGGCCGCCACTCCCATCGCCCCGGCGCCTGCGCTTACGACTTTCGCTTTGTCCTTGATGTCCGCCTTCGCGAGGTCCAATTCGTGGTGGATGAGGGTCGAGGTCTGCCTGGCGAGATCTCCCGCCAGTTCCTTGGTGGACTTCTCGCGGCTCAGCTTCTGCGGCGCCCGGTTCTCCCGAGTGGCCTGTCCGTCGTGTGTGACCGCCATGGTTAGCGCCTACCCACCCGGTGGGGTAGATGAACATGGTGCTGATCGCGGTCGTGGCTGCTCTCGGCTGCGCCGCGTGCTTTGCCGCGGCCTCCGTCGCCCAGCAACGTGCAACCAGAACGGTTCCCGAGTCCCACAACCTGTCGTTCCGGTTGCTCGTGGACCTGCTCCACCGGCCCAGGTGGCTCGCCGGAGTGGCTGCGTCAGGAGGCGGTCTCGGGCTCCAGGCCGTAGCGCTGCACTTCGGCGGCCTCGTCCTCGTGCAGCCGCTCATCGTCACCGAGTTGCTCTTCGCGCTGCCGGTTGCGATACGCCTGCACCACCGCCGAATGCACGCTCGGGAGTGGCTCGCCATCTGCGCCGTGGCCGGAGGCATAGCTCTCTTCCTCGTGGCCGCTTCCCCCCGCGGAGGCGCACCGAACCCACCCGTGCAGACCTGGGCGATCATGGCCGCCGTCGCGGTCCCGCTGATAGCACTCCTGCTGTTCGTCGCGCGCGACCCCGAGCGCCCACTCCGGTCGACCCTGCTCGGCGTCTGCGCCGGCATCGCCTTCGGGCTACTGGCGGCCCTGCTCGACAGCCTCACGTTCGTGATAGCTCACCACGGTTTCGCCGCGGCCTTCGAGAGCTGGCAGCTGTACGCCCTCCCCGTTCTCGCCACCGGGGGAGAGTTGCTGGCTCAGAGCGCGTTCCAGTCCGGCGCTCTCGCCGCCTGCCTGCCCGCGATGGACAGCCTCGAGCCGGCGGTCTCGATCGCGATCGGCGTGGCAGCCTTCGGGGAGAAGTTCGTGCACTCCCCTCTGGCTATCGCGTCGGAGGTGGTCGGTCTCGCCGCCACAGCGGTCGGGATCGTGATCCTGGACCGGTCACCGCTGATCGCTGCGCTGCACGAGGAGGTGCGCAAGGGCACCTCCCGCGCCGAGCAGCGTGCCGAGAGCACCTCAGGTTGTAAGCGGCGTCTGCCCTCTGCCGGGAACCCGGCTCGGCGCCAACCCGACCCGGCGAGCGGCTGAAGCAAGCACGCGTGCGTCCCGCGGGGCGCAGCCGTGGAGGTCATTGTTGAAGTACGCGTACACCGTCTCGTCGGGACGCCAGGTCTCGGCGATCTTCCCCGCCCACGTACGCAGCGCAGCAGAGCCGTAGCAGGATTCAGGGGACGCGTTGCCTCGGTGGAAGCGGATGTATCCCCACTCAGCCGTGCGCCACAGGGGCGAATCGACCGCCCCGCCGTCGGCGATGCACATCGCGCTGCGATGTCTTTCCAGCAGCCGGCGGCAGTCGTCGCTGAACCAGCTGGTGTGGCGGAACTCCACCGCGACCTGCACGCCCGCGGGGAAGGCGCGCAAGGTCGCGTCGAGCAGATCGAGCTCCTGGCCGAGATTGGGGGGCAGCTGGAGCAGGACCGGGCCGAGCCTGTCCTCGAGGTGGGACGCCCGCTCTATCAGCAGGCGAACGGGGTCGTCGGGCTCGCGAAGTCGTTTGACGTGGGTGAGATAGCGACTGGCCTTGACCGCCATCACGAACCCCTGCGGCAGCCGGTCCCGCCACGCGTCGAAGGCGGACGCTTGCGGGAGCCGGTAGAACGAGTTGTTTAGCTCGACGGTGTCGAAGCCCGCGGCATAGTGCGCCAGCCACGCCGACTGAGGCATCGACGCCGGGTAGAAACCGCCCTTCCAGTGCCTGTACTGCCACCCGGACGTGCCGATCAGCAAAGGCAAGGGACGGCCGTCCTGGGCGGAATCGTCAGCGCCCGAGGGCTTTCGCCAGGTCGCCCTTGTTCATACGGGATCGACCCTTGATCCCGCGCTGGCGCGCTTCGTTGTAGAGCTGATCCCGCGTCGGACCCCCCGGACCCCTGCGGGACCGCAGACCTCCCCGCCGGCCCGAGGAGATGTCCTCGGTCGATGAGCGGCTGGACGTCTCGGACTCGCCCGCCCTGGCCCGAGCCTTGTTGGTAGTGCGGGCAGCGATGCTCTTGGATTCCTTCTCGCTGCGGCCGCTCTCCTCCAAGCCCTCTTTGATGTGCTCGTATTGGCGCTCACGTTTGGCGCTCCAGGAATTCTGAGGCATGACCAGTAGATACCCATCTGGGTATCGATGGCGACCATTCATCCGTCCCTCGTGCTGCTCGTCCGCGACCCGGAGGATAGACGGGCGGCAAGGAGCAGGTTAGCCGGAGGCCTCACGACTGCTGGTCTTTATAGATCAATCATGCGGACCGCGGCCGCGGGCCGCGACGCGGTCGACTCCCCGGTCGAGAAGCGCCACCGCACGGCTGATCGCAGGGTGCTTCGACGGGTCCGCCAACTCGCTGGGGTGCGGCCGTGTCGGGGCCCGCTCCTCCGCTCTGCCCAAACGGCCGCCCATGTCGAGCCTCTCCTCCTCGGTCATCACCGCGTCGAGAAGCGGCCATACATGGCCCTCTTCGAAAGCCACGTGATCGTCGACCAACCCTCTGAACTGCCCGAGCAGTTCCCCGAAGTCGATGTCGCCGGGGCGGCGCGAGTCGAGCGCCTGAAGGATCCGCTTGAGCTCCAGTTCGTGCGTGCGGCCCGTTTCCGCCAGACGGCCCCCGTCTGATAGGCGACCGCGAACGAAAGGCCAGAACAGCTCCTCCTCCGCCGCTTCGTGCCTCGACGCCACAGAGACGGCGCGCTGGACGGCGGCGCGAAGGTCGCCCGCCTCGTGAGGCCCGTCAGGCTCGAACGACAGCAGCGAGTCGACGAGGCCACGCAGCTCGTCGTGCTCGCGCGCGAGCAGGAGGAGAGCGTCCCCGGCGGGAGCACCCTGCAGGCTCGCCGGGCGCACCGGCGGGCCCAGCACCGGACCGGCGCCCCCGCCGGGAAGGGGTTCGGTGCCGCCGTGGCGCCCGGGGGTCGCCGGACGCGGTGGCGCCGGCTCCGACTCGATCCCTCTGATCTTGGACGTGCTGTGCCGGCGCGCCGCCGCGTACCCGACTACGGCGCCGGCAGCGAGTCCGGTTACGAAGCGCATTTCGTCTCGATACCCAGCTGACCGCTACCCGGCCCGCGAGAGTTGAGGCACGTTGCGTCGGTCTTGATGCAGGCCTGCAGCAGGGACTCGACGAAGGCCTTCTGCCTCGATCCTCGAGAAGATGTCCCGCATGCCAGCGTGGTACCCAAGCTTGTCATTCCGGTAACTAGACCCGGGTATAGGCAGGACACGCTCGCCGCGATCCTTCTGACGGGATTCCAGGTTCAGCGGCGGGCAGGTCACAGCACGCCACCAGCATGAGCCCCAGGACTTCTTCCACCGGGACCTCGTGATAGAGGTCGGGATTGCTGTAGCCGTGTTCTGGCTCGCCCCGCTACCGGCAAGAGAGCCGCAGCCGTCGGAGTCCCTGCGGACGGCGACAGCGGAGGCAGTCGTGGGTCAGGTTGCGATCGCGTCCTCGGTGGACCGGTAAGGCTCGATCTCCTTCCCGAAGCGGCGCCCGTTCCACAGGTGAACGCTCGCCTCGTTGTGAACGTCGACAGTGACGCCAGAGCCAGATACGCGCCGAGCCCCTTCGTCTTCGATGTCCCGCCGGGACTCGTCGCTCAGGTCGCCCGCATCGAAGTACGCGAGGTCATAATCCCTGATCCCGGCCGCCGGGTCGAAACCGTGCTGGAGGTTCCACACCGTCTGGGAGACACCGCTGGCCCCGAGGTACCAATCCGGGAGGGACATCTCCGCTGCGGTGCCGAGTAGGACCTGCACTACGGGGTTATTGGCCAAGGCATCCCACAGGTAGGCGACCTGCCGGCCCAAAGGAGCGAGGTCCATGCGGTCCGATTCCACCGCACGGATCATGACCCAACGGTCCGGGCGGCGCCAGGGTCAGCTAGATGCCGGAATCAATGCGCTGCAGATGGGATCGTCCCACCTGCCCTTCGACGTCGAGCTCAAGCCAGCCGAGCGCATGGCGCAGCTCGTTGATGTTGGCAAGTATCTGGTCTACGGCATTCTCGCCGAGCCCTCTACGGATCCGTCCGCCCTCGAAGAGATCCCGCTCGAGACAGCGCACCCTTGCAACAGCGGCGACCTTCTGACGGGGGTCGAGGCCGTCAGGTCCAACCCACTGGCTGACGGACGGGTGGAGGTGAAGTCGCTGGAATCCCGCTTCAGCAGACTCTTCGATGCTCACCGGACCTCTCCTTCCCTTGGAGACAAGTGCAGTCTCGACCGCCCGGATAACAGCGCCTCCAACCCCAGCCCAACACGCGGCCAACCTCACGGGAGGCGATCGCTCGGAGACGGAGGAGCATGGACTACCGTCTCCTCGTGCCAGACCACGTCGAGATCGTGTTGTTCGACCTCGGCGGCGTGCTCATCGAGGTCCCCGGCGTCGATGCGCCTGATCGAGGACTGGGGCCTGGCCATCACGCCGCAAGAGTTTCTCGACAGCTTTGGATCCTGGGCGACGACACCGATCGCCGGTGCCGAGGAACTCGTTGCCGAAGTTGCCACGATTGTGCCGGTGGGGTGCCTGAGCAACACCAACGCCGTTCATTGGAACACTCACCTCGTGCACTGGCCCTTGATCGGCCTGTTCCAACACACATTCCTGTCTTTTCAAACTGGTTGCGTGAAACCAGACCAGGACGCCTTCGAGCAGGTCGTCGCGACACTCGGTGTCCGACCGGAGAGGATCCTGTTTCTGGACGACAACGTTTTGAACGTGGAGGCCGCGCTCGCTGCCGGGATCCGCGCCTTCCACGCTCGGGGGGTGGACACGGCTCGGGCACAACTTGTCAGCGCAGGAATCCTCCGCGATGCGGCACGGCGTCGACGCCTATTTACGCAGGCCGCAAGCTGGCATCGAGAGCCTCGGCTTCGATGTCCAAGCGACGAACCAGACCCGGAACGATCTTCGCCTCAGCGCGCGAACCGATGATCGGCACTGCGACGACAAGGTCGCCGTGCAACCGGCGGACGCATCCACCGGGCACGGAAGCCAGCTCGAACCGAGCCGAGCCATACAAGCGCCTGGGGTCCGCGGCGGCGGCGAACTCCAGCTCCCCAGTGCCCGCCGAGAGATCGACGGCCACCTCCTGCTCCCAGGCGAGCCGGTGGCTTCCGAGAATCCTTCTCGCGAAGGGGTCGAGGCTACCGACGAACTCGTAGCGCAACCGCAAAGTGCGCCTGTCCCCTTCACTGGTCTCGGCGAGGACCGACGGCCTGCTGAGATCGGGAAGCTCGAGGGACGCGTAGAAGCGGGCGGATGTGAGCTGCTCGGCGACCGACTTCACCGATCCACCGAAGCGGTGCTCCACATCAAAACGCACCGCGACAGTCTGTCGTCACTCGAAGACGCTGACGGGCATCAATCAGGGTCAAGTACGCGGGTCAGCGTGTCGATTACCGACATATGGAGGGCGGGTCCTACGAGGGCAGCGCTCCAGAAGCAGGAAGTGCGCCTACCGCGGACCTTCTTCTGGGGTTTCTGAGCGACTTTCGCTCGGCGGCCCAGCCGTCAACGCCGAACGAAGGCGACGACGACGAACCGGAACCCGAGTACGTGGTCGCCGAGGCCACCGCGGACGCGGCATTTCAGGGGGCGGTCGCTCCGCCCCTCCAGCCGGCTTACGCCTCTTCCGCCGGCGACCGAGAGAGCTGGGCTCCCACCCACGCACAGGAAGCGGGGTCGCCGACTTGGCCGCCGTCAATACCTCTGCCCGGGTACTGGCCGGCACCAAGCCCGCCACCCGCGCCCTCGAACGGGAAGAGCTGGAGACCGTCCGGGCGCGGGGGTCTCAGCCGGCGCGGGGCGGTAGCCATCGCCGTTCTCGCGGCAGTCACCATGGGCGCGGTAGCCGGCGTCGCGGTCGCGCAACGACGCGGTTCCCAGCCGTCCTACCCCGCCGCCTGGGACCCGCGGGTTGCCCCTCTCGCAGCCTTCGTACAATCGCAGCGCGGGCTCAAATGGAAGCACCCCGTGAAGGTCGAATTCCTCGCTCCAGCGAAATTCGAGGCGCGGATGGCGAAGGAGTCCTCGCCGGGCGCGAAGTCCATGAGCCAAGCGCAGATCGCCCTGGACGTCATGCGCGCGATCGGCGTGGCATCGGGGAACATCGATCTCGGCAAGGCGGCACAGCAATTCGCGCAAAGTGACGTGGTCGGTCAGTACGTCGACTCCGATCGCACCGTCTACGTGAGTGGCGACCAACTAACCCCGTACGTACAGAGCGTTCTTGCGCACGAGCTCACCCACGCACTGCAAGCCCAGTACTTCGACCTCGAGAAGATGCGATCTGGTCACGCCGACGACGACTCTGCGGTTACGGCACTCATCGAAGGAGATGCGGTCAGGGTCCAGAACGCGTACGAACAGAGTCTCTCACAGGCGGACCAAGATCTATTGATTCAAGAGCAGCAGCAGACGTCCGGCCAGGCAACCACGCAGAACACCCAGAGCGGCATCCCGCAGTTCATGATCGATCAGGCCGAGTTCCCGTACGACTTCGGCCCAACCTTCGTCGCCGCCCTGGTGGCAAAAGACGGCAACCATCAAGTCGATGCTGCGTTCAAGAATCCACCTGTACTCGACGGGCAGATCGTCGATCCCGAGACCTTCATCCCAGGAGCCGGAGTACCGAAGGTGACAACACCACCGTTGCCGAAGGGTGCCCATCAGGCCTTGCCCGCCACAGGATTCGGCGAGGTGCCTCTTCTGGAAATGCTCGGTGACCAGATCGGCTTCGACCAGGCATGGTCAGCCGTACAGGGTTGGACCCAGGACCAGATGGTCGCATACAGCCAGAACGGAACGGTGTGCGCCAACATAGCTGTCCTCAACGACAGCCCCGACTCCGCAGCATCACTCCTCCAAGCGGCAAGAGCCTGGGCTTCACACCTTTCGTCCGCCTCCGCGAGGCAGTCAGGCGCCACGGTCGACTTCCACGCCTGCGACCCTGGACCCGCCTGGAAACCCACCACGCATGTCGCCGATCCCTACCAGGCCCTCGCGGTGCGGTCGGTCCTGATGTACCAGCTGATCACTGATGCACACGTCGACACGACCAAGTCGGTTTGTGCCGTGGACCAGCTGATGACCACGATGGGACCGCAGAAGCTCCAAGACGCCGAACAGAGCACGGACCCCAGCTCACCGGCCGTCCAGGACCTAAGCGCCGAGGTGGCCAGCGCACTTTCCAGCTGCAGCTGACCCCTCAGTCGCTGCTGGGTGTTCGCCGCAGCATTCACTCCTCGACGGTGGTCCAGCGACCGAAGGTCCTCGGAGGCAAGCGACCCAATCCAAAGGAGGCATTGGCCCCTATCCGTAGAACTCGTCTGTGTCGGATACTCATTTCATGCCCGCCTGTGAGTCCGCTCTCGCAGCTGCCATCTCCTGTCTCATCCCCACACATGAAGTTCCCGCCGCCGCGACGCTGCGACAACTACGACTAGATCGCGAGGACCCCGATGATTGCCATCGTCACCGTCACAGCCATCACTGCGGTTGCCATGTGGGCCTGGGCTTGGCGGCTGGTAAGACGGAACCAGTCCAACGCTCTCATAACGGCGCGAGTCGAGTACAGATTGCCCGGACCGACAGAACACAAACCCGACCGACCTTAGGATTGCTGAAAACCTCAGATCCTCTCAGAGGCTGACAACCAACCCCCAGTGGACGGAGTATCACGAGAGTAGCTGGCGGTATCAGCCCGGTTGCGCGATCACTTGCAGGACTCCCTCGACTCGGATCAGACGAGCAAACGTCCGCACCGGGCCTGGCAGAGCCCGGAACGCGTCGTCTCCGCGCAAGAGCCGGGGCTGCGACAAGGCGTAGCGGTGTCGGCGGTGCCGCAGGCCCCCGCCATCGGCGGCCAGCAGGTTGAGGACCCAGTCGCTATGGAGCCCGTAGCCCACGATTATGGAGAATCCGCCTGCCGCACGAAACACCAGCACCGGCGTCTCATAGGCCTGACCGGTGCGGCGTCCACGGTGTTCGATGATGCCATGACCGGGGATGGTGCCGGCGTAGCGCCTCTGGAACGGATTGACGAAACGCCGGTTGATCCGTGCCAGCAACCGAGGCATGTGCATGACGTGACCGTAACGCCTGCACTCCCCTCACGGCGGCGTCTTCGACGATCCTCGGCAAGTAGAAGCAAGTAGAATCAGGAAACGACCAACTCAGGGAGAGGGACTGCGATGGCGTTCGAGATGGTGCGTGTCGAGCGCGAGGGGCCCTTTGTCACAATCACGATGAACCGTCCAGAGAGACGAAACGCGCTCTCACTCGAGCACATGCGGGAGTTGACGGCGGCTTTTGGCGAGGCTGGGAAGAGCGATGCTCGGGGAGTGATCCCGGCCGGCAGCGGACCGGTGTTCTCGGCCGGACACGACTTTGCCGACATGGCGGGCGCGGACTTGGTGGCGATGCGCGAGTTGTTGTGGACGTGCACCGAGTTGATGAACACGATGCAACGTCTCCCCCAACCGGTGGTCGCTCGGGTGCATGCGCTGGCTACGGCGGCCGGGTGCCAGCTGGTCGCGGCCGCGGACTTGGCGGTGGCGGCGGAGGGGGCAGGTTTCGCCGCTCCCGGGGGAAAGGGCGGGTGGTTCTGCCACACTCCGATGGTGGCGGTGGGTCGTGCCATTGGGCGAAAGCAAGCCTTTGAGATGGCTCTCACGGGCGACACCATCGACGCCGACACAGCGCTGCGGTGGGGGCTCGTGAATCGGGTCGTCCCAATCGAGGAGCTGGATTCGGCCACTGTGGACTTGCTCGAGCGCGCCACTCGCGGCAGCACGATGTCGAAGGCGATAGGAAAGCACACGCTCTACGAGCAACTCGGTATGGACCAGCACAAGGCATATGCCTACGCCGTGGAGGTCATGGCCGCTGCTAGCCAGACCGCGGACGGCCAGGAGGGGATGGCCTCATTCCTCGAAAAACGCAATCCGAAATGGGTCGAGCGCTGACGGTTCAACGAGGCGTGGCGAGCATGGCAGGAATGCTCGACGAGGCGATCAGGAAGCAGCAGCGGCACTCACTGGCGTACAGGCAATAGGGTGTCGCCGAACAGGAGGTGGTTGTGGCCCCAGCCCGACAAAAGACGATTTCCACCAGGATCCCTCGCGACGCACCGGGGCCTGAGGTGTCTGTCGAGACGATCAACCCAGAGGAGGCCGGCCGGTACCTCGAATGCAACGACGTCAACCGCGCGGTGCGGGCGTCGCTTGTCGAGCGGTTCACCAACGTCATGCTCGCGGGTGGCTGGCACCTAAATGGTGAGACGATCAAGTTCGACTACGACGGGAACCTCATCGACGGCCAGCACCGCCTGATGGCCGTTGTGGAGGCCGGCCGGCACCAGCAGTTCGTCGTCGTGAGGAACTTGCCACCGGTGTCGCGAGCCTCGATTGACACAGGTGCTCGGCGCACTCTGGCGGACTGGCTGCGGATGAATGGTGAGGGCGACGCCGTGAACCTGGCGACAAGCCTCAATTGGTATTACCGGTTGACGGCCTTCGACGATCCTCGCATTCCGCAGAGCGAGTACCCCACCTACGAGCAGTCCATGGCGCTCTTGAAGCGCAACCCGGGCCTGCGTGACACGGTCAGGCATTGGCGAAGCCGGCTAGCGGAGGTAACCACGCGTGGTGCACTCATGTGCGCGCTCGTGTACCGCTTCTCCGAAGTCGACCCTCACCGGGCGGAGATCTTTGCCGAGTTGCTTTGGACCGGAGCGGACCTGTCCAGGGGCGATCCGATTTTGGTGCTGCGCCGCTTCTTGGCCCGGGACCGTATGGAGGCGTCCGGTAGGGCGCAGCGGGGGGTACAGGTCGCCGCTGTGTCGATCAAGGCGTTCAATCTGTGGCGGACCGGCCAGGCCGTCGCCTCCCTGTCGTGGCGGCCTGGCGTCGAGGATTTCCCAGCCGTGCTCAGCCCTCAACAAGTTGGGCGAGCCAAGCGACCGGAGCCCGCGAGCTGATCCGGGCACTCACCAGCGGAACCAGCACCTAGACCCACCGACAACATGACGGCGGTCACCCGGCTCGTCACTTAGAAACCGCGTATATGAGGTGGGTAACCCGGTCGCCGACAACGACAGTCGGGTACGGTTTGGCTCGATCGTCCCCGTGCCGGCCGACCTCCAGGGTCGAAACTAGGGTTGGTTGCTCGCGATTGCTTTCGTGGGGGAGAAGATGGCCAGCCAGGAGATGATCTCGGTCAAGGAGATGATGTGGGCCACCCGGCGTCAGGCCAAGGGCGGCCCGAAGCCCACGGTCGAGAAACTGAGGGCTGACATGGAGGCGATGATGGCCGGCCTCCCGCCGGTCCCGGGGGTCACGAACGAGCCGGCCGATGCGGGCGGGGTGTCGGCGGAGTGGACGATCCCAGACGGTGAGGAGCCTCGGGGCACTCTTATCTACCTTCACGGTGGCGGCTATTTCCAGGGTTCGATCGCCACCCACAGACGACTGGTCGCCGCCTTGTCGCTAGCCGCTGGGGTACGGGGTCTCAGCGTCGATTACCGGCTGGCCCCCGAGCACCCGTTCCCGGCCGCCGTCGACGACGCGGTGGCCGCCTATCGCTGGCTAGTGTCCGAGGGCGGCGAGACCCCAGACCGCGTCGTCATCGCCGGCGACTCGGCGGGTGGCGGCCTCACCTTCGCCACCCTGGTCGCTCTACGCGACGCCGCCGACCCGCTTCCGGCCGGAGGGTTCGGGATCTCACCGTGGACGGATCTCGCAGCGACCGGCGAGTCGATGACGACCCGCCGGGACCTGGACCCCATGATCGACCCCGACTCCACAGACGAAACCGTCGCGCGCTACCTCCCCGATGGCGACCTCCGCCAGCCCCTGGTCAGCCCGTTGTACGCCGACCTTGCGGGACTGCCTCCCCTGCTCATACACGTGGGAGGAGCCGAGGTGCTCTACGACGATGCCGCCCGCACGGCCGAGGCGGCACAAAAGGCTGGGGTGGTAGTCGAGTTCGCCGAATGGGACGGCGCTTTCCACGTATGGCACATGCTGGCCGGCATGCTGCCCGAAGCCGACGAGGCGGTAGCCGCCGCCGGAGCCTGGATAGCGAAGCGGCTGAGCACCCGCCCCTTGAAATGCCGGTCCCCCAGGGAGCCGTAAGAGTTCCAAATGTGCCCCACCGAGCGGCGCACGTATGCGAAGATCGAAAGCAACCTAGGGGAGGTCAGCTCTGAAAGAGCAAGATTCCCAGTCTTTGGAGAGTCCTGGACGCCAAGGCTCGAACCATGCCGAGGGGGTCGTTGGCAGGCCTCGGCGTCTGGCCGGGCCGCCGTGGATCCAAGCCCTTCAGGAGACCGCCGGAAACCGGGCCGTGGCAACCCTTGTCCAGCGCGAGAAGGCCGGGAGTTCAGAAGGAGCCGCGCCCAGCAACTACACGGGAATGGCACACAGCGTCGAGTTGTGGTTCAACGCCCACCCAGCCCCCTACACCCTCCAACTCTTCAAGACTGACGACCGCATGTTCGGACACGCTTGGGTCGGCTTGGTCTCCAGTGACGGGACGAATGGGGCTCTTGGATTCTTCCCCTCCGAGATGCACGACCCCAAGGACTGGACGAAGAACGTCTTGACCGGAGTACCCGGAACCGTGGTCAACGACGCGAACGCCGGCACGCAGAACCACACCCTCGAGCAGAAGGTCGACGGCCCCCAAGCGCGCAAGATTCTCGGTGTAATACAGAGTTTTCAGACCAGACAATACGTACTCACCAGCAACAATTGCGCCACGTTCGCGACCACCGTCTGGACCTCTGTAACGGGTACTCCTCTTGCGGACCCCATGGCGGGTGACGCTGTCTGGTGGCTACCGTTCGCAGTCGGCATGGCTATTGAGGCGCGCCGAAGCCTGGACCGCAAGATCAGGATGTCCCTGCAAGAGGCGGAATCCAAGCTCGACGAGGGAAGGCCGGCAGCGGCCCGCTACTACTGAAACAGGTTTCGCTTCGTCACAGAGCAGGGCCGACAGTCTCGCATGCGATGTTCAGGCGGGCGCAGAATAACGACACGATCCCGATGGCTGAGGGATGCTAAATCGGCGTGATGCCGCTCCCGGCCGGCAAAGCGGCGCCCGCAGTCGGCCCCGGTGCAAAACGCTCCCAACACAGGACAGCTCTTGTACAACCTTACTGGTATGTTGTACAAGAGCGACGTGACCACCGTGAACGTAAGTGAGGTCCCGGATATCGCGTCCGTGTTGGTGACCACAGGATCACCTACGCGATCGAAGACGACGTACTGCTCATAGTCATCGTTACGCTGGGCCATCGACGGGACGTGTATCGCTGAGCGCGGAATATCGCTCCGCCATTCACAATCTGAAGCCCGGCCGCCGGGCCCTCTTTGATCGGTGCGTTCGGGTTGCTACGAGATCGGACGTAGCGACGGTACTTCGTGTAGTGCTGGCAGGTATTGAGGTGCTCGGGGTATGGAGGCGAATCTCGATGCTGTGAACCAGTCGGGTAGAGCCCGGCACAGGGTGTTGGGGCCATGCATGGCGATCCTGCCGGAACGCAGGGCGTCGGACCAGCTGAGGTCGCCGCGCCAGACCTGGGTCATGTATCGAAGGTCGCCCGTGACTGTCACGCTGACGTCGTGTCCGGGATCGGTGTCGCACACGTCGACGTCATTGGTGGTGATGACGAGCCACCAGCGCTGCGATCGGGCTGGCACGTCAGGGAACTGGAAGTGCAGGACCGTCCGGCCTTGGGGTACCGCAGTGTGGTCGACATTGCGGTGCATGTCCCACATCAGCAGGCTGGGATCGAGGTCGTCTTCACCGAGATGCCCGATCCAGCGGACACCCCATGCGCCGACAGCTTCGATTATGGGCCGGAGTTCCTCGCCGGCGGGGGTCAAGAGGTATTGCACTTCGTTCCCGTCGACGTGCCGCTCGATGAGCCCGGCGCGTGCCAGTTGGCTGAGCCGCTTGGACAGCAGCGTGGGCGACATTCTCGGCAGGCCACGCCGTAGGTCGTTGAACCTCTGGCTGCCGGTCACCAACTCTCGGACCACGAGCATGGTCCAGCGCTCGTCGAGCAGCTCCATGGCCTTGGATACAGGGCAGAACTGATGGTACGACGGTCCCATGCCCGGAAAACTACACGGGCCACTCGGCCGGGATACAGATGTTGTACTAGGCGGGTGTGGCGGCTTTCTTTACTCTCAATCGTGGGTTACATGAGTAGTCCCCCACCTGGGGGTGTGGAGGGCGCTGTGAGGCTCGTTTCCAGGCTGCTGGAAACGGACGATCAGGACGGAGGCGATCGACGTGACTGCTGTGGATGAAGCCGCTGATGCTGACCGCGCCCTGAAGGCGAGGCATCGCTCGATGTGGGCCTTGGGCGACTATCCCATAGTGGCCGCGGAGATCATTCCCGATCTCGGAGCGATGCTGGTGGAGGCGTGCGCGATCAAGGAGGGGGTCCGGGTGCTCGACGTGGCGGCGGGGGCGGGGAACGCGGCTGTTCCCGCCGCACTCGCCGGTGCCAGCGTTGTCGCCTGCGATCTGACCCCGGAGTTGCTTGAAGCGGGCCGCAAGCAGGCCGCCCTGCTTGGGGCGAGCCTTGAGTGGCGCGAGGCCGACGCCGAGGCTCTACCGTTCGACGACGGCGAGTTCGATGTGGTGATCTCCTGCGTGGGGGTCATGTTCGCCCCGCGCCATCAAACCTGCGCCGATGAGCTGTTGCGGGTGTGCCGGCCGAGGGGAACCGTCGGGTTGATCAGTTGGACACCTGAAGGGTTCATCGGCGAGATGTTCGCCACCATGAAGCCCTATACGCCGCCACCTCCGCCCGGAGCGCAGCCGCCCCCTTTGTGGGGTTCAGAGGCACACCTGCTCGACCTGTTCGCTGATCGGGTAGAGGACGTGACTACCTGCAGGAAGGCGGTGACCGTGGACCGGTTCTCCACCCCCGAGGATTTTCGTGACTACTTCAAGGATCGCTACGGGCCGACCGTCGCCGCCTACCGGGCGATCGACCACGACGCCGAGCGCGTCGCCGCTTTGGACCGTGATCTGGCCGAGTTGGCCCGCCGCCATGACCGAGGAGACCGGAGGACGGTCATGGACTGGGAATACCTCCTGACAACCGCACGCAAGCGCCCCTGACCCCAACTCTGAGTCGCGCGCTCACGGATGTTCACGTCTGCGCACGGTTGCCCACGTCCTGAATCGAATAGCTCTCGACGGAAAGGGTCCTACGCTGCCCACGAGTGACTGAACCTCTACGCCTCGCAGCGCCATTAGTCCCCGAACTGGACGTGACAGACCTCGACACTTCCTTGCGGTTCAAGAA
>Ga0307373_10003671_pt1 | contig 26495 bp, 19 predicted proteins | sample OX2MG_FD_202534 | JGI IMG/M metagenome (GOLD analysis project Ga0307373, IMG submission 202534) | Soil microbial communities from Risofladan, Vaasa, Finland - OX-2 | ecosystem: Environmental > Terrestrial > Soil > Coastal area > Acid sulfate soil | place: Finland: Risofladan, Vaasa | collected...
TGACGCCATGTACGCGGAGCGACTCCGCTGACAAAGGCTGCCATAGGCCATCAAAAACCTGGCCCGGCGGCCAACTTGTGGGGCGTCGTGGAACATCAGGGCAGCCGATGGTGTTAGATGGACTTGGTTGTAGTCGAAGTTCGTGCACGTGTCACAGCGCCTGCGAAACTAGACAGCGGGCGTCCTGGCACCCGGAGCACAGACTTCGGATAGGGCAGGCGGTCGCACAGCCCGGGAATCATCACTGTGAATCCCGAAGACCGCAATATAGGAGTAAGTACATGCCTCAGGGCACCGTGAAGTGGTTCAACTCGAGCAAGGGTTACGGCTTCATCGCACCAGACGACGGCGGCGCCGACGTCTTCGTTCATCACACGGCCATCATGGCCGACGGATTCCGTAACCTCGAGGAGAACCAGCGGGTGGAGTTCACCGCCGGCCAGGGGACCAAGGGTCCGCAGGCCGAGCAGGTTCGCCCGCTCTAGTCGAGTTGCCTGGGCCGTGCGGCTCGCAGAGCCGCACGGCCACTAAGGCCTGTTCCGCTAAGGCCCGCTCGCCTGGTTCAGTCCGGACCTGGCGTCTAGCGAGTCGAGGAACGCCACAATTTCCTGTGCCACCCTGTCGGGAGTTCGCATCGGCAGGTGATGTCCGGCGCCCTCGATCAGGTGCAGCCGGGCATCTGGCAGCGACTTGCTGAGTGCCACTGTGGTGCGAAAAGGCACCATGGTGTCGTCCGGGTCGCTCACCAGCAGGACAGGTACACCCACCGACGCAGCCACCGCTTCGAGGTGTTCGGCCCCGCGTACCAGGGCTCGCTGCTCGGCCAGGAAAGTCCGCCACAGCGGCCCGTGTTCCCAGCGGGTGTAGCCCCAGACATACCAGTTCACGTAGCGCCGCACGGCAATCTCCGACCCAAGCCGTCTGGCTATCCAGCGCAGCCTGACGCGGGCGAACCATGGCGTCAGCTTCCAGGCGAACAGCGCGCACACCGGTCCGGCGACCGGGGCCGCGAGCAATCTGTCCCAGCCGGTCAGGCAGTCTGGGCCGACGCTGGCGAGCAGGATCAGCGCCTCGACCCGGTCGGGCGCACCCGCGGCGACGTTCAGCGCGACCCCGCCGCCGTAGGAGTGGCCGACAAGCACGGCACGCTCGATGCCGCGTGCGTCGAGATCGTCGAGAACTGCGGCAGCGTTGACGTCCATCCCGCCTCCGGCCACCAAGCTCGAGCCGTGGCCGGGACGATCCGGCGCGACAGCTCGGATCTGCGGCGGCAGCCTCGCCTCCACCTGCTGCCAGTCCGCGCCGAGTCCCGGCTGGCCGTGCAGGAGCACGAGGTCATGGGAGCGCACCCGCTCAGGCTATGCGCTGGTACTGCTCCGGCCGGTGAGCCTGGCCAGGGCACGGACGCACTTTCGTGGCCACCCTGGCCAGACCCCCGCCTACTGCATGATCATTTCTGCTGCGCCTGCGTCACACGGCGGCATCGTCCTCGGCAACGGCGATCGCGAAGCCGAGCGCCCGCATCAGGTTCCCCCCGGCCGATACCACCTTCGCGGTTCCGACCACGGGCGCGACAGCGATCAGGATGTCCTGCACGTCCTGCTGGGTGATCCCGCTGTCAGCGGCCGCGCCAGCGTTCGCGAGATACGACCCTGGCGGTGCGTCCACAGCGACCAGGGCGGCGAGCCTGGCGAGCATCAGTTCGCGCGGCATCAGATGACTGTGCTCGATGGACGCCATGTTGATGTCGGACAAGGTGTCGAGAACTGGTGTACCTGCGGCCATGTGAATCTCCGTTTCTGTCGAGATTGATCACGCACTCCAGTGAACCGGCACCCTTGATCCCGGTCGTCACCTGCGCCGGGTGAGTTTTCTGCAGCGACCGGGAGCCGGGCTGGCTACACGCCGCGCTGGGCCAGGATCCGGCCAGAGGTAGCGGCCTCGCCCATGACGGCGTAGTCGCGCTCGTTCTGATCGGCGTAAGCGGCCGCGAACCCGGCAATCGCCTTGTCGAAGGTGTCCGAGCTACCCAGGTAGGCGGCGATCGCGATCCGGTCCCCTGAACGGGCGTGTGCCCGGGCGAGCGTCCAGCCGCAGACTTCGCCGTAGTCCGACAGTCCGCTCGGCGTCATGGCCTGCGTGTCGAGCGAGAACTTCCAGTCTCTCAGCTGGCGGATGTAGAAGTCCCTGATCACGCCGTCGGGTGCCGGGTTCAGCCGCTGCCAGCCGAGGAAGGCGTCGCTGGCCGCCTGCATCAGCCGCTGCCCCTCCACCACCCGCTGGCCCTGGTTCTCGTACCTGCTCTGCCCGACGAACTCGCTGAGCACAGAGGGCACAGCTTCCTTCATCTGGAGGAAGAGCGGGTCGGAGGAGTCCCGGCCCAGCATCAGCATGATCCAGCACCGGGTGCCGACGCTTCCCACGCCGACCACCTTGCGCGCGATGTCGGCAAGCTCATGCCGGTATTGATCGAGCAGGTACCTGCGGTCGCTCGCCAGGGTCCGCTTGTAGCTGTCGACTAGGGCGATCAGGCCCTTCTCGACCCCGGTCCGGTCCATGTCCGCTGGCAGCAGGCTGGACAGCGGAATCACCAGCGGCGGATCGGCGACGATCTGCGGCCTGCCGTCCACGATCCTGGTCAGCTTCCCGAGAGCCTGCATGCTGTCCCTGGTGCGCGCCTTCTCCGCGCCCTTGGCCAGCTTCGAGCGCTGGCGCGAGGTCAGGCGGCTCTTGAGCTGCCGCTGCAGTGCCTCGACGTCGGCGCTGGCGTAGAAGACCGCCAGATTCGACATGCCGGAGAACTCGTGCATGGCGATCCGGTACCTGGCGGTGGCGGCCCGCACGATCGCGGCCCGCTGGCGCGTGCCGACGCCATTCTCCCGCGCCGCGATCTCCAGGCTCGCGGCTAGCCGTTTGACATCCCACTCCCACGGGCCAGGGAGGGTCTCGTCGAAGTCGTTGATGTCGAAGACCAGGCGGCGCTCGGCCGAGCCGAATAGCCCGAAGTTGGCCAGGTGGGCGTCCCCGCATGCCTGCACGGCCAGCCCCGTGACCGGTGTTGTCGACAGGTCATAGGCCATCGGCAGGGCCGCGCCGCGGAAGTACGCGAACGGCGAGGCCAGCATCCGGCCGTACCTGATCGGGATGAGATCGGGCAGCCTGCCGGCGGACTGCTGGATCAGCATGTCGACCGGGTCGGGCCGCTGGGCGGCTGGCTCGAAGTTCGCGTGGCTGCTTCTTGGCGCCTCGTTCCTGAGCCGCCTGCCCCTCTCGACCCGCTCGGCCGGCGTCATCCGCCTGATCGACGTGTCCAGCTGATACTTGTGCGCGGGCTGCGCCGCTGTCCTGGCCGCAGGTTGGGTCGCCGTCCTGGCCGGTGACCGGGCCGCTGTCCTGGCCGATGACCGCGCTGATGTCTGCTGTGCCTTGGCGCCGCGCTGAGACGGCACCTTGCCGGATCGCGATTGTCTTCGCGTTGTCGTCACGCTCATGCCCCACGATGTGCGCACCGCAGCGCCGCAGACGTCATCCTGGCGGGGTGATGTTCGCACCTGGCACCGCCGCCGCGAGCGTCCCGGTGCTGGCGCCCCGGTGCTGGCCCGCCCCTTTCACTCGCGCCGGGTGATGCACGAGCAGTGCGCCGCGGCGGATCGTGGTGACCCGCACGATCGCGTGCGCCACCGGCACCATTAGTCAGGAGCGGCCATGTCATCGCTAACCGTCTGGAAGTTCGAGTCCACGGACGGCGCCCAGGAGGCGCTCGACGCTCTTGCCGACCTGCAGCGCCAGCAGCTCATCCAGGTACTCGACGCGGCCGTGGTCAGCTGGGAAGTGGGCAAGAAGAAGCCGAAGACACGCGAACTCCGCGACACCAGGAGGGCAGGAGCGCTCGGCGGCGGCTTCTGGGGCCTGCTGTTCGGCCTCATCTTCTTCATCCCGATCCTGGGCCTGGCGATCGGGGCGGCGACCGGCGCGCTGATCGGCTCGATGGCGGACGTCGGCATCAGCGACTCCTTCATCCGCGACGTGCGCGAGAAGGTGACTCCGGGTACGTCGGCCCTCTTCCTGCTTAGCTCGGACGCCGTCGTGGACCGGGTCACCGACCGCTTCAAGAACGCCGATGCGGAGCTGATCAGCACCAATCTGTCGAGCGACCAGGAGGCGAAGCTCCGGGAGGCCTTCAGCGAGGAGTAGCGACCGCAGGGGCCGGCTAATCCCGCATCTCGCCCGGACGAGCGTGATGCGAGGTTGGTGCGCGCATCTGGCGGGTACGGTCGTGGCGGGCTGAAGCTGCACGTTCGTCCGTGGGTCGGGGGCCTGACGGGCTGATCTGACGTGCTGGCCGGGGCCCGTCGGGGGATTGATGACCAGCACAATCAGCCAGCCGACCGTCCGCTACGGGAATCGAGATAGCTGGCGGCACCTGCACGACAGCGATCAGCACGGCAGCGATCAGGACGGCAGTACTCAGCATGAGACCGAGCCGCACGATGGCGAACTGCACGATGGCGAACTGCACGGTGCCGGATTGCGCGGTGCCGAATTGCACCGTGCCGAGCGAGACCGGGCCGAGCAGCGCGCCGCTGAGCGGCGCAAGCTACGGCTGCCCGCTGGGGACAAGGTGCGGGTACCGCAGCCGAGCGTGCCCTTGGTACCACGCTCGCGGGTCACCGACCTGATCGATCAGGCATCCGCACAGCACAGGGTCACGCTGGTCTGCGGACCGTCGGGGGCCGGAAAGACCATCGCCTGCGCGCAGTGGGCGGCCGCGGCCGCTGCGGCGGACAGCGCCGGATGGCTCAGCCTTGATTACGGTGATCGCTGGCCGCGCCGGCTCTGGGCACATGTCAGGTCGGCACTGGCCAGCATCCCGGCCATGCCCGCTGAGATCGCAGGCGACCTGCCAGACCCCTCCGACGATGCTTTCCCGCTGCACCTGGCCCAGGTGGCGCAGCGGCTGGCGACGCCGGTCACGCTGGTCGTCGATGACATCTGCGAGCTGGCTGGAGCAACGGTCCTGGCTGGCGTCGACCAGCTGATCAAGCATGCGCCGCCGACTCTGCGGCTCGTTCTGTCCGGTCGCCATCCGGCCGGCCTTCAGGTCGCCAGGCTCAGGGTCGGCGGCGAACTGGCCGAGATCGGCACATCCGAGCTGGCCTGCACGCCCGATGAGGCCGAGGCTTATTTCCGCATGCTGGGGCTTGACCTGCCTGGCGCGGAGTGTGACGAACTGCTGAAGCGAACCGAGGGCTGGATAGCCGGCCTGAGGCTGGCGGCCATGCGGGCCGGGTCAGGTAAGCCCGCCGCGTCGGTGTCGCGGATTACCGGAGACGAGCCGACGGTCGCCGACTACCTGTGGGACGAGGTGCTGGCCAGCTTGCCGGCCGAGAGCAGGCTCTTCCTGCTGCGGACGAGCGTCGCCGACGTGATCTGCGGCGAGCTCGCCGACACCCTGACCGGCGGTAGCGGCGGCGGCTCCATGCTGGAGCAGCTGAGCCGGGAGAACATGATGGTCCGGCCCGCCGACACCGAGCTGGCCAGGACGGAGCGCACTCAGTACCGCTACCACCCGATGCTGCTGGACATGCTCAGGGCCCGGCTGCGCCGCGAGCTCCCCGGGGAGACGGCCCGGCTGACCAGGCGGGCAGCCCGCTGGCTGGCCGCCCAGGGCCGGCACGCCGAGGCGATCCGCAACGCGGCCAGGGCAGCCGACTGGGACTTCGCCGGCCGCGTGCTGGCCGAAGCAGGCCCGGCGATGCTCCTTCCGGGTCCCGCGGCAGAACTCGAGCCGGTGCTCGCGACGTTCCCGGCCAGCCGGTTTGCCGGCGACGCGGCCGTAGCGGGCGCGCTGGCCGCGGCCGGACTGCGGACGGGTGACACCTGCGCCGCTGCCCTGCACCTGGACAATGCCCAGGAGGCACTCGGTCGCTGCGGGCAGGCTCAGCGCGAGCGGATCAGGACGTGGCTGCAGGCGCTGCGGCTGATGAGCGGCGGCCAGGGGCCGGGAGCCGCCGGCGACCTGGCCGAGCAGAGCCGGGCGATCGCCGTGCGGGCGGAACGGACCGCGACAGGCGCAGCCGAGCATCAGGGCCTGGGACTGCTGTGGTGCGCGCTCGGCGTCGCGGAGTTCGCCGGGATGGACGCCGCTGCCGCACGCGAGAGCTTCGCCAGCGCCCGCAGGCAGCTGCGGGACGGACAGCCTGGCTTCGATGACCTGGCCCGTAGCTGGCAGGCGCTTGCCGAGGCGGTCTCCGGCGACCTGCTGAGCGCCAGGGAGCTGCTCGCCGGAGCGCCGGCCGGCGAGGCCGGTGGTGACTCGCTGGCGAGCAGGCTCGCCAGCCTGACGGCCGCCTACATCCACCTGGCCAGGGACGAGCCGGCCGCCGCGCGCGTGGCCCTCGACCAGTGCGAGCCCGACGGGCACGCCGCCGGGCACGACGCTGGCCGCCGTCCCGCCTCGTCGCCGGTTACCGATCCGCTGGCGGCCCGGGTGATCTTCTCGCTCGCGTCCGCGGCACGGACCCGGCTCGCGCTGGCCGAAGGCGATCTCGGCGCGGCCCGCGGCGCGCTCACCCGGCTGCGCTATCAGTGCCTGAACTCGCCCGCCGGCCGGTATCAGGGCCGCAGCCAGCCGCGGGCCGACGTGCCGAAGGGCGGGAACAAGACGCTGGAGAAGTTCCTCGCCCCGCTCGAAGCCGACATCGCGATGCGCGATGGCGACTTCAGCCGGGCGCGGCTCGCGCTCGCGCAGGCCGGCCAGGACCGCGCGACCGCGAGCAGCGCCGTGCTGCTCGCGCAGGCGCGGCTGCTGCTGGCCCAGGGTGACAACAACGGCACGCTGAGCGCGATCGACCCCTGCCTGGACGCCGCATCCAGCCGGGTCACGCTGCACGACCACATCTGCGCGCTGGTCACGGCCTGCATCGCGGCCCGGCGGCTTGGGCAGGCCGAGCAGGCGGCCGAGCAGCTCGCCTGCGCCCTGGCCCTGGCCGAGCCGCAGGGCATGTACCGGCCGTTCCTGGACGGCGGCGCCGCCGCCCGCTCGGCGCTGACCGTGCTGATCCGGCCGGTCAGCCAGGGAGCAGCGTTCGCGGCCCGGATCCTGCAGCGCTTCGACACCGCCCCGGCCTCGCCGGGGCAGCCGCCCGTCGCCTGCGTGCCGCTGACCAGCAGCGAGATTGCCGTGCTGCGGTTCCTGCCGTCGCACATGACCAATCAGGAGATCGCCGAGGCGCTGTTCCTGTCGATCAACACGGTCAAGACGCACCTGCGCTCGGTCTACCGCAAGCTCGGCGTCGCGACCAGGCGCCAGGCGATAGCGCGCGGTGGCAAGCTCGGCCTGCTCTAACGGCCAGGCACGAGCAGGCCCGGGCACCCGGCCCTGGTCACGCGCAGTCCCCGATCATGTGCCCCCGGTCGCGCTCCGCTAGGCCGGTCAGGTACGATGAGCTGATCATGCGGCGCTTCGTACTCATTCTTAGCAGCCGTAGCGGGACCTGATCAGGCAGGCCAGCAACCCGCTACGGGGATGAGGTGCTGGCCGCGTGCCCCCAGGTACCGCGAGCGGCCCGCTGATAAATCATCGCCGCTGCACTGCCCGGCCAGATCAGACCGCCGGGTCGGCCTGGGCTCCTGATCAGGAGCAAGTCAGCACAGCCCCCATCGGATTATCGATCTTCGGCTCGCGATCTTGCGGCAACGGCTCCGCCTCCAGCTGGAATGCCTGGCAGCCAAGTGCCCAAGACGTAACAGGAGTGTGTGATGATGAGGCCGAATTCCTACCCAGAGGTTCAGCCGGCTGACCCGGCGGACTCAAGCGCCTCGGCCCTGCAGGCCGTTCAGGTCGCACTAGACCGGCGGGACAACGGCGGCGATGCCAGCTCCACAGGCGACGAGGAGGCCGGACAACGAAGATGGAGCACAGCGTTGGTGAAGCACAGCGTGACGAGGCACGGGCCGACGAGCGACGTACCGACGAGGCACGGGCCGACGAGCGACGTACCGACAAGGCACGGGCGATGAGGGGCCGGCTCTTCGACAAGGTTTGGCAGCGGCACCTGGTGGCCAGCCCCGAGGGCGAGCCGCCGCTGCTCTACATCGACCTGCACCTCGTTCACGAGGTGACGTCGCCGCAGGCGTTCGAGGGACTCGAGCTGGCGGGCCGGACGGTCCGCCGTCCCGACCTGACCGTGGCCACGATGGACCACGATGTCCCGACGATCAACCCGCTCGGGCCGATCACCGACCCGCTCGCGGCCGAGCAGATGGCCAGGCTGCGCAAGAACTGCGAGGCCCACGGCGTCACGCTCTACGCGCTCGGCAGCGCCGAGCAGGGTGTCGTCCACGTCATCGGCCCGCAGCTCGGGCTGACCCAGCCGGGCATGACCGTCGTATGCGGCGACAGCCACACCTCGACCCACGGCGCGTTCGGCGCCCTGGCCTTCGGCATCGGCACCACCGAGGTCGAGCACGTGCTCGCCACCCAGACCCTGCGCCAGGTCAAGCCCCAGGCGATGGCGGTCACCGTGGACGGCGAGCTGCTGCCTGGCGTGACCGCCAAGGACCTCGTGCTCGGCATCATCGCCGAGATCGGCACGGGCGGCGGCACGGGCTCGGTGATCGAGTACCGCGGCGACGCGATCCGCGCGCTGGACATGGCCGGCCGGATGACCGTCTGCAACATGTCGATCGAGGCGGGCGCGCGGGCCGGGATGATCGCACCGGACGACACGACCTTCGCCTTCCTCGGCGGTCGGCCGCACAGCCCGAGGGGCGCGGACTGGGAGCGGGCGCTCGATGACTGGCGGTCTCTGGTCACCGACGACGGCGCGGTCTTCGACCGGGAGGTGCGGATCGACGCCGCCACGCTGCGGCCGGTCGTGACCTGGGGCACCAACCCCGCTCAGTCCGTCACCATCGACGGCGTGGTACCCGATCCCGCCTCGTTCGCCTCGGCGGCGCAACAGCAGGCCGCGCAGCGTGCGCTCGACTACATGGGGCTGACGCCGGGCACCGCAGTCAGGGACATCGCCGTCGACACCGTCTTCATCGGCTCGTGCACCAACGGGCGCCTCGCGGACCTGCGGGCCGCGGCCACCGTGCTCCGCGGCAGGAAGGTCAGCCACGGCGTCCGCGCGATCGTGGTGCCCGGCTCGGCCAGGGTCAAGGCCGAGGCCGAGGCCGAGGGTCTGGACGCCGTGTTCACCGCGGCCGGGTTCGAGTGGCGGTCCGCGGGCTGCTCGATGTGCCTCGGCATGAACGGCGACATCCTGGCGCCTGCCGAGCGCAGCGCGTCGACGAGCAACAGGAACTTCGAAGGCCGGCAGGGTCCCGGCGGCCGTACCCACCTGGTCTCGCCCGCGATGGCGGCGGCGACGGCCGTGGCCGGGCACTTCGCCGTGCCCGGTGACCTGGAAGGAGCGCGCTAGATGCGAACAGTGCAGAGCGTCGAGGGCCGCGCGGTCGTACTCGACCGCCGAGACGTCGACACCGACCAGATCATCCCGGCCGCCTGGCTGAAGCGGGTCGAGCGAACCGGGTTCGGTGCCGGGCTGTTCGAGGCCTGGCGGGCCGACCCCGGCTTCGTGCTGAACCAGCCCGCGGCGGCGGAGGCGAAGATTTTGATCGGCGGGGCCAACTTCGGCTGCGGCTCGTCCCGCGAGCACGCCGTCTGGGCGCTCCAGGACTTCGGGTTCGATGCGGTGGTCGCGCCGAGCTTTGCCGACATCTTCCGCGGCAACAGCGTCGGCGCCGGGCTGGTGACCGCGCAGACCGACGAGGAAGGCGTCGCGGAGCTCATCGAGGCGCTGGCCGCCGACCCCGGTGCCCGCGTCGTGGTCGACGTGGCCGCGCGCACCGTCGCCGTCCCGTCGGCCGGGCTGAGCGTTCCGTTCGCCCTCCCCGACTACGCCCGCTGGCGGCTGCTCGAGGGACTGGACGACATCGGCGTGACGCTGCGGCATGCCGACGCGATCGCCGAGTACGAGCAGCGGAGGCCGGATTGGCTGCCGGTATCTGGCCCCCGCGCGCACGCCACCGCCTGACATGCCTTATCGTGGGGGGCGGCGGGCAGCGTCGCCTCCCACGGCACCTCATAGCTCTTGCCCATCCCCAGACTCACGGAGATTCTCGATGATCAAGATCATCCAGTTCCGAGTACTCCTTATCACGTAGCGCGAGCCTGGTGACGGGCTCGCGCTACTCCTCCTCGGCCGGATCGGCCAGGAGGTTTTTTGTTTCGCGAGCAACCTAGAAAGACCTGAAGAAAAGGAGCACACCCCGTGGAAGTGACAGGAGCCCAGGCGCTCGTCCGCAGCCTGGAGTGCCAGGGAGTCGATGTCATCTTCGGCCTGCCTGGCGGTGCGATCTTGCCGGCCTACGATCCGCTGCGGTCGTCCTCCCTGCGGCACATACTGGTCCGCCACGAGCAGGGCGCCGGCCACGCCGCCGAGGGTTATGCCTGGGCCACCGGCCGGGTCGGCGTCTGCATGGCCACCAGCGGTCCGGGCGCGACGAACCTGGTGACCGCGCTGGCCGACGCCTACATGGACTCCGTTCCGATGGTGGCGATCACTGGCCAGGTGCCTACCGCGATGATCGGCACTGACGCCTTTCAAGAGTCAGATATAACGGGAATCACCGCGCCCATCACCAAGCATAACGAACTCGTCACCGACGTGGAACGCATCCCGGCGGCGATCGCCGAGGCCTTCCACATCGCCGCGTCGGGCCGGCCGGGCCCCGTCCTGGTCGACCTGCCCAAGGACATCCTGCAGGCCAAGTCCACCTGGTCCTGGCCGCCGGTGCTCGACCTGCCCGGTTACCGGATCCCCGGGCGGCCTGACGCCGAGCGGATCGCGGCGGCGGCCAGGCTGCTGCACCAGGCACGGCGTCCTGTGCTCTACGTCGGCGGCGGCGTGGTCAAGTCGGACTCGCACGAGGCACTCCGCGAGCTTGCCGAGACGGTCCAGGCGCCGGTCACGACCACGCTGATGGCACGCGGCGCGTTCCCCGACTCGCACCCGCTGGCGCTCGGCATGCCGGGCATGCACGGCATGTACGCCGCTGTCGCCGCGCTGCAGGAATGCGACCTCGTCGTCGCGCTCGGCGCGCGGTTCGACGACCGGGTCACCGGCAAGCTCGCGGCGTTCGCGCCGAAGGCGAAGGTAATCCACGCCGACATCGACCCGGCCGAGATCGGCAAGAACCGGACGCCCGACGTGGCCATCGTGGGCGACCTGCGGACCGTCATGGGCGAACTCGCGCGGGCGGCACGGGCACTCGTCGACAGCGTGGGGCCAACCGATACCGCGGACTGGGTCGCCACCACGGCGGGCTGGAAGCGCAGCTTCCCGCTGCGCTACACCCAGGACAGCGACGGGCCGCTGAAGCCGCAGCACGTGGTCGAGCGGCTGTCCGCGATGACCGGAGGCGACGCGATCATCGTCGCCGGCGTCGGCCAGCACCAGATGCACGCATCGCAGCACTACACCTTCACCAAGCCGCGGAGCTGGATCAACTCGGGCGGGGCCGGCACCATGGGCTTCGCGGTGCCCGCCGCGATGGGCGCGCAGGTCGGCAGGCCCGGCGAACTCGTGGTGGCGATCGACGGCGACGGCTGCTTCCAGATGACCGCCCAGGAGCTTGCCACCTGCGCGATCGAGGGCATCCCGATCAAGGTACTGATCTTCAACAACGGCTTCCTCGGCATGGTCAGGCAGTGGCAGGAGCTGTTCTACGAGGAGCGCTACTCCGAGGTCCACCTCGGCACTGCGATCCCGGACTACGTCAAGCTCGCCGAGGCGTACGGCTGCGCGGGCCTGCGCTGCGAGCAGTCAGGCGACGTCGATGCCGTGCTGGAGAAGGCGCTGTCGATCAGCGACGTGCCGACGGTCGTCGACTTCCGCACCCACGACGCCGAGGGCGTCTTCCCGATGGTCCCGGTCGGCCACGCCAACGACGACATCGTCCTGGGTCCCGAGTTCACCGCCGCCGAGCAGCGGGCCGCGGCGCGCAAGGAAGTGATCGCGTCATGAGCACGCACACCCTCTCGGTTCTGGTCGAGAACAAGCCAGGCGTGCTCGCCCACGTCGCCGCGCTGTTCTCGCGACGGGCCTTCAACATCACCTCGCTGTCGGTCGGCCCGACCTCTGACGAGCGGGTCAGCCGGATGACCATCGTGGTCGACGGCGCATCCACGCCGGTCGACCAGGTGCACAAGCAGCTCGAGAAGCTGGTCCGGGTGCTGAAGGTGGTAGAGCTGGACGATGACGCGGCGATCGAGCGCGAGCTTGCGCTGATCAAGGTGTCGATCCAGCCGGACATGCGCGGCGAGCTGCTCGACGTGGCCGCGTCGTTCCGGGCGAACGTCGTGGACATGGGGCCGGAGACGATCGTGCTCGAGGCGGTCTGCTCGCCTGGGCGGCTCGACTCGCTGCTTGAGCAGCTCGATCGTCACGGGACTTGCGAGCTTGTGCGGACGGGGCTCATTGCTATCGGGCGGGGCAGCGGGACGATCACGGACGAGGAAGCAGGGTTGGCTGTCTGCGCATAGGTAATGCCGGGCACGCCTGAACGGCTGTGCCCGGATCACCTATGTGCAGACGGGGACTGTTGCCGGGATTGCGGCAACAAGAGACAACGAGAAAGACCAAAGAACTAGAAGGGGCTTGTGGAATGGCGACGGTGTATTACGACGATGAGGCGGATCTCGGGCTGGTGCAGTCGCGCAAGGTGGCGGTGCTGGGTTACGGGTCGCAGGGGCATGCGCATGCGCTGAGCTTGCGGGACTCGGGGTGCGATGTGCGGGTCGGGCTGCCCGAGGGGTCGAAGTCGCGGGCTAAGGCGGAGGAAGCCGGGCTGACGGTGGGGTCGCCTGCTGATGCGTGTGCGTGGGCTGATCTTGTGATGGTGCTGACGCCGGATACGGGGCAGCGGAAGCTGTATGCGGAGGCGATCGGGCCGAACCTGAAGGCAGGGGACGCGCTGTTCTTCGCGCACGGGTTCAACATCCACTTCGGCTATGTCACGCCGCCCGCTGATGTCGACGTCGCCATGGTGGCGCCCAAGGCGCCCGGTCACACCGTGCGGTGGCAGTACGAGGCTGGGCAGGGGACGCCGGTGCTCGTCGCCGTGGCTCAGGATGCCACGGGCAAGGCGTGGGACCTGGTGAAGTCCTACGCCAAGGCGATCGGCGGGACGAAGGCGGGCGCGCTGGTGACGACCTTCAAGGAGGAGACCGAGAGCGACCTGTTCGGCGAGCAGGCCGTTCTCTGCGGCGGGGTCACCGCGCTGGTGAACGCGGGCTTCGAGACCCTGGTCGCGGCCGGCTACCAGCCAGAGGTCGCTTACTTCGAGTGCCTGCACGAGCTCAAGCTGATCGTCGACCTGATGCAGGAAGGCGGGATGAACTGGATGCGCTACTCGGTCAGCGACACGGCCGAGTACGGCGACCTGACCAGGGGCCCGAGGGTGATCTCCGAGCCGACCAGGCAGGCGATGGCCAAGATCCTGGCGGACATCCAGTCGGGCGAGTTCGCCAGGGAGTGGGTGGCCGAGGACGACGCGGGCCGGCCGAACTTCGAGCGGCTGCGCCGCGAGGCGGCGGACAGCCGGATCGAGCGCGTCGGGCGCCCGCTGCGCCGGATGATGAGCTGGCTCAACGCGCCGACTGACCAGGAGGACGAACTCTGATGGGAGACCACGTACGCTCCTACGTCGTCGCGCACCTCCCCGGTGACGGGATCGGCCCCGAGGTCACCGCCGTGGCCAGGGATCTGGTCGACCGGGCGGGCAAGCGGCACGGCTTCAGCATCGACTGGCGGGACTGCCCGCTCGGCGCCGGCTACTACCTGCGCACCGGCCAGGTCCTGCCCGACGAGGTTCTGCAGGACCTGCGCAAGACCGACGCCATCATGCTGGGCGCGGTCGGCAGCCCGTCGGTCCCGCCCGGCGTGCTGGAGCGCGGCCTCCTGCTCCGGCTGCGCTTCGATCTCGACCTGTACGTCAACCTCCGGCCGGCTAGGCAGCGGCCCGGCGTGGACACCGCCGGTGCTGACGACCTTGACTTCGTCGTGGTCAGAGAGAACACCGAGGGCCTGTACGCCGGGGCCGGCGGCATCGTGCACCGCGGCACCGCATTCGAGACCGCGACCGAGGAGTCACTGAACACCCGGGCCGGCGTCGAGCGCTGCGTTAGGTACGCGGCGGCGCTCGCGGCCAAGCGCACCGGCAAGCTCACGCTCGTTCACAAGACCAATGTGCTGACCAACGCCGGCAGCCTGTGGATGCGCGTCGCCCAGCAGGTCGCGGCTGAGCAGCACGTCCAGCTGGACTACGCCCACGTCGACGCCGCCTGCCTGTACATGGTAAGCGACCCGGGCAGGTTCGACGTGATCGTCACCGACAACCTCTTCGGCGACATCATCACCGACCTCGCCGCGGCCCTCACCGGCGGCCTCGGCCTGTCCGCGAGCGGCAACCTCAACCCGGACAAGACCGGCCCGTCGATGTTCGAGCCCGTGCACGGCTCGGCGCCCGACATCGTCGGCACCGGCAAGGCCAACCCGGCCGGCGCCGTCCTGTCCGCCGCCCTGATGCTCGACCACCTGGGCGAGCCAGCCGCCGCCGTAGACCTCGATTCCGCTGTCGACGCCGTCCTCGGCGCCGGCGGCCAGCCGACCACACAGGCCTGGGCCGAAGCACTGTCCGCTCAGCTCGCCCATACGGAGGTGACCCGATGACTGCCGCAGGAGAAAGCTGGGCGGAGGGCAGTCCCGCGGTGCCCGGCGTTGCGAAGCCTGCCGGCACCGTGGGGTCTGCCGCCCGACCGGCGGCGACAGGGGGTCCAGGCGGGCGCGCCTGCGTCGAGATGTACGACACGACATTGCGGGATGGATCGCAGCAAGTCGGGCTGGACTTGACCGTGGAGGACAAGCTGCGGGTCGCGGCGGCGCTCGACGCTCTTGGCGTGGACGTCGTGGAGGGCGGGTGGCCGGGGTCGAATCCGAAGGATAAGGAGTTCTTCGCGCGGGCCGGTGACCTGCCGTGGCGCAATGCCACGCTGGCGGCCTTCGGGGCGACCCGAAGGCCCAATCGGTCGGCTGATGGCGATTCCGACCTGGAGACGCTGCTGGTGGCGAACACGCCGATCGTGACGCTGGTCGGCAAGGCGTGGACGCTCCACGTGGACGAGGCGCTGCGGACCACGCGGGAGGAGAACCTCGCGATGGTGGCGGACTCGGTACGGTACTTCGCCGGCGAGGGCCGCCGGGTGGTGTTCGATGCCGAGCACTTCTTCGACGGGTATGCCGCCGACCGCAGCTATGCGCTCGAGGTGCTGGCCGCGGCCACGGAGGCGGGGGCCGACACGCTGGCGCTGTGCGACACCAACGGCGGGACGCTGCCCGACGACATCGTGCAGGTGGTACGCGACGTGCTCGGCGGGTTCGGATCAGTCAGGGTGGGCGTCCACTGCCACAATGACTCGGCCTGTGCCGTGGCGAACTCGCTGGTCGCGGTCGGGGAGGGTGCGACGCACGTCCAGGGGGCGGCCAACGGCTACGGCGAGCGGTGCGGGAACGCGGACCTGTTCGCGGTCATCGCGGGCCTGGAGCTCAAGCGGGACTACGAGCTGCTACCGCCGGGCAGGCTCGGCGCGCTCGCTGCGACGGCACGGGAGATCGCCGAGCTCGCGAACCTGCCGTTCGAGCCCCGGCAGCCGTATGTGGGGTCATCGGCGTTCGCGACCAAGGCGGGGCTGCACGCCTCGGCGATCGCCCGGCGGCCTGACGCCTACTCGCACGTGGATCCCACCAGGGTTGGCAACAAGGCGAACGTGCTGGTCAGCGAGCTAGCCGGGCGCAGCAACGTGCTGGTCAAGGCAGCAGAGATGGGGCTCGACCTGACCTCGGATCCCGGTCTGGCGACGGAGGTGCTGGACGAGATTAAGGCGGCCGAGCATCGCGGTTACGCGTTCGAGGCGGCCGATGCGTCGTTCGAGCTGCTCGTCCGCAAGGTGACGGGCCGCCGCCCGGCCTTCTTCGAGCTCGAGGGGTACCGGGTGGTGATCGAGCGGACCGACGGGCCAGCGGGGGGAACTGGGGGGTCGTCCCCCCGGACCAGCACCGACCGCAGCGAGGCGATCGTGCGGCTGGTGCTCGGCGAGCAGCGGGTGGTCGCGGTCGGCGAGGGAGTCGGGCCGGTGCACGCTCTCGACCAGGCCCTGCGCAAGGCGCTGGCCGAGCTGTACCCGGAGCTGGCCGACATCCACCTGGTCGACTACAAGGTCAGGATCCTGGACGGCAGGGCCGCCACGAGCGCGGTCACCAGGGTCATGCTCACCTCGGCTGACCATCAGGGCGAGTGGACGACCGTCGGAGTGTCGGACGACATCGTCACCGCGTCCTGGGAAGCTCTTGCTGACGGGATCAGTTACGGCCTGCTCCGCGCCGGCGCCGAAGCCCTCGTCCCGGCCTAGCCATGAAGCCGGATTCCATGATCGTGGTGGCTTTTCGTGCTAAAGCGCGGTCAACCCACCATGATCATGGAGCCTCTAACAGGAGACTGCGATGACGAACCTGCCGCGGCCGCGCAGCGGCCCGCTGACCACCGGTCCGGCCCGTGCGCCGCAGCGGGCGATGCTCCGCGCGGTCGGACTGAGCGAACACGACCTGGAGCTGCCGCAGGTAGCGGTCGCCTCGTCGTGGAACGAGGTGACCCCGTGCAACCTGCACCTGAACTCGCTCGCCGTCGCGGCCAAGGAGGGCGTCAGGCAGGCAGGCGCCGTGCCGCTCGAGTTCGGCACCATCGCGGTCTCCGACGGCATCTCAATGGGGCACGAAGGCATGAAGGCGTCGCTGGTCAGCCGCGAGGTGATCGCCGACTCCGTCGAGCTCATGGTGCACGCGGAGCGGTTCGACGCGCTGGTTGCCATCGCTGGCTGCGACAAGTCGCTGCCCGGCATGCTGATGGCCTGCGCCAGGCTCAACGTGCCGGCGGCGTTCCTGTACGGCGGCACCATCCTGCCGGGATGGGCACTCGGCAGGTCGCTCACCATCCAGGACGTCTTCGAGGCGGTCGGGGCGCAGGCGGCCGGCGAGATGTCCGACGCCGACCTGCTCGCGGTCGAGCGAGCGGCCTGCCCGGGCGCCGGATCGTGCGCCGGCATGTACACGGCGAACACCATGTCGGCGTGCGCCGAGGCGCTCGGCATGGCGCTGCCGGGCTCGGCCTCACCGCCCGCCGTCACCGCCGAGCGGGCCGCGCTCGCTCGCGCCACCGGCGAGGTCGCGGTCGCCGCGCTGGCGGCCGGGCTGCGCCCGCGCGACATCATGACCAGGACGGCGTTCCTGAACGCGGCCGCTGTGGTGATGGCGACGGCTGGCTCCACCAACGCTGTGCTGCACCTGCTGGCGATCGCCGCCGAGGCGCAGGTCGAGCTGACCCTCGACGACTTCGACACGATCAGCCGCCGTACCCCGCATATCGCCTCGATGCGCCCGGCCGGCCGGTTCGTGATGAGCGAGCTCGATCAGGTCGGCGGGCTCCCCGTGGTGCTGCGCGAGCTGCTGGAGGCCGGGCTGGTCGACGGCGACACCATTGCGGTGAACGGCCGCACCCTGGCCGAGAACGTCGCTGATGCCGGGCGCCCGGACGGCGACGTGGTCCGGCCTGCGAGGGACCCGATCAGCACCGAGGGCGGTCTTGCGGTGCTGCGCGGCAGCCTGGCACCGAACGGCGCCGTGGTGAAGGTGCCTGGCCTGGAGACGCTGCGGTTCGAGGGGCCGGCCCGGGTGTACGAGCGTGAGGAGGAGTGCTTCGCCGCAATTACCAGCGGCAAGGTCGCCAAGGGCGACGTGCTCGTGATCCGCTATGAGGGACCGAAGGGCGGCCCGGGGATGCGCGAGATGCTGGCGGTCACGGCCGCGCTCAAGGGCGCAGGGCTAGGCAAGGACGTAGCACTCGTGACAGACGGGCGGTTCTCGGGCGCCACGTTCGGCGCCTGCATCGCGCACGCCGCGCCAGAAGCCTTCGATGGCGGCCCGATCGCGCTCGTTGCCGAGGGCGACCGGATCGTGCTCGACGTGCCGCAGCGGCGGCTCGACCTGCTCGTCGACGCCGGCGAGCTTGCCCGGCGGCGGGCGGGCTGGAAACGTCCTGCGCCGAATTACACCAGCGGAGCGCTGGCCAAATATGCGGCGCTGGTTTCCGGTGCCGACCTGGGCGCGATCTGCACGGCGCAGCCACGATGACGCAGCGCGCCGGGGGACGTCGATCAGCTCATCGCCAGGTAGCGGCTAGGATGACCGTTCGTCCGTCCTCCGCTGCACGTATGCGACAGAATGAAACACCGGAGGGCTGCGATCCGACCCCACCCCCGACCCGGAGGCTCGGCTCATGACTGAGGACTTGACACGCAGGCGCCTGTTCGGGCTGGCCAGCGCATCGGCAGCGGGAGCGGCCGGGCTCAGCCTGAGCGGATGCTCGACCGGGATCGGGGCCGATCCGACGCTGGCGACGCAGGCGGCTGACGCCTCCGCCGGGTTCGTGTCCCGTCCCGACCTGACGCCGCCGCGTATCACCATCCGGCGGTCCGGCCTCGGCGCCGATTCTCAGTACATCTTCCTCAACGCCCCGTTCTCGGGACCGGGGCATGGCGGGACGATCATCCTCAACCCGCACGGCGACTTGGTCTGGTTCGGACCGAACACCTCGGCCCGCCGCCACATGAATTTCGCCGTGCAGACCTATAACAGCCAGCCCGTGCTCACCTGGTGGCAGGGCCAGATAGTCGCGGGCTTCGGCGAGGGCGAACTGGTCATCGCCGACTCCTCGTACAAGATCCTGCATACCATCCGGGCCGTCGGCGGCCAGACCGCCGACTTCCACGAGTTCTACATCACCCCGCAGAACACCGCGCTGATCACTATCTACCGGCGGCACTCGGGCGTCGACCTGCGTGCGGTGGGCGGCCCGGCCAGCGGATACCTGGTATCCGGGGTCGCCCAGGAGATCGACATCACGACAGGGAAACTGCTGTGGCAGTGGGACAGCTGGGATCACGCCCATCCGCAGGTCGCCCTGACCGAGACGTATCAGCAGTTCGGCGTCGGCGACGGCGGCAACGGGACCCACGCGACCCCGTTCAACTACTTCCACATCAACTCCCTGGCTATCGACCAGGACGGCGACCTGCTGATCTCGGCGCGGAACACCTGCGCCATCTACAAGGTCAGCAGGCAGACCAGCAAGATCGTCTGGCGGCTGAACGGCAAGAAGTCCGACTTCACGATGGGGCCGCGGAGCAAGTTCTGGTGGCAGCACCATGTGCGCCCGCACGGCAATGGCCGCCTGACGGTCTTCGACAACGCCGCTAACGGCCCTACCGTCAACGAGAAGCAGTCCCGGGCGCTGATCCTCAGCGTCGACACCACGGCCATGCACGCATCTCTGAAGAAGGCTTACATACACCCAGGACAGCAGCTGGTTGCGGGAGCGATGGGCAGCGCCCAGCTGCTGGGCGATGGCAGGATGTTCGTCGGCTGGGGCACCGAGCCGTACTTCTCGGAGTTCTCAGCCGACGGGCGCCTCCTGATGGACGGGATCATCGAGAAGGGAGACGCGTCCTACCGGGCCTTCAGCCAGAACTGGAGCGGCCAGCCCACCGAACTCCCTGCGGCGGCGGCGCGGCACCGCACCGGCGGAGCCACCGTCTACGCGAGCTGGAACGGCGCTACCGAGGTCCGTTCCTGGGCAGTTTTCGCCGGGAAGACCAGAACGTCACTGACCGAAGTCGGCGCCGCGCGCAAGACCGGATTCGAGACGGCGATCGCAGTTCCGAGCAAAGGCCCGTACTTCGCCGTTCAGGCTCGCGACTCCAAGGGCCGTGCGCTGTCCAAATCGGCCACAGTTAAGATCAGCTGAGGTAACTGGGTATAACCGGTCTGCCTGCCCGCCGAGTCCTGGCGGCAGGCGGCATTCGATTCTCGGCGATTCCGGGCGTTCTTGACGGGATGTGCGCCTTCTGGCCTAGAATCGCTGGCCTTAGCTGAAGCTGTATGCGCACGTTGACTTCCTGGCGAGGTACCCGATGAACGAAGGCTGGACGCGGCGGCAACTGCTGAAGCGGACAGGCACTGCTGCCGCCGCTGCGGCAGGGTTCGGCCTCGCCGGCTGCGGGACAGGCAACGCTACCCAGCCCAAGGCGCACCGCCGGCTGAAGGACGTCCAGTACTTCATCTCCCGGCCTGACCTCAACCCGCCCAAGGTGACGCTCGAGCATGTCGCCCCGGGTCACAAGCTGCAGTACCTGTTCCTCGGCCTCGCCGCTTCCGGGCCCGGCCAGGGCGGCGCCATGATCATGGACACCACCGGCCAGCTGGTCTGGTTCTCCCCCGACACGACCGGCAACAACAAGCTGGACTTCGAGCTGCAGCGCTATCAGGGCAAGCCCGTGCTGACCTGGTTCCAGGGCCGGGTCGTCACCGGCGGCCACGGCGAGGGCGTGGCCATCATCGCCGACGACTCCTATCAGACCATCCATACCATCCGCGCCCACGACAAGCTCGAGGTGGACTTCCACGAGTTCAACGTCACGCCGCGGGGCACCGCGCTGGTCACCGCTTTCCGCACCCTCCGGTACGACCTGTCCTCGGTCGGCGGGCCGAAGGACGGGTACCTGCTCACCAGCATCGCGCAGGAAATCGACATCGCCACCGGCAAGCTGCTGTTCTCGTGGGACAGCCTGAACCACGTGCCGCTGAGCGAGTCGTACCTGGCGCTCAAGGACGCCGGCAAGAAGGCCAAGCCGTACGACTACTTTCATATCAACACCATCGCCGACGCCGGGGACGGCTCGGGAGACCTGCTGATCGGCGCACGGAACACCTGGTGCGTGTACAAGGTCAGCAGGAAGACCGGCAAGATCGTGTGGCGGCTGAACGGCAAGCTCACCGACTTCACGATGGGGCCGGGCAGCCAGTTCTACTGGCAGCACGACACCCGGCCGCACGGCCCCGACGTCCTGACGGTCTTCGACGACGGCTACGACGCCGTCATGCCCAAGGACGAGAAAGAGTCCAGAGCGCTGATTCTCGACATCGACTACGACCGGATGCTGGTCACGCTGCGCAAGCAGTTCACGCATCCCGGCGCGCTCGTGCTGGCCAGAGCGATGGGCAATGCCCAGCTGCTCCCGCACGGCGGCATGTTCGTCGGCTGGGGCACGAACCCGTACTTCTCCGAGTTCTCTGCCGACGGAGAGCTCCTGCTTGATGGTCGGCTCACCAAGGGCGACCCGACCTACCGGTCGTTCATCGGGGACTGGTCCGGCCATCCGCTCGAGCTTCCCGCCGTCGCAGCGAGGCACCGGGCTGGCGGCGCCACCATCTACGCGAGCTGGAACGGCGCCACCGACATCGCGTCCTGGACCGTCTTCGCCGGGCAGGCGCAGACCGCAATGACCCAGATCGGCTCGGCGCGCAAGTCCGGATTCGAGACGGCCATCGCGGTGCCGAGCATGGGGCCTTACTTCGCCGTGCAGGCACATGACGCGCACGGTCACCCGCTGTCCAGGTCAGCTCCTGTCAAGATCGCCTGAGCCCGGCCCGGCCGCGGCCCTGTACCTCCAGCGTGCTTGAGCTTTTAGGCTACGCACGCGTGCCGTAAGCAGGACGAGCTGATGGGCAGGGGCGATGGCAGACGGATTGTGGGCGCCGCAGCGGCGGTCGCTCACCGCTGGCCTGGCGGCGACGATAACGTTCGTCGCGGCTGAGGCGCTCGCTGTCGTCACGGTCATGCCGCTGGTCGCGAAGGACCTGAACGGGCTGAGCCTGTACGGATTCGTGTTCAGCGCCTTCCTGCTCGGGACGATGGTCGGCATCGTCGCGGCCGGCCGTGCGGCCGACCGGCGGGGACCGGCAGCTCCCTACGTGGCCGGGATCATTGTCTTCGGCATCGGCCTCACGATTGCGGGGCTGGCGCCGTCCATGCCGGTGCTGGTGGCCGGCCGGGCGCTGCAGGGGCTTGGCGCCGGAGCGGTGCCTGCCGTGGCCTATGTCGCCATCGGGCGCAGCCTGCCCGAGCGGCTGAGGGCGCGGATGATGGCCGTGCTCTCGACCGCGTGGGTGGCTCCCGGCCTGGCCGGCCCGGCCCTCAGCGCCGAGGTGGCGCGGCTGTTCGGGTGGCGGTGGGTATTTCTCGGCCTGCTGCCCTTCATCGCCCTCACCGGCCCGCTCGCCATTCCTGCCCTGGTCCGGCTCGGCCGCGCGCCTGACCCCGCCGCGGACGGGCACCGGCTGATCGACGGTGTCGGTGTGGCGGCCTCCGCCGGCATGGTGCTGGCCGGGCTCACCCTGGCTGTCGGCTCTGCTAGTGGCAGCGGGCCGGCCGGCGGCGGCGGCGGCAGGACCTCAGCCAGCGTCATCATCGGCTGCGTCCTGATCGCGGCGGGCTGCGCGCTGGGCGTGCCCGTACTGCGCCGCCTCATGCCGCCAGGGACGCTGTCCGCCCGGTACGGCCTGCCCGCCACGATCCTGACCCGGTCGCTGCTGACGTTCTGTTTTTTCGGCGCCGACGCGTTCGTCACGCTCGCGATCACGATCCTGCGGCATCGCAGCCCGGTGGTGGCCGGCGTCGCAGTGACGGGCAGCACCCTGGCCTGGACGGCCGGTGCCTGGATTCAGGCCAGGATGAGTTCGAGGTGGGAGGGAAAGCGCCTGGTCAGGATAGGACTCGCGGTCATTCTGACCGGAATCGCCGGCCTGAGCGCGATGCTCAGGAGTGATGTCGCCGTCGCAATCGGCATCGCGGCGTGGACGATCGCGGGGCTCGGAATGGGCCTGTCCTACGCGCCGATCACGCTGTTCATGCTCAAGCGGGCGCCAGCGGGCCGGCAGGGGTGGGCATCTGCCTCACTCAACCTGGCCGACGTGCTCGGCAGCGCCATGGGCATTGGCATCGGCGGCGCGGCGATCAGCGCGGCGGTGCGATTCGGCTGGTCACTATCGGCCGGACTGGCGGCTGCGTTCGCGATCACGGCCGCAGCGGGGATCGTGGCGCTGGCCATCAGCCCCCGCCTTCCGGCCGGCCAGCGCAGCGCCGACGAATCGCCCCCCGCCGAGCCCAGCGAGGCAACCGAGGACAGCACAGCCGAGCCCAGCGAGGACGACCAGGACAGTCCCGCCGAGCGCGCCTCGGGCGGCACGCGGTAGATCAGCTCAGCCGGCCGCGCGGGCGATGGGAGCCACGACGGCGCTGGTCGCGCGGATGAGGTCGGCGGGGGCAAGCTGCACCTGCAGGCCGCGCTGCCCGGCGCTGCAGTACACGGTCGGCCAGTCAAGCGCCGCTGCGTCGACGACGACGGGCAGGCGCTTGCGCGGCGCGATCGGTGAGATCCCGCCAGTGACGTAACCGGTCGCCCGCTCGGCCGCCGCGGGCTGCGCCATCTCGGCCTTCTTGCCGCCGACGGCCTCTGCGAGTGCCTTGAGGCTCAGCTGGCCGGCTACGGGAACGACGGCAACGGTCAGGCTGCCGTCCACGCTAGCGATGAGTGTCTTGAATACCTGCCCGGCCGGCACGCCGAGCGCGGCGGCAGCCTCCGGGCCGTACGAGCCGCTCTTTTCCCGGTGGCTGTACTCATGAACGGAATGACCGATCCCCAGCCTGGCGAGTTCCTGAGTTGCTCGAGTGCCGCGGGCCGCCACATCGCAAGATTAGACGTGCCCGCGCTGGCACTCGTGCCTGGGTCAGCCGCTGATGATCGGTGCCTGGTCCTGGACCGCCAGCCATGGCTCCGGAGCCATCGTCAGTGCCTGCTGGTAGACGGCCTCGTAGCCTTCAGCCATCACCTCGACGGTGAAGCCGGCCTCGACGTGCTTGCGGCAGACCGCTGGCTCGAGCTGGCGCGCCAGGGCGATCCCGGCCGGAAGGTCGTCAGGATCGTCGACGATGATGCCGGTCTGGCCGTGCACGATCAGCTCGGGCACGGCGCCCCGGCGGAGCGCTACCACCGGGGTACCGCAGGCCATCGCCTCGATGACGACCAGCCCGAACGGCTCTTCCCAGCAGATCGGGAACAGCATGCAGGCCGCCCGGGACAGCAGGCGCCGCTTGGCCGCGGCGTCGGCCACGCCGTAGATCGTCACATCGCTGCCGATCCTCGGCTCGATCTCGCGCGAGAAGTAGGCGCGCTCGATCGGCTCGGAACACTTTCCGGCCAGGACGACGGGCAGGCCCGCCGCCCTGGCCGCGTCGATGGCCAGGTGCGGCGCTTTCTCCGGATGGAACCTGCCGAGGAAGATCGCGTAATCGTCTTTCTCGGCCCGGAACGGGAAGGTCTCCGAGCGGATCGCGTTGTGCACCGTGGCAGCCCAGCACAGGTCAGGCGCGCTTGATCGCTGCGCGTCGGAGATCGCGATCAGCTGGACGGTGTCGCCGAGCGCGCGGTAGTACTCGCCCGAATCGCCCGAGACCGGGCCGTGAGCGGTCACAACCGTGGGCGTGAGACGTCCTCTGGCCATCAGCGGGCCGGCCATCGTGTGGTCATGGATCACGTCGACGTCGAGTGCGTCCAGGATGCTCGCTACCTTGGCGGCGTGGACCATCTCAGGCATCGCCTCGCCCAGCTGGTCGGCCGGACCGACGTCGTACGTCGGGTGGAATCGCTGAGCTCTTGTCGCGTGATTGCCGGCACCGATCAGCGTTACCTTGTGGCCCCTGGCGACCAGTGCGTCGACTAGATCAGCGACCACCGTCTCGATCCCGCCGTATGCCGCGGGCGGAACGCTGAAATACGGCGGTGCCACCATCGCTATATGCATCTGCTGCGCTCCGACCGGAGCCTGCTGAGTTCGGGTGAGGGTCGAGCCTGTGGTGCTCACAGCGAACGCCTCCTTGCCTGACGGGATCACCGGCGCGGCTCGGGGCGCCGGTCGGGCGCCCAGTCCGGCCGAAAATGATCATGCCCGTCGACCGTGGCGCCAATGCTGCGAGAGCATTAATAAAAAGCCAATGGCTCGGTAAAGAGTTTACCTTTACAGGCTCGGTAATGCGGCAAGAAGTGCTATGACGGCTGCGTTTACGCTGCGTGTGGTGCACATTGTGGTGCCATCTTCTGGCGGCCGTCAGTGCCGCCAGTTCTCGGTAACCGCGTTATCGTACGGAGATTGTCGCTGATTGTCTGGGTAAGTGGGTGATCAGGGCCAAGTGCCCGTTCGCAGTCTGCGATAGTCCGCTGAAGCAGCTTGAGCGCATCGCTGAGCCGCCGCGCCATGTAGTAGGCGTGGGCGAGATTAGCGCGGGAGGTCAGCGTGTCCGGGTGATCGGGACCGAGCACCCGCTCGAAATCCGCCACCGTACGCTCGTAGACCGGAATCGCGTCCGCCAGCCGGCCGGCCGAATGGTAAGCACCTGCCAGGTTGCCCCTGGCGGTCAGGGTCTCCCGGTGATCAGGGCCCTGGAGCCGCTCCCGGGCGGCGAGCAGCCGCTCGTAGAGCGGAATGGCATCTTTCATCCGGTGCGCGGAGTGATAGCACGAGGCGAGGTTGCCCAGCGCCGTCAGCGTGTCAGGGTGATCGGTGCCGAGGCCGGACTCACGGCTCGCCAGCGCCTGGCGGTACAGGGCGATGGCCTCTTTCAGCCGCCCGGCCGTCCGGTACGCCAGCGCCAGGTGGCCGGCGGCGGTGACCGTGTCCGCATGATCCTGGCCCAGGGTCGCCTCCCTGATCTTGCGCACCCGGACGAAGATCGCGATCGCCTCGTCGATCCTGCTCGCCTGCTGGAGTGCCCGGCCCAGGTTCAGCGACTCGGCGAGCACGTCATGGTGCTCGGGTCCGGCCGCCTGCTCCCAGTCGGCAAGGTTGCGCTGGTACAGCGCGATGGCCTGGTCGGCCTCGCCGGCCAGCAGGTAGGTGCTCGCCAGCTGGCTGCGGACGCCGAGCGTGTCGGCGTGCTCCGGGCCCAGTACCCACTCACGGTCGGCGAGCACCCGGCCGTACACGTCGATTGCGGCCTCGTACATCCCCGTCGCCCGGTAGATCCGGGCCAGGGTGGTCCGGGCAGTCAGGGTATCGGGGTGATCGGGGCCCTGGACCTGCTCCCGTTCGGCCAGGCTGATCAGGATCAGCTCCCTGGCTTCATCGAGCCGGCCGGCATCCTCGCACGCCGCGGCTAGCTGATCGCGGATGGCCAGCGTCCGCGGGTGGTCACGGCCGAGCGCGCGGCCGCTGGCCGCGAGCATCGACTTCCAGTACGCGACGGCCGCGGCGGCCAGCCCGCTCTCGCCGAGGCTCTGGCCCGCCCTGATCAGGACCGGATGCGGCTCCGGCAGCCAGAGCAGGTCGCCGGCGATGCCGCCGAGCCAGCCGGCGCACCCGCGCAGCGCCTGCTCGTAGACGGGGTCCCCTTCGAGCTGCGGCCACACCTCAGCGATCGCATCGGCTGCGGATCGCGCCGCGTCATCAAGCACGCTCGCGGGCACCAGCCTGCGGACCGTGTCC
>Ga0307373_10003673_pt1 | contig 26478 bp, 23 predicted proteins | sample OX2MG_FD_202534 | JGI IMG/M metagenome (GOLD analysis project Ga0307373, IMG submission 202534) | Soil microbial communities from Risofladan, Vaasa, Finland - OX-2 | ecosystem: Environmental > Terrestrial > Soil > Coastal area > Acid sulfate soil | place: Finland: Risofladan, Vaasa | collected...
GATCGCCGACCGGCTTGTGCTGTCCCATCGCACCGTCCAGAACCACGTCCAGAACACGCTGAACAAGCTGCACCTGCACAACCGGGTCGACCTGGTCAGGTACGCGATCGAGCACGGCCTGGACTCCGGCCCGGCGTGACCGGCGATCGCGTGATTGGATGACGAGATGGCGCCGAAGCTAGACACGCCCGAGACCGGCCAGACGGACTTAACGGGGCTGCCAGAGTCCGCCGATCAGTCCCAGCGACGGCAGCTGGCCGACCGGCTGGTGAAGGCGGCGGACGACGCGACATCTCTAGGCGAGCTCCGCAAGCGCGCGGAGAAGCTTCCGCCCGGGCACCCGTCCTCCCCGTGGAACGAGGATGGCTCGCGCCGGGACCCCGAGAAAGCGCCGGCCGACTTCGAACTCCTAGAAACCCGCCTAACCGACGCCGACTACGCCACCCACGTCAAGGAAGTGACCGACGGCCTGGACCGGGCTCTCGCACAGGGCCTGGCCACCGACAGACTGTTCGGCGCCAGCCACGATGGCGATATCTGGACCGAAGACCGCGCTGATATCCAGGACGAAATCATAGAGAGCTTCTACTCGGCTGCTGCTGACGTTCCGTGTGAAGGCCTGGCCATCATCGCCGGTGGCCTGCCCGGCGCGGGCAAAACCACAGTGCTCGACCAGCAAGCCGACATTGACCGGGCGAACTACCTGACGATCAACCCCGACGACTTCAAAGATGAACTCGCCCGCCGCCGCTTAATTCCCGAGATCGAAGGCCTGTCCCCGATGGAAGCATCAGCGTTAGCGCACGAGGAATCGTCTTACATTGCACGTCAGCTGGCTCTCCAGGCAATGGCAGCCGGCAAGAACATCATCTGGGATGTCACCATGTCGTCCGAAGCGTCAACCGCTCGCCGTCTCAATGAGCTTCGGGCGACTGGCTATCAGCGTGTCGACGGGATCTTCGTCGAGATACCTATCGGCACCAGCCTGGCAAGAGCCGAAGCCCGCCACCGACGCGGCCACGAGCAGTACCTGGCTGGCGTCGGCCTTGGCGGGCGATACCCGCCTCCCGACATGATCCAATCGAAAGCTGATCCTGAATACGGCAGCGCGAATCGCCGGACTTTCGAGAATCTCAAGGGGCAGTTCGACCACTGGAAGGTATTTGACAACTCCGTGGATGACACTTCGGCCGTGCTCGTTGAAGAAGGGCGAGGAAGCAGAGCGAACCTTGATCCACTCAGTAAAGGAAGTTGAGGACGTGACTAACGACATCGTAGATCTGTTGAATGCACTTCGCGAAGGCACCATGACTGTCGACGAGGTTGCCCAGCAGTTCCGCACCAGGAAGTGGCCACGTCGTCGGCGCACCCCGCCCACGACGTATGCCGAACTCGCTGCAACCGAACTAGAAGACCCGGACCCTTATTTGCCCGGCTCATACGACGACGTCGCGGCCGCCTTTCACCAGAAGAAGATCACACGTGAGCAGTTTCGGGTCCTGAGCGACGCTGTCGCCGAGGCCCAGCGGGCTGAGGACGCGGGCGAAGGGTGAGGTCGCGCCGCATGGGTTCATCCACCGCGGACTGGTGGGATTTCCATGATCTCGGACGATTTTCTGCGAATAGAACTGAAAATCGTCCGAGATCATGAAAGTGCGGTCCGGGTGTTCGCTGAGTCAGAGGGAGAAGCGGGTGCCGACGCTGTTGGGGATGTAGGCATCGCCGAAGCGGGCCGCCATCGCGTGGCCGGCCCGCCAGCCGGTGCAGTGGGCCGGCACGAGAACGCTCGGGTTCAGCGCGCCCAGGTCGTCGAGGACTCTCGGGATCAGCGGCTCGAACAACGGGCCGTTGAGGTGGAAGCCGCCGATCACCGCGTAGAGCGGCCGATCGCCGGTCAGCCGGCTGGCGTACCGGCAGATGTTGACCACCCCGGCGTGGCCGCAGCCGGTGATGACGACCAGTCCCTTGCCCGCCACGTTGACGATCAGCGCCTGGTCGTCGAGTACGAGCGGATCGGGTTCCCATTTGCCGCCGAGCCAGGCCTGCTGCGGCGGGAACCCCGGCTCGTAGCCGGTGACCCTCGGCACCTCCCCGGTTATCAGCACCGAACCGTCGAGCAGGAAGCTCGGCTGGCGGTCCTCGATGATCTCGAAGCCCGCTCCGGTGAGCGCTTGCCGGCTGGTAGTCGGCACCTCCCGCGGCTCCGCGCCGGGAATCAGCATCCGGCGCCGCCGCCAGAAGTGCGGGTGGATCAGCACGGGCATGTTGACCTGTCCGACCGCCCTGATCAGGCCGTCGAGGCCAGTCGTGTGATCGAAATGGCCGTGGCTGCAGACGATCGCCTCGATCGAGCCTGGGTCGACGTCCAGGCGGCGCATGTTCTCGACCACGCCGTCGGGACTCGTGCCCGCGTCGAACAGGATCCGGTGCGCGCGGCCGGCCTTCGTCACGGTGACCAGCAGCGAGAAGCCGTGCTCGGCGATCAGCGCGTCGGGCGCCCAGCCCTCCGCCATCAGCGCAGCCGGACGGGTCGCGGCGATGGCCGGTCCCACCCGCTTGGCCGGCCCCTGGTCCGGCATGAAGACGTCGGTGAGGTTGTCCATCAGGCTGAGCAGCTCGACCGAGTCGACCGGCTCCAGCGGGACCGGCACGACCGGCTCGAAATCATGGAGTACAGGCGCTGGCTGATGCTGCGCGTGGGCGTCGTCACACATGATGACCTCGCAGGAGCGGGCTGGGCAGGCGGGCGCCGTGACCGGCGGCGTACGGACAGTATGGCGCCACGCCGCCCGCTGCGCCGGTCAGGTCGTCGCTGCTCCGGCTGGCTGCCCCGCGTCGGCGCTGGCGCCCGCCAGGCCTTCGGCCTGCATCAGCTTCATCCCGGCGCGCGCGGCACCCGGCAGCACGAATGCGCCGATCAGCCCGATGACCAGCCATGCGATCGCCGTGCCAGGTCCCCACCAGCGCAAAGGCGACGGGAACCGCCCGGCCCACGGTGGTCGCCGTGCCCTGCGGGTTGATGCTCGCCGCCATCGACGGCGCCATCAGGGCCAGGGAGATGCCGATAGCCTCCCAGACGCTGAGATTGCGCTGAAGCTTGACTTGCTGCGGCTCATCTGTCGTCATCTGGCATCTGATGAGCTACCTCCTCCCGCCGGCCGCCGGGCGGCCGGAATCGCTGTCACTCCATCCCCGCGCCGGACAGGCTCAGGGCACCTAGGTATCCGGCCAGCATCGCGCTGGCTACCTGCCCGACCATGTCGTCGGCCGGCAGGAAGGACGGATGATGCAACGCGAGCGGCCCGCCGGTGCCGAGGAACAGCATCAGCGTGCGCCCGCCACGGGTGTAGTAAGAAAAGTCGTCCGCGCCGCAGGACCGGAACGAGAAGTCGACGCTGAAGCCGGCCTCGCGCAGCCACGGCCAGGTCGCGACCGTCAGGGCCTCGTCGTTGACGAGCGCGGGCTCGCCCTCGTCGATCGTCACCGAGCCCCGGCAGCCGTAGGCCAGGCAGGTGTGCTCGACGATCTCGCGCACGGTCTGGTGCAGGCCGGGCCGGTCCGCCTCGTCGAGCACCCGCAGCGTGCCCCGGGCGACGGCGCTGGACGGGATGACGTTCGCCGCCTCGCCGGCATCGAGCATGCCGATCGACACGACGACCGCGTGAGTCGGGTCGGAGCGCCGGCTGACGGCATGCTGCAGCGCGAGGACGGTCTGGCAGAGGGCCACGACAGGATCGGCGGCGAGCTGCGGGTACCCGGCGTGCCCGCCGATCCCGGCTACCGTGATCTCGATGTCGTCGGTCGCCGCGTTGACCGTGCCGACCGCGGCGGCGACGGTGCCCAGCGGCAGCTGATGCTGGAGGTGGACGGCCACGATCGCGCTCGGCAGATGAGCCTGGAGCGCGCCGGAGGCGACGATGTCCCTGGCTCCGGACGGGATGGCTTCCTCTCGCGGCTGGAGCACGGCGAGCAGCGGCGCGGGCAGGCCGGAACTGAGGTCCGCCGCCCGGGCCGCCCGGCCTACGGCCGTGAGCGCCGCCAGGTGCACGTCATGACCGCAGGCGTGCATCGCCCCGGTCCGTGACGCCCACGCCACGCCGGTCTGCTCGGCGATCGGCAGCGCGTCGAGTTCCGCGCGCAGCGCGATCGACGGGCCGTCCTGGCGGCCGATCCGGATGAGCCGTCCGGTCTCGGCGACCGCCGGCGCGTCGGCGGCGCCCAGGGCGGCCGCGACCCTGGCAGCGGTCCGGTGTTCCTCGCCTGAGGGCTCGGCGTCAGCGTGCAGCTCGTGCCGCAGTGCCACGGCGGCATCGATCTCGGCAGCCACCCCGGCGCGCAGCTGAGCGGCCAGCTCGGCCATCGTGACGGCGGTGCTGGTCACGGGCGGTCCACTCGGTCCAGCTGGTAGACCCGGTTCGCGTTGGCCGAGCCGATCAGGTCGGCAACCCGGTCCGCGTCAGCCGCCGTCCACGCTCCGTCCGCCACGAACTGGCCGGTCACCTTGGCGATATCGCGCCGGAACCCGATCGCGCCCAGGTAGTGCAGCTCAGGCAGGCCGAACGCGTCGGAGGAGTACAGCATCTTGCCGAACGGAGTCAGCTCGAGTGCCTCGGCCAGCACCGCCGCTGACCGGGCCCCGACGTGGTTGAGGATCGCGCCGACATCCATGTACACGTGCGAGAACACGTGGGCCAGGTAACCGGCCTCGCGGTGGTAAGGGTAGCAGTGCAGCAGCATGACCGGGGTGCCGGCCGACTCGGTCGCGACCAGGAAGTCGGTCAGCATCGTCGGGTTCGACCGGTGCATCCGGACGTCGGTGTCACCGAACCCGACGTGGAACTGCAGCGGCCTGCCGATGTCGATCGCCGTCCAGATCAGGTGCCTGAGCAGGACCTCGTCGTCCAGCCGCGCCGACGGGCTGGCCTCGATCGCGCGGAGCAGCCGCCCGGCGGCCGCGGAGACGTCCGACGGGCCAGGCCTGGCCGGGTCGAAGTCGAAACCGTACCGGTACGCGACAATCGACTTGTAGCCGACGGCACCCGCCTGCGCTGTCGCTATCGCCAGTTCCTCAGCGAACAGGGCCGCCCAGCCGGCGGCGGTGGTGCCTGACCGCGCCACCCTCTCGGCCACTGCCTCGAGCCGGACGACATGGCTGGCCGGCGTCCCGCTGGCCTGCGCCAGCTGCTCGGGCGTCGTGAGCTGATCGCCCTGATAGCCGGTGTCGACCAGCCACTGCGCCACCCCGGCCGCGGTGAGCAGGCGGTGGTTCACCTCGGCCGTGCCCAGCTCAGCCCGACGGCGCAGGTAGTCCTCGGCCGGCGCGGACGGCTCGAGGTCGAGCACGGGGGCGCACCAGCGTCGCAGGGTGAAGCCAAGCTGGCTGTCGAACATCGTCGTGCCAGGAGCCGGCGGCCCGGAAGCCTCGGTGATCAGCAGCTCGAAGGCCGCACGGTCCAGGTCACTGGTGACGACACCGTGCACGTGGTGGTCGATCAGCGCCAGCGGCTCTGCTGTGGTCACGCTTCCTCCTGCTCGGTTGGTGCGGCTGCGTCGGCGGCGTCGACGGTCCCCGCATAGAGCGCGTCATACCTCGCCATCCGGGCCAGCGGCTGGTCGCCGAGGCGGTCGACGAGCGCGGCGATGACGGCCTCGATGAGCGCGACTGCCGGGGTCAGCGCGTCGAACGGCGACGGTGACTGGACGCTGGAGGTCAGGATCACGTCGGCGTGGGCGGCCAGCGGCGACAGGTACGGGTCGGTGAAGGCGATCAGCGTGGCGCCCTGCTGCTTGGCGGTCACCGCCGCCCGCACGGTGTCGTGCTGATACCGGCGGTAGTCGAAGGCGACCAGGACGTCGCGGCGCCCGATGTCGAGCAGCGCGCTGGTCCGGTCGGCTCCGGCCGAGGAGATCACGTGCACGTTCGGGCGCAGCACCCGCAGGTGCGCGGCCAGGTACTCGGCCAGCATGGAGCTGAACCTGCCGCCGATCATCGTCACGCTGCGCCGCTGCTCGGCGAGCAGCCGGACGGCCTGCTCGAACTCGGCGCGGGGCAGCCGGGCGAAGCTCGACCTGATGCCGTCACAGAACAGGTGCTCCGACCGGCTGAGCGGGTCGCCCAGGTCGGCCGCGGAGCGCTCGGCGTGCATCGCCAGCGGCGAGGACAGCCGCGCGGAGACCTCGGACTTCAGCGACCGCTGGAATCCGGCGTAACTGTCGAACGACAGCTTGCTGACCAGGCGCACAACCGTCGGGGCACTGACCCCGGCGGCGGCGGCGAGCTTGGCGATCGGCTGGAGCCCGCGGACCGGGTACTCGGCCATCAGGACGCGGGCGACCTTGCGCTCGGCGGGGGTGAGGTCGGCGAGCCGGAGCTGCAGCCGCTCGGCGACCGTCACGTCGGGGCCAGCAACCACAGGCCCGGCAACCACAGGCCCAGCAACCACAGGCCCGGCGACCACAGGCCCGGCGACCGCGGGGCCGGCGACCACGGGGCCGGCCGATGCCGACTCCGCCCGGTCCACTCCGATCACCACCGCCAGCGGGTGCGGGCAACCACGTCGGCGGGGCTGGCATCAGCGAACAGCTCGATCTCGGCGCGGCGTACCGCGAGGAAGGCCTCGAACATCGGGTCGCCCATCGCCTCGCGGAGCACGTCACTGGCCTCAAGGGCGCCGGCTGACTCGCCGAGCGACTGCGCCAGCCTGCGGGTGCCGCGCTCGGCCAGCTCGGCTTCCGGCATGCCGACCGGGTCACCGGTGATCTCGCCAGGCAGCGTCGCGCCGTCGCTGATCCCGGCCAGTCCGGTGGCGATCAGCGAGCCGATCACCAGGTATGGGTTGGCGGACAGGTCGAAGCACTTGACCTCGAGATTGGCCCGCACGTCCTGCTCGCCCGACGAGCCGGTGACCAGGCGGAGCGCGGCCTCCCGGTTCTCCCGGCCCCAGCACTGGTACGCGCCGGCCCAGTGCGACGGCACCAGCCGCAGGTAGCTGGCGACGCTCGGCGCGCCGACCGCGACCAGCGCCGGAAGCGCCGACAGCACTCCCCCGGCGAACGCCTCCCCGTCGGCGGTCATGCCGTACCGGCCGGGTCCGCCGGCGAGCAGGTTCTGCCCATCGCGCCACAGGCTGAGGTGCACGTGCCCGCCGTTGCCGACCCCGCCGGCCACGACCGACGGGGCGAACGACGCCTGGAAGCCGTGCCGCTGCGACACCGCGCGGATGGTCTGCCTGACCAGGACGCTCTCGTCGGCGGCGCCGACCGGGTCGCGGGGCGAGACCGAGATCTCCATCTGCCCGTCCGCGTACTCGGGGTGGAACTGCTCGACCACGATGCCCTGCTGCTCGATCGCCTCCACGACCTCGCGGGCGTAGTCGGAAAGCTCGATGACACGCGTCATGCCGTAAGCCGGGCCCGCGCAGGCCGGCACGAACGTCCCGTTGTCGTCAGTTCCGACTGCCCACTCCACCTCGAAGCTCACCTGAGCGGTCAGGCCCTGTTCCAAAACCCTGGAAACCATCTGCCGCGCGAACGTCCGCGAGCAGCCGGCGTAGCTGGTGCCCTCCTGGGTGAAGCGGTCCACCGGTGCCCAGGCCCAGCCGGGCTGGGCGGCCAGCGGCGTGACCCGGTCCAGGTCGGGAACCAGCCGCAGGTCACCGCCCGGCCCGCCGATGTGCTTGCTCGTGGTGATGCTGTCGTCGACCACGAAGACGTCGAAGATCGGCGACATGCCGATGCCCCAGCCGGCCGCCCGTTCCAGCCGCCCGGCCGGAATGGCCTTGACGCGAGTGATTCCGGAATTGTCGACCCAGCACAGCGCGATCATGCTCACCCCGCCGTCGGCGAGCCGCTGCGCAACCTCGCTGCCCAGATGCGAGCGCCTGGCGCGCTCGGCCGCGTCCAGCACGACGGGTCCTGGTTCAGCCATCACTGAGCACCTCGTTCCGGCTCGCCGCGCCACCGCGCGGGAATGTCCGAAACGTTACACACCGGCCCGTCTGCCCGTCAATACGTAACAGAACTGCCAGCCCTCAAGATTCGAAGGACATCGGCGGACCGTTGATGCTGCTATAGCGACATCAACGGTCCGCCGATGCTGCTGCGGATGCCGGCGCGGCAGCCGCGGGCAGGGGCCCGGCCTTACCAGCCGCGCAGGTCGATCGGCCAGACGTCGACGATCTCCTCGCCCGAGAACACGTAGGCGCGCTCGTGGTAGGCCATCGTCGGGTCGACGTGCCCCGGCACGAACCGCACCCGCTCGCCCGCCGGCCGGGGCGGCGAGAACGTCGTGTGCTCGTCCGAGCAGAACCACACCGTCGCGCCGTCGAGTTCCGGGTTGCCATGATCCATGCCGAACGCCTTCAGCCCCGCGTCGGCGACCGACCATTCCGGCCCCGTGGAGACGACCGTGGCCAGCACGAACAGCGCCTGGCCGAACGGCAGCCCGAGGCGGCCGTAGGCCGTGTCCATCAGGGCGTACGACCCGGCCTGGATCTCGTTGGCCCACGTGTTGAGCGTGTACGTGCCGGTGCCGCCGGCCGAGACCAGGTCCCCGCCGACGTCCGCGTGCGCGGCGACCAGGAGTTCCATCGCGGTCCTGGTTTTCTCGGCCCGCTCGGCGGCGTCCACCAGGCCCACGACATGGCCCTCGTACCCCATCACCCCGCGGACCTCGAGCCCCGCCGCCCTGGCCGCCTCGGCCAGCTTCCCGGCCTCGGCCGGCGGGCAGCCGCAGCGCGGCAGGCCGACGTTGACGTCGATGAGCACCTCGCGGACCCCCCCGGCGACGGCCGCCTCGATGGTCTGCGGCGAGTCCACCGCGACGGTGACGCGGGCGCCGCCGGCGACCAGCGCGCCGAGCCGCCGCGCGTCGAGCACCTCGTTGGCCAGCAGCAGATCCTGGCCGAGGCCCGCGGCGACCATGCCCTCGCACTCGCGGATCGTCGCGCAGGTGAACCCCGCGTGCCCGGCCGCCGCCTGCTGCCTGGCCAGGTTCGTGCACTTGTGCGCCTTGACGTGCGGGCGCAGCCGCGGGCCGGGCAGCGCCGCGGACATCTCGGCGATGTTCCTCTCGAGCACGTCCGCGTCGATCAGCAGGGCCGGCGTCTGGATCTCCGACAGCCGTAGCTGGCCATGGACCGTCATAGGTACCTCCGCTGGCGTGGCAGGGCGGCCTCGTAGGCCGCGCGGGCCTGGTTCACCGAGTCGAGCTCGGACACCTCAGCGACCGGCACGTCCCACCAGGACTGGCTGTCCGGGACGCCGATCATCGGGTCCGTCTCGATCGAGATGAGGACGGGCCCGTCCGCCGACCGCGCGCCGATCGACGCGACGTCGCAGATCAGCCGACGGCGCTCGCCGGGCCCGGCCATCACGTTGAGGTAGTACATGTCGTAGCCGGGGGCTGCCATCGACGGCCCGTGCCAGCCGTGCGGCACGAGCACGAGATCGCCGCTGCGCACCCCGGCGAGGACGTCGACCGGCCGGCTGGCGGTCCCGTAGACCCGCTGGTAGCCAAGGCCGGCTCCGCCGGGCCCGGTCAGCACTGCCGACAGTGCCGGTCCCGCCGGCCTAGCCGACACCATCAGCACCTTCGCGGATCTCGAAGTAGTAGATCTCCTCGAGCACCGGCTCCCCCGGCCCCTCCTCGTCGTGCTTGTGCGGCGGTACGACGACCAGTTGCCGGCCGGGGTGAGCACCTCGCAGGCGAGCAGCCGGTCGGCCTCGAACGCGTCCTGCGTGCAGAAGTTGTTGACCTGGCGCGAGCAGGAACCCGCCCCGCGCAGCTCGACGGCGACGTCAGCCGCCGCCGCGTACCGGAATGGCAGGTCGTTGCCGGCCAGCGCGCCGGGCAGCGCGAACCAGCGGCCCGCCTCGCTCGAGACCTCGGCCGCGGTGCCTCGGGGCAGGTAGGCGAAGTCGGTCACGCCGTCGAACACGCTCGGCCGCCCGGCGAGCTCCATCTGCTCGCCTGCGCAGGTCACCGCGCACGATCCGGCCAGCGGCGGGACCAGCATCTCCGGGGGCCCGGTCTCCAGCCGCTGCGAGTCTCCGGGGCGGAGCGTGAGCACCCGCAGCGAGGACCAGGTCCAGCCGACCGTCGTCTGGTCAAGATCGACCGACCGGCGTCCGGCCGCGAGCGAGCCGCTGGGCCGGTGCAGGTTATTCGTAGGCATCGCGTCATCCATGGTCCACCTTGGCCAGCAGCGCTTCAACCTCGGCCGTCGTCGGCATGGCCGTCGAGCACTCGAGCCCGCCGCCTTCGCGAACCGCAGCACCCGCTCGAGCGGCCAGCCGGCCAGGAGGCCGTGACACAGCGCACCGCCGAAGCCGTCGCCCGCGCCGAAGATCTCGCAGAAGGTCACCGGCGTCGGCAGGCCAGCCACGGCGCTGACGAACGCGTCGTCGACGCCGCGCTCGCGCAGGGCCGCGTGCACGAAACGGCCGAACGGGTCGGCCCCGGTGCGCGTGATGACCGCCGACCGCCGGCCGTGCCTGCGCGGCAGGACGTCCTGCTCGACCACGATCCAGCCCTCGTACCCGCGGGCCCGCAGCGATCCGAGTACCTCGTCGAGGCGGCCCTGGCCGGCCCCGAGCGGGAAAGCGTCGCCTTCCCACAGCTCAGGCACGCGTCGTCTCCGCGGGCGCGGCACTGGCTGACGACCTCGCCCACGACCCGCTCGATCCGCCGCCACCGCTCGGCCTGCGTGTCGGGCCCGGCACCGAGCGGCGTGCCGATCAGGGCCGCCGTCGGCCGCGGCAGGAACTCCCGGCTGGTGCCGTCGGCCTCGGCGTCGAACTGGCAGCAGACCTGCGTGAGCTCGGCCAGCCTGGCCGCGGGAGCCTCGTCGGCTGACACGTCGATCTCCACGCGGCCGCCGGTGAGCAGCAGCCCGCGGGAGTCCAGGGCCTGCTTCAGCTCGGCGCCGAGCCCTAGGCGAGTGCCCTGCTGGTCAGCCTGGCTGGTTCAGCTGGCCGGGGCCCGGTTCAGCTGATCGAGCAGCGTCGCGCAGGCATGCACGGTCCGCAGGTGCGGGACGTCGATGCCAACCCGGCCGGCCAGCTCGACGACGGCGCCGGTCATGCAGCCGAGCTCCAGCCGCTTACCCGCTTTCAGGTCCTGGAGCATCGACGTCCGGTGGCCGCCGACGGCGATCCCGGCTTCCAGCCGCCGGTCCAGCGACACGGGGAACCTGATCCCGAGCCGGTCGGCAACCTGGGCGCACTCACCGAACACCGCCCGGAGCAGGTCCATCATCTCCGGCGCGGTGCCGAGCTCGCCCAGCGTCGCCCTGGTCAGCGCGGTCACCGGGTTGAACGCCACGTTGCCGATCAGCTTCAGCCAGATCTGATCGCGCAGCCGGGGCTCGACCGGCGCCTTCAGGCCGCCGGCCTTGAAGGCGGCCGAGATCTGCGTGCACCGCTCCGTGACCGATCCGTCGGGCTCGCCGATGGTGAACCGGGTTCCCTCGATGTGGCGGATCACCCCGGGCTCGATGATCTCGGTCGAGCAGTAGACCACGCAGCCGACGTTGTGCTCGGGACCGATGGACCGGGCGATGATCCCGCCGGGATCCACGCTCTGCAGCCCCGTTCTGGCCAGCCCCGGGCTCGGAACCCCGCCGGCCCCGCCTACCCAGGCTGCCCCGTCCGCCCCGGCCGGATCGGGCAGCGACTGGAAGTACCACCACGGGATGCCGTTCTGCGCCCAGATCGCGGCCGCTCCCGGCGCGAGCAGCTCGCCGAGCCTGGGCGCGATCTCCGGCAGGCTATACGCCTTCAGCGCCACGAACACGACGTCGGCGCCGGCCACGGCGGCGAGGTCGTCGGTCACCGGCGGATGCGCGGCGAAGTCCCCGCGCGGGGACAGCACCCGGACGCCGTGGTCCCGCATCGCGGCCAGGTGCGCGCCCCGCGCGATGAACGTGACGTCGGCTCCGCCGCGCGCCAGCGCCGCGCCCACGTACGCGCCGATCGCCCCGGCGCCGAGCACGGCGAACCTCACGACTGCTCCGGCCGGCCGGCCGCCGCAGCGGGACCAGGTCCTCCGGCGACGAACTCCGCCACCCGCCGGCGCTGGATCTTGCCGGTCGCCGTGCGCGGTATCTCGTCCAGGACATGGATCGAGACCGGGACCTTGAACGCCGCGAGGTGCTCCCGGCAGTGCTCGGCCAGGTCCTTCGGCGCCACGTTCCCGGCCGCGTCCGGCGTCAGCGTCACCGCGGCCGAGACCAGCTCGCCGTACTTCTCGTCGGCGATCCCGAAGCAGACCGCGTCCCGGACCCCCGGATGGGACAGCAGCACCTGCTCGACCTCGGCGGGCGAGATGTTCTCCCCGCCACGCAGGATCATCTCCTTGAGCCGTCCCTCCAGGTAGAGGTAGCCGTCGCGGAGCACGCCGCGGTCTCCGGTGCGGAACCAGTCACCGAAGAACGCCTCGGCCGTCGCCGCCGGGTTGTTCGCGTACCCGGCCATCACCCCTGGCCCCCTGATCACCACCTCGCCGGGGGTGCCCTCGGCCAGCAGGTTCCCCGCCTGGTCGGCGACCGCGATCTCGGTCCCGGTGGCGACCCCGACGGAGCCGGGAATCCGGGCCCCCGGCGGCAGCGGGTTCGACGCCATCTGGTGGCTGGCCTCGGTCATCCCGTACGCCTCGAGCATCGGCACCCCGTAGGCCTGCTCGGCCCGCTCGAGCAGCGCGGGCGACAGGGCGGAACTGCACGAGCGGGCGAACCGCAGGCTGGCAGGCGGGCCGTCGCCGTCGGCCCGGTCCAGAATCATCTGATGCAGTGTCGGCCCCGCCGACAGCCAGGTCGCCCCGTGCTCGCGCGCCTGCGCCCAGAACCCGCGCGGGGTGAACCGGCGCGGCACGATCACCGAGCCGCCGCCGGCCAGCGCCCCGAACGTCGAGGCGACGAGCCCGTGCACGTGAAACAGCGGCATCACGCAGAACGAGACGTCGGACGGCCCCAGTCCGTAATGCGCGGCGATCGTCCTGATCGATGCCATCAGGTTGCGCTGCGGCAGCGGCACCTGTTTCGGCCGGGAGGTGGTTCCGCTGGTGTGCAGGACAACTCCCACGTCGTCTGGCTGGCCGCGCTCGAAGTCGCGGCGGTGTTCACTGGTCTGGGGTTCAAGAGCCTTTTCGTCAACGAAAAGCTCGGGCGGCCCGTCAGCGCCGGCCTGCGCCGTCAGGACCGGAACCGAGCAGGCCTGCGCCGCGCCGGTCGCCGCCGCGGGACGGCTGGCCGGCACCAGGAGGAACCTGGGCTCGATGTCGGTGAGGTAGAAGACGTACTCGCTGTGCGTGTAGGCCGGGTTCAGCGGGGCCGCTGCCGCGCCGAGCGCGGTGATCGCGAGCAGGATCTGGATGACGTCAGGGCCGTTCGGCAGCGTGAAGGCGACCCGGTCGCCGCGCCGGACGCCCGCCGCCGCGAGGCTTCCCGCCAGGTACCCGACCCGCTCGGCGAGCTGGCCGTACGTGAGGACCTGTCCGTCGTCCGGCACGACGAGGGCTGGCCTGCCCGGGTTGGGAAGGTCCAGGATCGCGTTCAGCGTCTCGCCCGCCGGACTGGCCTCCTGCGCCATCAGTCGCCTCCAGGTATTTCGTTGAAAATCTCCCTTACAGTCTGCCGGGCGGACCTTCCCGCGCGCCAGCGAGCGGCGCGATCGCGACGGCCTCGGTCACCGCTCCACGGCGGCGCGCGCCTGATTGGTCCTGGCGGCGGTGGTGTCGGCCAGGCCCGACGCGGACCCGTTGGCGTACAGCACGACGCCTGCCGTCGTGTCATCCACCCAGGTGCAGCGGATCAGCGTGCTCCCGTGGGATGTCGCGGATCCGCAGGCCGGCGCCCCGCCCTTTGGTCCGGCCGGGAAGGAAGCGGCGTCGGCGTAGCCGTTGGCGACCAGGCCGTTCCTGAGGACGCTGGCGAACCTGGGCGAGCAGGTGCCGCAGATGCCGCCGCCGGAGATCGCGAACCACGGACCGGTGTTCCGGCCGTAGACGCCCGCGACCACGCCGGCCAGCTTGCTGCCATAGCCGACCGTCTCCTTCTTCCTGACGTGGTCGCGATGTGCCTAGCATCGCTGTGGTCGCCCTGGGCAGGCCGAGAAGCGTGCCGGGCAGGGCAACGCTGCCCTTCGGCTTGGACGAGAGGGCGTGGCCCGCGGCCAGGCCGGCGACCGCGAGCACGGCTACCTATATTTCTTTTCCCGGACGGTCCTTCTTGCCCGGACCGTTCTTGCCAGGACCGTTCTTGCCCGGATGATGTCAGGGCCGCTGGGCAGCGTGACCGCGGGGCCGGCTCGCCGCCCAGGCTGCCTCGGCTTCGCCGATCGGCGTCGACGGCGGGCCCTGGACGAACGGCCAGATCTCCTCGGCGATGGACCGCCAGTCGGCGGTGGCCGACAGCTCGCCGAGGACCGCGAACAGGCCGAGGTTGATCCGCTGGAGCACGACGTACGAGCGCGGGATGGACACGTACTCGGCGACCGGGCTGCGCACGTCGAAGAACCGGCGCACGACCGCCGATGAGTAGTCGGGCCGGATGGTCAGCGGCCCGGGCTCGCGGATCGTGGCGTAGAAGACGGCCAGGTGCTCGACGACTTCCTCGGTGCTGATCGGCGCGCCGGGACGCAGGAAGCCGGCGATCTCCATGCTGCGCCGGAACTCCTCGGGGTCGTTCCTGACGCACAGGTTGCGCGCCATCTGCATCAGCGGGTGCAGCTCGTCCTGGGTGAAGTGCTTGACCAGCCCGAAGTCGAGGAAGGTGACCCGGCCGCCGCCGTGGAACAGGTAGTTACCCGGGTGCGGGTCGCCGTTGAAGGCGTGCACCTCGTACAGGCTCCTGAAGACGAACCGGTAGATCGTCTCGGCGGCCAGGTCGCGCTCGTCCTGCGGCCAGTCGGCTAGCTCGGCGAACCTGGCGCCGACGGCCAGCTCGCTGGTCACCATCCGCCTGGTCGACAGCGCGGGGATGATCTTCGGGATGCTGATCGTCGGATGGCCGTCGTAGTAGCTGGCGACGAGGGCCTGGTTCGCCGCCTCGCGCCGGTAGTCGAGTTCCTCCAGGACGCGCTCCCGGAGCTCGGCCAGCAGCGCGTCGACGTCCTGGGCCGGCGCGGTGATCCGCAGCATCCGGCGCAGCAGCGCGACGTTGTCGAGGTCCGCGGCGATGGCCTCGGCGATGCCCGGGTACTGCACCTTGACCGCGACCGCCTGGCCGTCGTGGGTGATCGCGCGGTGCACCTGGCCGATCGACGCGGCGGCGATGGGCTCGGGATCCCACTGCGCGAACGCCCGTTCGGGCGCCATCCCGAGCTCGGCCTCGACGATTCCGGCCGCGAGTTCGGCGCTCATCGGCGGGACGCTGTCCTGCAGCCGGCTGAGCGTCCGCCGCACGCTCGGCGACAGGCCGTCGTCGACGTAGCTGGCCATCTGGCCGATCTTCATCAGGACGCCCTTCATCGCCCCCAGTGTCTGGGCGACATCCTGGGCCGTCTCCAGCGCGAGGTCCTGGCGCAGCTGCTGCCGCTGTTCCCCCGCGGCTGCGAACAACCGGGGCGCGCTGCCCGCATAGCGGGCCCCGCCCCGGGCGACCAGCTGCAGCGCCGCCGCGCCGCGCTGCAGCCGCACCGGCCCGACCCGGCGGCGCAGCGCGAGCGCGGCGACTCCGGCCAGCCCGGCGAGAGCGACTCCCCCGGCGATCGAGGCACGGGCCAGCAGCCTGGTGCGCGGTGCTCCGCGCGCCGCGCGCGGCCTGGTCCCGCTGGCTGACCCGTCCGGCCGGCGCCTCATGCTCGCTGGGCGGCGCGGACCCGCGCCGCGATCCGCTGCCTCGCCTCGAGGACGCCGGGCTCGCCGAGGAAGACCGCGTCGAGGACGCCGAGTGCCTGGCGGATCTCGTTCCTGCGCCGATCGGTCATCGGCTCGCGCTGATAGCCGTACAGCTCGCAGGCCCAGTCCGGCAGCGAGCCGATCGCCCCGGCCCTGATGTCCTGCCAGATCTCGGCCAGGTCCTCGCCAAGCCCGGGCGGGTCGAGCAGGTAAGCCATCGACTCGCTGGCGGCCGGCGTGCAGGCCAGGTCGGGCCGCACCGACTCGACGTACCCGGTGAGCTCGGCCACGCTGGCGGGAACCAGGCCGCGCGGCACGCCGACGAGTTCGGCCGCGACCACCATCTCGGCGACGTAGCGATCCGCGTCGGCTGGTTCCAGCGGCGCGCCGAACCAGTGCCTGGCCACGATGGTCGACTCCACCAGCGCGGAGTGCACCCAGAGCAGCAGCGCGGGATCGCCGGCCGCGTACGGACGGCCGGTGACCGTGTCCACGCCCTGGACGTACTCGTGGATCCTGCGGACCCGGGCGGCGGCCCGCTCCGCGGCCGCCTTCTCGCCGAAGCTGACCGTGGCCAGGTACGCGGACGTGGCCGCCAGCCTGCCGACCGGGTCCTCCCGCCAGTCGCTGTGCTGGTCCACGCCGGCCATCGCGAGCGGGTGCAGCGCCTGCATCAGCAGCGCGCGCAGGCCGGCCACCGGCGCGGACAGGTCGCCGGCCGCCCGCCAGGTCACGCTGCCCGGGCCGAAGAAGCCGTCATCCGCCGGCCGCTCGGGCACGCCTTCCGCGTAAGCAGCCGCCGACCGCTCGACCAGCCCGGTGGCGTCGGCGTAGGGATCCTCGGTCATCGGCGCATCGCCAGATTCGTCATACCAGCCAACGTACCTATTACTGCGCGGGCCAGACCAGCCAGCCCAGACCGGCCAGCCCCAGCCAGCACGGCGCCGGCACCCGGCCACGGATGTGCCCGCCACTATGAGACAGGTCACACCGATCAGGAAGGTCACTCGTGATAGCGGCTGACCGGCTAGCTTCGAGAAGCGAAGATGCTGGCGGAATCAACGATATTGACAATATCGCCGTGATCGGGTGCATCAGAGAGGAACAAGAGGTATAAGAACTTTCACGAAGTTTTTTCGTGTTTAAGCTTCGCTGAGACTTTCATTGGTGCATCCTGGTGACCAACAACCTACCGTGCGTGACGGCCACCAGCCGGTATTTCGGCCGGCCTGACCTGCACGGCGTTCCCAGCCCCTGACCCAGGCTGTCTGAGGCCAGTACTGAGAGCGACCACCGAGCGCAGGCAGCGCCCGACCGGAGGCCAGCCGTTGTCAAGCAAATCCGCGAAGCACCGGAAGCAGAAACGGGCATCCGCCCATCCCAGCGCGTCCGCCCGGCATCGGAAGCCATCGCCGGTTGCGTCCGCTCTCCAGAACCATCCGACCCGGACGGCGGCCGCCGTGACGGGCGCGGTCCTGATCGCGGCCGCCGCGCCGGCCGCGACCCACTGGTCAGGATCGGTCGGCGTGGGTCAGGCCGCCGTGATCGGCCATTCAGGAGACCGGCCTGACCTCGGCGCCCATTCCAGCCCGTCGGCGAGCAGCGCGCCGAGTCACGCGAGCAAGGCCCACGGCTCCCCGCATCCCGCGTCCAGCAGCTCGGCGGCCAGCAGCCATCCGGCCCGCACGCCGAAGGCGAAGGCCGCTCCGCGCCGGCCCAGGCACGCCAAGCATGTGGCGGCGCCACAGGTCTACGCCAATCCGCTCCGCACGATCACCAGCCTCGTTCCCGAGCGCATCGACCAGGGTGTCGACTTCAGCGGAGCCGGGCCCATCTACGCGCTCGGGGACGCCGTTGTCACCAACGCGCAGGGAAACAACTACGGCTGGCCGGGCGGCGGCTGGATCACCTACCGGCTGACCGACGGGCCGGCCGCGGGGCTGACGGTCTTCGTCGCCGAGGACGTGACGCCGACCGTGACGGTCGGGCAGCAGGTCACCTCGTCGACGGTCATCGCGAATATGTACGAGGGCGGCGACGGCATCGAGACCGGCTGGGCCATGGCGTCAGGGTTCACGGCCGAGTCACAGCTCCCCGAGGCCGGCGGCATCAGCGGTGCGGGCCCGTTCCCCACCGACGTCGGGCTGAACTTCGACGAGCTGCTCCAGGCCCTGGGAGTTCCCGCCGCGAACAACCGCTACGACTACCCGTACGGGATTCTCCCGTCGACCTACCCGTCCGACTGGGCCACGGCCCTGCAGCAGAAGGCATAGCGCCGGCGCTCCAGCTGGTCAGCGTTCCTGGGTCCCGACCCGGTAGGCCTCGGCGAGCCACGCCGCGAACTGCTCGTCGACGTCATCAGGCGAGCTCAGCCGGAACATGTGCACCACGTTCCCGGGGGACAGCGTGTCGATCCGGGTGAAACGCGGGCTGTCGATGCGCCTGGCCAGGACAAGATGACCGCTGAGCCAGTTCCGGCGCGGCATTAAAGCGGCGAAGCTCATCCGGACGTGCAGGGCGATCCTGGTCTTCTCCGGCAGCACCTCGACCTGGCCCATCGCGCGGACCACGGCGAGAACGCGGTCAAAGGTTGCCCGTACCTGCAGGGAGACCCGGGCGAAATGGCGGTCAAGATCGCCGGGCGGGGCGCACGTGTGCGACTGATTCAGGTTGGCGTACTGACGCCCGCACGCGGGGCAGGTCCACATCGGCCGCACGGCAGCAGCCTAGTGACGCGGTGCGGCGCGGTGCGGTGCGGTGCGGCGCGGTGGGCAGCTACCGCGCATCCGGCGTGAACAGCACGGCAGCCAGCTGCTCAGCCGGCAGCTCGCCGACCCGCTCGAAGACGCGGTGCTGAATGACCGACAGCAGCGCGTCGACCGCGAGCTGCTCGGTGCGGCCCGAGAGGTCGAACTCGGGGTTCACCTCGCACAGGTCGAGCCCGATCAGGCCGGGCACGCGGGCGACGACGTCGAGCGCCTCGATCAGGGCGCGGGCCGAGATCCCGCGGAACCCCGGAGCGGACGTGGCCGGCGCATCGCTGGAGTTGACCACGTCGATATCGATGCTGACGTACAGCGCGTCGGTGCCGTCCAGCAGGTAATCGAGTACCCGGTTCATCGCGTCGGCGGGTCCCACGGTCTCGACGTAGCTGGCCGTCGCCACCCGGAAGCCGCGGTCGTACATCACCGCTACCTGGTTCGGCTGGGTCATGGCGTTGACGCCGAACCAGGCCATCCTGGTCAGCTCGGGAATCTCGGAGACCCGCCGCGCGGCGGAGCCATGATGCATCCGGCCGGTCTGGTGATGGAAGTCGACGAAATCGGTGTGCGAGTCGATATGCAGATAGGCCAGCCGCGCCCCGGGACGGCGTTCCCTCAGCGCGGTGACGACGCCGAGCGTCGCGGGGTACGCCACGAAATGGTCGCCGCCGAGCGTGATCGTCAGGCTGCTCGCCTTGCTCGCCGCGGCGATATGGTCCGCGGCGGCGGCCACCTGCGCCGGCACGTCACCCGGGATGATCGGCACGTCGCCCGTGTCCACCAGCGGCAGGCGGGCCGGCCAGGTCCAGATGACGCCGCTGCCGAAGTCGCTGATGCCGGCATCGGCCTGGATCCCGTGGTAGCCGGCCAGGAACAGCGAGGCCTCCCTGATCCGGCGCGGGCCGAGCCGCATCCCGGTATGGCCGACCGACGTGGCGAACTGGTCGACCGGCATGCCGACGATGGCGACGTCCCCGGCCGGCACGGCGGCCGGCGGCACCCAGGGGGCGCGCAGGAACGAGGCACTCCCCGCGTACCAGGGGGCGGCCAGGTCCCGGACTCCGTAACGATCCTGCGGCACGGGGCCTCCTGTCGTTTCCTCATGAGCCAATCGGGCTGAACGGGGCGAGATCCAGGTTAGTCCGCAGGCCAAGGGCAACCTGGGCGGCGATAGTGCCGGCCAGCGGGCCCATGGTGAGCCCGGTCGCGCCGAGGCCGGTGGCGACCACGAGCCCGGCCATGCCGGGTACCGGGCCCAGCAGCGGCCGGGCGGCAGCCGGGCGCAGGCCGACCCGCGTCTCCAGGTGCGTGCCGGCGGCCAGGCCGGGCGCCACCGCGAGGGCCTGCGTGAGTACCTCGTGCAGGCCGCCCGGCGTCACCCGGACATCGAAGCCGGCGCCGGTCTCCCTGGTGGCGCCGGCCACGACCCGCGAGTCGTCGAAGGCCAGCAGGTAGTGGCCGCTCGCCGCCGGCAGGATCACGGGCCAGCGGCTGGTGTCGGCCGGGTCGAGCGAGATGTGCACGATCTGCCCCCGCTGCGGAGTCACGGTGACCGAGGCGACCGCCGGAGCGAGGAAGGACGTCGTCCAGGCGCCGGTGGCCGCGACGACCGCGTCGGCACCGGTCAGCTGGCCGTCGATCTCGACGCCGGCCACGCGTCCGGCCCGGCAGGCGAGCGCGGCCCGGCCGGGCCTGGTCACCGCTCCCCTGCGGCACGCCGCCCTGACCAGAGCCCCGGTCAGCTGCCGGCCATCGACCCGGGCCGCACCGCCGAGGTATGCCGCCGCCGACCCGGGCCGCAGCGGCGGGAACAGGGCCTGCGCTTCCGCGGCGGTCAGAACGTCGACCTCGCCGATCTCGGGGGTGGCCGCCTGCCTGGCGCGCATTCGCTCGCCCTCGCGGGCGGCTTCCTCGCCGTCCCGGGCGATGATCAGCGCTCCGACCCGGCGGTAGGACACGTCCTGCTCGCCGTCATCGGCTAGCCCAGCGACCAGCTCGGGATACTGGCGCGCGGCCGTGCAGGCGAAGGCGTACCAGGCGGGATCGTCCGCGCGGGCGGACCACGGGCAGATGATTCCCGCTCCCGCGGCCGTCGCCTGACCGGGCAGGCCCGCGTCGACCAGGACGACCTCCGCCCCCAGGCCGCTGGCCGCGTAAGCGCAGGCCGCGCCGACGATGCCCGCTCCGACGACGATCAGCCTCATCGGGCTCCGCCGGCCCGCGGCCGCGGAAGGCCGGCTGTTGCCTGCTCCCTGGCCAGGCGCTGCACGTCCAGGCCGTGGTCAGGCAGGGCAGGAGAGAAAACCCACAGCACCCGGGTCGGCCCGGCTGACGGCAGCACCTGGAAGGTGTGCTCGGCGCTGGACTGGAAGGTAAAGGCGTCGCCGGCCTCCAGGACGAGGTGCTCGCCGGCGACCTCGATGCGCAGCTGGCCGGCCAGGACGAAGGCGAACTCCACGTCGGTGGGCAGCGAGTAGGGCTCGGCGCCGCTGCCGCCGCCTGGCTCGATGACGCTCAGGATGGCCTGGACGCGCTTCTCACCGGCGGGCGTGAGCAGGTACTCCCTGATCGCGTTGCCGCCGAAGTTAATCGGCGGGTACTCGCCCTTCCTGACCACTTCGCCCTTGGCCGCCTGGAACAGCGAGCCGACGGAGATGCCGAGGGCATCGCACAGCCGCATCAGCGAGGCCACCGAGACGCTCGTCAGGTCCCGTTCCAGCTTGGACAGGAATCCCTTGGTCAGGCCGCTCTGCTCCGCCACCTCGGCCATGCTCTTGCGGGACGCGTGCCTGGCGGCCCGCAGCTGCGCGCCTATCCGCGGTCCGGCATCCGGGCCGTCGTGCACCCCGGCCATCAGCATCGCCCCTCCCTTCCCGGTGATCCATCTATGGGATACCAGAACACGTCATGAAACAAGTGTTGACATACATGAAACCAGCCGTCACAGTCATGTCTAACTTCAGCGGGCGACGTCTCGGCAACCCCCGGCTATCCCCGCTCTCGAGGAGGCGACATGACGACCGACGCTCGGGCGGAGACCCCGATCGAGGAGATCGAGGGCGCGCTGCTCAGCCAGATCGAGGTGCACTCGATCGACTGGATCCCCGATCCGGAACGGCACGGCAAGAACTGGCAGCAGGCGATGCTGTGGTTCCTCGGCAACTTCCAGTACTTCACGATCCCGATCGGCTTCGTCGGCCCCGCGCTCGGGCTGTCGCTGGGCTGGTCGATCCTGGCCGGCTTCCTCGGCATCGCGTTCGGCACCCTGTTCATGGCCTTCCACGCGACCCAGGGGCCGGTCTTCGGCCTGCCGCAGATGATCCAGACCAGGGCGCAGATGGGCTACCGCGGGGTGGTCGTGGCCCTGTTCGCCGTGCTCTTCACGTACATGGCGTTCAACGTGGCCGACCAGGTGCTGATGAGCAGCGGGCTGCACGACGCCTTCGGCTGGAGCGCCGGGCTGGTCGCGGCGGCCACGGCCGTGCTGGCGGCGCTGCTCGCGATCTTCGGCTACGACTGGGTGCACCGCGTCTTCAGGTTCCTGCTGGTGATCTCGCTCCCGTGCTACCTGATCATCTCGGTCGCCATCTTCTTCGGAGGCGCGGGCGGCACGGCTCCGAAGCACCCCGGCAGCTTCATCTTCGCGGCCTTCATGACCCAGTTCACGGTCGCGGCGGCCTACAACATTACCTACGCGCCGTACGTCTCCGACTACTCCCGCTACATGCCGAGGAAGACCTCGCCGCGGGGCATCATCGCCGCCGTGTTCTTCGGCGCCTCGGGCTCGGCCGTATGGCTGATCGCGCTCGGCGCATGGCTCGCGACCCGGCTGAACGTGACCGACGGCCTGGTCGGGCTGCAGGTGGCCGGCGACAATGTCGCGGCTCCGCTCGGCTCCATTACCGCGGCCCTGTCTGCCACCGCGCTGATGGCGACCATGGGCATGAACGCCTACGGCGCCATGCTGTGCGTCCTGACCGGGATCGACTCGTTCAGGAAGATCAAGACCAGCCGGGTCTGGCGCGCCGTCACGATCGTCGCTCTGGCCGTCATCTGGTACCTGCTCGGGCTCGCGTGGAGTTCCCAGACTGCCGTGGGCGCCGTGCTCGACTCGCTGACCCTGATGCTGTATCTCCTGGTGCCGTGGACCGCGCTCAACCTGGTCGACTTCTTCTTCGTCCGCCGCGGCCACTACGCGATCACCGAGATCTTCAACCCGAACGGCGTGTACCGCCGATGGGGATGGCGCGGCCTGACCGCGTACGCGGTGGGCTTCGCGTGCGAGATCCCCTTCATGGTGATCCTGCCGATCGGCAGCTTCTCCTACACCGGACCGATTCCGGCGCACCTGACCAACGGGGTCGACTACTCCTGGGTGGCTGGCCTGATCGTCTCCGGCCTGCTTTACCTGGTGCTCTCCCGCTCGCTCGACCGGGCGGCCGAGCAGGTGGCGATCGATGCCAGCGAGCGCGAGCTTCAGGCGATCGACGCTGCCGCTGAGGCGGCCGCGACCTGACGCCGGGGAGGTCATCCCGCGCACGGCCAGCCGGCCGTGCGCGGGATGATCATTGACATCAGCAACGAGCAGGCAAGAACTGGAGCGAGATGTCCGAGGCCGTCCACCGGATCAATCAAGGCGGCAACGTCGGCCAGGTCGACGCGACGAAGGTGCCCAGGTACGCCGGACCGGCGACCTTCGCCCGCCTGCCCAGGATCGATGAGGTCGGTCACGCGGATGCCGCCGTGCTCGGGGTTCCGTTCGACAGCGGCGTCACCTACCGGCCGGGGGCCAGGTTCGGCCCGTCGCACATCAGGGAGTCGTCCCGGCTGCTCCGGCCCTACAACCCGGCGCTCGAGGTGTCACCGTTCGCCAGCCTTCAGGTCGTGGACGCGGACGACGTCGCGGTCAGCCCGTTCAGCATCGACGAGGCGATCTCCGCCATCGAGCGTGAGGCCCGGGCCCTGCTCGAGCGGGTTCCGCATCTGCTGACCCTGGGCGGCGACCACACGATCGCGCTGCCGCTGCTCCGAGCGTTCGCGGCGGCGCACGGTCCGGTCGCCGTCGTGCACTTCGACGCGCACCTGGACACCTGGGACACCTACTTCGGCGCGTCGTACACTCACGGCACGCCGTTCCGGCGCGCATCGGAAGAGGGCCTGCTGGACCGGTCGGGGTGCCTGCACGTCGGAATCCGCGGCCCGCTGTTCGCCGACACCGATCTCAGCCAGGATGCAGGGCTCGGCTTCCAGGTGATCTCCGCCCCGGAAGCCGACAGCCTGGGTGTCGCGGGCATGGTCCAGCGCATCGCGGACCGGGTCGGCGACCGTCCCGTATACGTCTCGGTCGACATCGACGTGCTCGATCCGGCGCATGCGCCGGGCACCGGCACCCCGGAAGCAGGCGGCCTGACCAGCCGCGAGCTGCTCGGCGTGCTGCGCTCGTTCGCCGGGCGGAACCTGATCGGCGCGGACATCGTGGAGGTCGCGCCGAGCTACGACCACGCGCAGATCACCGGGATCGCCGCCGCGCACGTCGGCTACGAGCTGCTGTCCGCGCTGGCGGCCGGGAAGAGCGCGAGCTAGCCGACCTGGCGACCGCCGACCGCAGGCCAGCCACGCTGGTGATCAAGAACGAGGTCGGCCATGCCAGCGATCTGGTCGCGCGGGCACTCATGGTCCCGGAGCGAGCCCTGGTGATCTGCCTGGAGCGGGTCAGGCTCGCCGAGGACGAGCCGATCGCCCTGATGCGTAATTTCCTGCCAGCGGCGCTGGTGCACCTGAGCACCGAGACGCTGGCCGAGCACGGCCTCTACGAGCTCCTGCGCGCCTCGGGCATCCGGCTGGGCTCGGCCACCCAGCGCATCTCGGCGAAGAACGCGACCACGGCCGAGGCTCGGATACTGCACGAGACCCGCGGCAGCGCGCTGCTGACCATGGAACGGATCGCCTACGACGACGGCGGGCGCCCGGTGGAGTTCGGCCAGCGCCTGTACCGGCCATCGCGCTACGCGCCCACCATCACCATGCCGAGGACCGCGCCAGCCCAGGGAGCGCCCGGCAACCCCTAACCTCCGCTATTCATGGTGAGCCGGAGTGGCGGCTAGAGGGTCGCTGATATATGCGAAAAGTGCCTTCCGAACTGCGATAATGGAGCTGTCGAGGAACCATGGTCGCAGTAGCGGAAGGCACTTAACACGTGGATTGTATGTCGTGGCCGCGGGGCCTGGTCGTGGAAGTCGGCGGGCACGGGGTCGTGTCGCATGCGGGGTCGGCGGCGACGCGGCTGCTCGCGGACCGGACGGGCCTGACGGGCGGGCTGTCGGGGGCGCTGGCGCGGCGGGGGTTCGCGCCGCTGCATGACCGGGGCCGGGTGCTCGCTGACCTGGCGGCCGCGATCGCGGGCGGGGCGACGACGATCAGCGAGATCGACGTCCTGCGGCACCAGCAGGAACTGTTCGGCCTGGTCGCCTCCGACTCGACGGCATGGCGGACCCTGGCCGGGTGCGACGGCGCGGCGATCGCCCGGATAGGCGCGGCTCGGGCCAGGGCCCGCCGTCACGTCTGGAAGCTGATCGCCGCCCGGCACGGCGGCATCCCGCCGGCCCGGGCGGCGGGGCGGGACCTGGGCCAGGTCGTCGTGATCCGGCTGGACGCCACGATCGTGGTCGCGCACAGCGACAAGGAGCAGGCGAAAGGCACGTTCAAGGGGACGTACGGCCATCACCCGCTGACCGCCTGGTGCGACAACACCGGCGAGTCGCTCGCTGTCATGCTGCGGCCAGGGAACGCGGGGAGCAACACGGCCGCGGACCACATCGCGGTTGCGGACGCCGCGATCGCGCAGGTCCCGGCCAGGTACCGCCGCAAGATGCTGATCACCTGCGACGGAGCCGGGGCCACCCACGCCCTGGTCGACCACGTCACCGCGCTGAACGCCCGCCCCGGGCACCAGGTGCACTACTCGGTCGGCCTGGACTTCGACGAGCGGATCCGCGCCGTGCTGCCGGACCTGCCCGAGCCGGCGTGGAGCGCGGCCCTGGACGCCGGCGGCAAGCCCAGGCCGGACGCGCAGGTCGCCGAGCTCACCGGGCTGCTGCGCCACTCCGCCGGAGGCGACCGGTTCGCGACATGGCCGCCGGACATGCGGATCCTGATCCGCCGCGAGAACCCGCACCCCGGCGCCCAGCTCACCCTGTTCGAGCAGCACGAGGCCAGGCGGTACCAGGTCACCGCCACCAGCACCCCCGGCGGGCAGGCCCAGTTCCTCGAGGCCCGCCACCGGACCCAGGCCAGGGTCGAGGCAAGCATCCGCTGCGGCAAGGCCACCGGCCTGCGCCACCTGCCGTCGCGGAACTACCAGGTCAACACCGCCTGGTGCCAGGCCGCGTCCATCGCCTGCGACCTGCTCGCCTGGCTCCGCCTCCTCGCCCTGGACGGCGACCTCGCCACCGCCGAGCCCAAAACCCTGCGCTACAAGATCCTCCACGCCGCCGCACGGATCGTGAAAGGCCAGCGCCGCCGCTACCTGCGGATACCAGCCGCATGGCCCTGGGCCCGCCACATCACCGAAGCGTTCACCCGGATCCTGGCCCTGCCCCCGCCATAGCCAGACCGCCCCTGACCCCAGACCAGGAAGGAGAAACACAGCCGGCCGTGGAACCGGCGCCCACCCGACGCGACAGCCGGGCGGACGACCCACGCCGCACCCTGAAAAACAAGATCAAGAACTCAACCCGCCGCACCATCAGGCCAGCACGTCACACCCGTGTAGGGTCGGGGGCTGGCGCGGTGACTCGCTGGCGGTAGGGCCTGGGGCCTTCATGTTCCGCCGGTTTCCCAGGCGGTTGCGCCACCCCAGTGACCTTGGCCAGGTCTGCTCCG
>Ga0307373_10003674_pt1 | contig 26477 bp, 22 predicted proteins | sample OX2MG_FD_202534 | JGI IMG/M metagenome (GOLD analysis project Ga0307373, IMG submission 202534) | Soil microbial communities from Risofladan, Vaasa, Finland - OX-2 | ecosystem: Environmental > Terrestrial > Soil > Coastal area > Acid sulfate soil | place: Finland: Risofladan, Vaasa | collected...
GGCTTCGGGTGCGTGGTATCGCTGCGGAGGTGGAAGTCGATCATGAGCAGGTCGGACTGGATCGACCATCGGTGATCAACTGCGATGGTCTTCATACGGTGAACCAGAGCTCGCTCACCTCTCGGGTCGGGGCAGTGGATGATCGGGTCATGGGCCACGTATGTGCCGCGATTAGCTATGCGCTCGGTTGCTGATCCGGCCCCCCCGAGAGTTCAAAAGACGCCTAGGACCCCCCGAGTACGCGCGGATGAACGCGAGGTACTGCTCTTGGGGTGAAGCGCGGCGTTGCACCGTTGTCGATCCTTGCATCTTGGTGCCATGATGCGAATATGTCCAAGGTGCGAACCACCGTCACACTGGACGACGAGGTCCTGAAATGGGTCAAGGTGCGCGCCGCTCGCCTTGGCCTTGCGGATAGCCAAGTAATCGAGGACTCCCTTCGTCGCGATCTGGGCTTGGCGTTACTGGACCGTCTCTGGTCTCGGGACCAGATGCCTGAGGAGCAGGCCACCCGCTTGGCGGTGGAAGCGCAGCACGCGACGAGGCCCCGTCGCCGTCGGGAGGTGAGGGCTGTCTTCGACGTCAGCGTTCTCATCTCCGCGCTGCTGTCCAAGCGGGGCGCGCCGGGTCGCCTGGTGGCAGCGTGGCTCGACGGTGTCTTCGAGGCGGTCGTCTCTGATGCACTGCTGGCGGAGTTTCACCGGCACGACCATCTGGGTGATCTCGCCCAATCGGTGTCAGAGGCGCGATCTCAGGCCTCCCACTGATCCGAACTCTTCGGCTGCGTCCCTGCGATCTTGTACGACCGGCGTGACCTCCCATTACGAGTCTGGGCGCGCCGCGGACGGCCGTTGAGCCCCGCGAACTGTCCCGCGGCTGGACCAGCTGTTCGCCGACTCCCAGCTTGCCCGGGTGCGAGCATGGTGAGGCTACGCCAGGACCTTTCGAACTACCTCTTCCAGGCCCTATTTGAGCGTGTACGACATGGCTCCCGGTAGCACGAAGAAGTAGAGGAGGCCGATCAGGATCAGATAGCCGAGCAGGACCAGGGTCCAGCCCATGTTGTGCCTGATCACAGCCCCTTCGTTGCGGACGTAGGTGGTGGTCGAGACGCCGACGCTGGCCGTCTGCGGAGCCACGGGCTTGCCCACCTCGGCGCCGACGGAGTTGAGCGAGGGTAGAAGCAAAAGCGGCGCACCCAAGATCCGGCCCACGGAGAGCTGGAACGCGCCGAAGAGCACGTTGGTCGAGGTGTTGCTCCCGCTGAGCGCGACGCCGATCCAGCCCAGCACGGGGGCCAGCACGATGAACCAGAATCCGATTTTCGAAAACCCAAAGGCCATGGTGTTCGACATGCCGGAGTAGATGAATACGTATGCCAGTCCGAAGATGAAGAAGCCGACCAGGAGGGCCCCCCACATCTGCTGGAAGGTCTTGCGGAAGACGGCGGCGAGCACACCGGCTCCCGGCCTTAGCACGAGCACCATCACGATCCAGGAGGCGAGGATCGCACTCCCCGCCACGAAGGGAGCCCACACGAAGGCGGTCACAACCTTCTTTCCGGTGAGAGAGGACAGGGACGCCACGCTGGCCTTAAACGGGATGAACTTGGGCAGAGCCGACCAGGGTCCCGTCCACAGGACCACGACCACGATCAGGATCAGGAAGGGCAGCAGGGCGAGGAACACTTCGCGGCCCGTCATGGGTCGGGCCTGAGGCGTCGCGCCGCCCCCGATGGGGGCCGGGGCGCTCGCCGAGCCCGGGATGATCTCGACTCCTCCGTAGCCCAGGATGGTGCGGGGGCGCCACACCTTCAAGAGCAGTAGCAGGGCTCCAAAACAGACCAGGGAGCCGATCACGTCCGGCAGGTAGGGGCCGAGGAACTGTGAGGTTGGATACTGCCCGGCGACATACGCCAGGCAACCGACGACGCCCAGCGGCCATCCTCCCTTGAGCCCCTTCCAACCGCTGACCAGGTAGATGAGGACGAATGGGGGCAGGATGGCCAGGATGGCCACCAGGCGCCCGATAGAAGCCGAAAGTTCAAGCAGGGGGATCTGGGTCACGGCGGCCAGGGCGATGATCGGCGCCCCCAGCGCGCCATAGGATACGGGGGCGTTATTCGCGATCGCCGCCACTCGAATGGCGTCGATCTCGACCACGCCGAACCCGATCAGGAGCGGGGCCACCACCGCCCAGGGATAGCCGAACCCGACCAGGCCCTCGAGCAGCGCGCCGAAGGCCCAGGCGAGAAGGATGGTCTGGATTCGGATATCAGCCGTGGCCTGGGAGATGAGCCAGGTCTTGAAACGGTCGAAGTTTCCGGTCAGTTGGAGGGTGTTGAAGATGATCACGCCCCAAAAGGTGATCCAGTCCACGTTCCACACGCCCGTGGCCGACCCGTAGAGGTATGCGTGCACCGCCTCTGACACCGGGGCCTGCCAGACCAGGGCTCCGAGCAGGAACGTGACCACGGACCCGATCAGGACCGACAGCCAGGCAGTGACTCGGAACACGGCCAGCATGACGAGCAGGAACGCCACTGGGACGAGGGCTAAGACCGTGGACAGGAACACATTGCCCGCAGGATTCAGGATCTGGTGATGGATGGCCAGAAGGATCATTCTGCTTCCCCCCCCGATTTAATCCGTGGTGGCGAAAACTTACTACCGCGCCCCAAAAGAGGCAACAACCATTTCTTGGCTCGGTGCTTCCCTGCCTTAAGCCCCGATCAGACGCCGACGCCAGAGCTTGTGGCGCCCGCCCAGCGGCGCAGGGCATCCAGCTCACGCCGGCGCAGCCGGCGAGCAGCTGAGGGCAGGTCGGCGCACTCCAAGCGCTGCTGGGTAAGGCGGGTGAGCTCGGCGATGACCGCGCCCAGCCGGCCGGGGTCGACCTCGCCCGCGATCGCCGAGTAGCGGGCGTAAGCGCCTCTGGCGCAACCGCCCTCCAACTCCACTCCGATCGCCCAATAAACCGCGTCCCCCAGGCCCGAGCCGTCGGCCGCCTCGGCCCAATCGCACAGCGCCAGGCGCCGGCCGGGGAGGAGGAACAGGTTGTCCGAACGCACATCCCCGTGCGCCAGCGGGCCGCCGCCGCGGGCCGCCGCCAGGTGCATCTGCGCCAGCCCGGTGGCGACCGCCTGCACGGCGTCCGGCGTCCACGGCGGCGGCGGCCCAGAGGGGCCCAGATCCTGCATCAGAAGGCCTCGCCAGCCCTCGGCCTGGAAATGTCCGCACAGCTCAGGGCGCCAGGGGGCGAGCTCGGGTCGCGTCGCATAGAGTTCGATCTCGCGTTCCAGTTCGGCCGGCCAGTCGAGGCGCCCGTCGACGGCGGCCGGAGGTGCGGCCTTCAAGACCAGGGGCTCTCCCCTCGCTCGGATCAGCCTCAGCACCACCTGGGCCGTGCGTCCGCCGCACAGGGGCTGGATCCCCACGATCGGTCCGACCCCATACGCCTCGACCTGGGCCAGCAGGGGCTGCAGTCCCGCCCTGATGGACCTCCAGTCAGCGATCATGGCGCTCGTCGGCGGGGGCGGGCAGAGCTCAATCGGCGCGTCGCCGCTCCCCTCGTATCGTGGGGCCGCGGGTCGAAATTCCACCCGCGGGGGGCGGCGGCGGTGTGCTCCCGCCAGTATTCCGCCTCAGGCCGGCGGCTCGGGCAGAGTCCGAAATCCGTCCTCCTCCCACTCCAGGGCCTCTTTGATGGAGGCCTGGAACTCCACCGTGCGCGAGGGGTCGACACAGGCCACACGGGTACCCTCGCCGTGCACCAACTCGAGCTGGGCAGAGTCTCCCAGGCGCTGCAGTAACAGGTCGCGCACCCGGTCGCGGGCGACGTCGCAAACCATGATCTCGTTCGGACTCTTGACTGTGCACATGGGGTCTCTCCTCTTACAGACGACTGTGGCCGGGAAGCGGGATGCGCTCAAGGCGTTGCGTCCTTGAGCACCAGGGGGAGGCCGGCGACGACCAGGTAGACCCGTGCGGCAAGCGCGGCCAGACCCTGATTGACGCTGCCCAACGCGTCGGTGTAGGCCCGCCCGGTGGCGCTCAACGGGACCAACGAGAGCCCGACCTCGCTGCTCACGACGATCACGTTCGGCACCCGCTGGCAGAGTGCTTGGACCTGGGCCAGATGGTGGCCCGGCCCGGCCGCCAAGTCGATCCAGCCGTCGATCGAATCGAGCAGCGCGACGTCGGCGGATCCGTCCGGGATCGCCCGGTCGATCTGCGAGCGCGTCTCGTAAACCCGCCAGTCCGCCGGCCGGGCCCGCCGGTGGGCCTCGATGCGGTCGCGCATCTCCTGGTCCGATGCGACGCCGGTCGCCAGCACGGCGACCCGCCCGCCCAGGCCGCGGGCCAAGTCAGCCGCCCACGCGCTCTTGCCCGAGCGGATTCCTCCCAGGACCAGGGTCAGCATGAGCTCGTCACCAGGCGCGTCACCGCACCCGGGGCAAGCCCGCGGGCGAAGGTCTGGGCGAATGTGGATCTGGTCAATTTCGCCTCCAGCAGGGCCAGGGAGCCCCGATGGGCCACGACGAGCAGGTTCTCGCAGCGCGGGATGGAGTCCAGGAAGCCGTGAACACGACGCTCGAACTGGGCGTAGCTCTCGCCGAACGAGGCGGGAAAATTGCGCGGATCGGACTCCCAGGCCTGAGCCTGGAGCGGATCGCTGTCCCACAGGGCCTCCAGACGCTGTCCCTCCCAGGCCCCGAAGTTGACCTCGCGGAGCCGGCTCGAGCGTTGGACCGGAATGCGCTGGGCGCGGGCCACGCCCTCCGCCGTCTGCCAGCTTCGCTGCAGATCGCTCGAGAAGACGTGATCCAGGGGCACATCGGCCAGGTTGCGCGCCAGGGCGCGGACCTGCCGCCGCCCGGCGGCGGAGAGCTCGAAGTCGGTCCACCCCCAGGCCCGGCCCGGGGGCGCCGACGAGCTCGCGTGACGTGCCAGCCAGACGTTCAACCCACCCTGCTCCTCGCTCTGGATCCGGGGCCGGCGTTCAACATCCGACCAGGCCGTCGATGGCGCGCATGTCCAGGGCTCGCTCCAAAGAGTCCGCCAGGCTATCGAACGGGTCCAGGACCCCCGCTGCGGCAGGGGGCAGATGAATTCCGCGCCGTTGAGCCAGACCCTCGAGCAGCGCTCGCCGGAAGGCGTCGTTCCAGAGCAGCCCGTGCAGGCTGGTACCAAGGGTCCAGCCGTCCGCCGAGACCGCGCCCTCGGGACCCGAGCTCAGCTCGAAGGCGGCCCGCGAGCCGCCCTGCACCCGGCCCATGTGGATTTCGTAACCGCTGATCGCATGGCCCCCGGCCAGGGCCAGGAGGCCGGGTCGGACGATGACTCGCCCCTGGTTCCGGCGGGTGATCTTGGTCTTCTCGAACACGGTGTCGATGTCCAGAAGCGCCAGACCGACGCCGTCCTCCCCCTCGATATGGGCGGGATCGAGGATCCTACGTCCGAGCATCTGATAGCCGGCACAGATACCGAGCACCGGCGTCCCCGCCCCCTGGGCGGTGACGATGGCCTCGCCCAGCCCGCTCCCCCGGACGTGATCGAGGTCGGCCACGGTGGTTTTGCTTCCGGGCAGGATGATGAGGTCCGGCCGTCCCAGACGGGCCGGGTCGGCCACCAGGCGCATCGACACCGCCGACTCGCGCGCCAGGGGTTCCAACTCGTCGAAGTTGCTCATGCGCTGGAGTTCTATGACCGCCACGTCGATGGCGGCACCCGCGCGGGGCCGAAACAGCTGCTCCAGGTCGAGCGAGTCCTCCGCCGGCAGGCGGACGTCGAGGTGGGGCACCACGCCCATCACGGGCAGGCCGGAGCGCTGCTCCAAGAACCGGACGCCGTCCGCGAACAGCTCGGGATCGCCGCGAAAGCGGTTCACCACCAGGCCTCGAACGCGCTCTCTATCCGCCGCGGGAAGCAGCTCTAGAGTCCCCAGCAAGGAGGCGAACACGCCCCCGCGCTCGATGTCCCCGATCAGCAGCACGGGCGCGGAAGCCGCGGCTGCGACGCGCATGTTGACTATTTCGCCGTCTCGCAGATTGACCTCCGCGGGGCTTCCCGCACCCTCGATCAGGATCAGATCAAAGCGACTTCGGAGCTCTTCCAGGGCGGCCTCGACGCCGGGCCAGAGGGACTCGCGCAACTCACGGTAGCCGGCGGCCGAGTAGGTTCCCTGAGACTCGCCCATGACCACCACCTGGCACGAACGCTCGCCCTCGGCCTTGAGCAGGATCGGATTCATGGCCGCCTCTGCAGCCACCCGCGCCGCCTCGGCCTGCATCGCCTGGGCGCGCCCGATCTCGTGCCCCTCGGCGGTGACGGCCGAGTTGAGGGCCATGTTCTGGGCCTTGAAGGGAGCCACGCGCAGGCCGCGCCGGGCGTAGAGCCGGCAGAGCCCGGCGGTGAGATAGCTCTTGCCCACCGAGGAGGAGGTGCCCTGCAGCATGAGCGTTCGCGCCCTGCCCTCAGCCACGCTGGATGGCCTTAAGCACCGCGGGTAGCTCGCCCGGCGAGGGGGCGGCGAGGCGGACCCAGCCGGGCAGGCCGAAGGAGGCGCAATCGCGACCTGCGATTCCCTCCGCGGCCAGGTCCCCGAGCAGGGTGGGGGCACGGCAGAGCAGGTAGTTGGCCGAGCTGGGGCGGACCTCGGCCCCGATCTGCCCCAGGGCCTGAGCCATCAGGGCCAGGTGCCTGCGAGCGACCTCGGCCCCGCCTTGGATGTGGGGCTGGTCGGAGCAGCCGGCCGCGCCTGCAGCCAGGGCGGGCGCCGACAGCGGCCAGGGCGGCTGCATCTCGCGCAGACTGCGGGCCCGCAGCTCCGCGGTCACCAGGTAACCCATGCGCAGGCCGGGCAGGCCGAGCTCCTTGGTCAGCGAGCGGACCACGATGGCGTTGCTCGGCGGAGAACGGCGGTCGATCAGGCTGGTGCCGGCCGGGGCGAAGGCGGCGAAGGCCTCGTCCACGATGAACAGCGTCCCGGCGTGTCGGTTGCAGGCGTCCTCCAAGCGATCGGCCTCGAGCGCCGCCCCGGTGGGGTTGGCGGGGTTGCCCAGCAGGCAGACCTCGGGCTCGGCCTTGAGCGCCTGCTCGAGTTCAGCCTCGCTCTCGCTGTAGACCCCGCCCGAGATCTCGGTCAGGCGACGGTATTCACCAAAGCACGGCCCCAGTGCCAGGCAGCGCCGGCCGCCAGCGTAAGCGAGCAGGCAGAGCCAGAGGCCCCAGCTGGCCCCCGCCACCGGCACCACCCAGCTCTGCTCAAGGCCGTGGCGGGCGGCGGCAGCGGATGCCAGCGGGTGCGCATCGGCTCGCGGATAGGAGCCGAGCTCGGCGCTGCGGGCGGCCTGGAGCGCGATCGGGCTGGGTCCGAGCGGATTGAGCGAGGCGCTGAGGTCGATGGGTAGGCGCGAGGCGCCTCCGTGCGTCGTCGCCGGGCGAGGTGAGAGCCGCGTCCTCATCGGCGCCTCGAGGCGAGGCCGGCCAGGATTGCGATCAGGCCCGCGCTCCGCGCCACCAGGCTCAAGGCGGCGCGGACGTCATCGGGCGCGGGCAGATCCAGTCCTGATCCCAGGGTGTGGGCTCCCTTCTTCTCCAGGCGGCGGCCCAAGGCCCCGGCCATCGCGGCCATTGGACGCCCGGCGTTGGGGCTGGCCGTGCGTCCCCCCTCGGAGCGGCAGGTCTGCCAGGCGCGCCGGGCCGCCAGGGGTCCGCCGCGTGTGGCCGCAGCCAGGATCAGGGCCAGGGCGGACAGGCGGCTAGGCACCCAGCCCAGGAGGTCGTCGACGCGGGCGGCTGGTTTGCCCAGCCACTCGGTCTCCCCCCGGTAGCCGAACATGGCGTCGGCGGTGTTCACCACGCGGTAGGCCGCGGCGCCTGGGAGCCCAAAGAGGACGTAGTAAAGCAGCGGGGCGGCGATGGAGTCGGCCAGGTTCTCGGCCACCGACTCGATCGCTGCCGAGGCCGCCAAGGGGGAATCAAGAGAGCCGGTGGGGCGCGAGACAAGCGCTCGCAGGGCGACGCGGGCGCCGGCCAACCGGCCCTGCTCGAGCTCGGTGGCGACCCGGCCTCCCTCCTCCAGCAGGCCTCGGATCGAAAAGGTGGGCTTGAGCAGGATGCCCAGGAGCACGATCCGCGCCGGTCGCGGCAGCGGGGCGCGTTCGGCCGCCCAGCCCAGCCCGGCGGCGGCTGTCCCGAATGCCAGCAGCGCCGCCGCCCCCCAGGCCAGCTGCGTCGGAGCCGCTCGCGCCCGCGCCGGGCGGTGGGCGGCTCCCATCAGCCGTCCCCCCATGGCCACCGGATGCCGCCTGCCCCGGGGCTCGCCGAAGGCCAGGTCGAGAGCGATCGCCAGGCCCAGGATCAGACCTCGATCAGCCAAGTCGGGAGCGCTCCCGGGCCCTGCTCACAGGCGTACCGCGAAGGCGAGCAGGGCCGACAGCTGGGCCACCTCGAGGGTTGCGCCGTAGACGTCGCCCGTGGCGCCCCCGATTCGGGCGCGCGCCAGAGCGGCGACGCCGGCCGCTCCCAGGGCTGCGGCTCCAGCGGCGACCAGGGCGTGGGGCCAGTCCAGGAGCAGCGCCGGCAGGGTGAGCAGAACTCCCAGCACGAGATCCCGGCGGCCCCGTCCCAGAGCCGCCCGACCCAGGCCCTCCGCTCGCACGTAGGGCAGCTCGACGAGCACCGCCAGCATCGCCAGCCGGGAGAGGGCGCCGGCGGCGATCAGGGCCACGGCCGCGCGCGCCGGACCCAGATGAGTCAGGGCGGCGACCTCGGCGAGGAGGAGCAGAACCAGCGCGACGACGCCGAAAGAGCCCAGCTGAGGGTCGCGCATCACCTCCAGCCGGCGCGTCCGGTCGCCGCTGGAGAACAGGCCGTCTGCGCAGTCACCGACGGCGTCCAGGTGAATGCCCCCGGTCAGTACCGCGAGCGCCACCAGGGCGGCGACCGCGCCCAGGGCGGGCCCGGCGAGCAGCGAACCGAGGGCCATCGCGGCTGCGGCCATGAGGCCCAAAAGCAGCCCTACAGCGGGAAACAGGGATCGCCCCAGGCGCTGGCCGGGGGCACCGTCGGCGCGGGCGATCGGGATCACGGTCAGAAATCCGACGGCCGAGCGGATCGCCTCCAGCCTCACGCGCGCGATTCCTCGCGCACGCTGTAGAGCCAATCACGGTGCCGCCGGGTCCGGCTCGATCCGACCACCACCACCGTCTCCATGTCGACTTCGAGGGCTGACAGCCCGGCCACGTCGGTGACTCGGATCTCCTGGCCCTCCCGAAAGGCCCGGCGCACCGCGGCGGCGGGGGTGGTGGGCGGGCGCAGGCGCTGGATGGCGGCCACGGCCGCTCGCCATGGCTCCCGGCGGCTGGCGCTGGCCGGGTTATATAGAACGAGGACGATGTCGACGCCCGCCAGGGCCTCGATTTTTGCCATCAGCTCGGCTCTGGGCAGGAGCAGGTCGGAGAGGCTGAGACAGGCGAAGTCGACCGCCAGCGGAGCACCCAGCAGGGCGCCGGCGGCGCTGGCCGCCGTGACCCCCGGCAGCACCACCAGATCCGGAGCATCCCCGGCCATTCCGGCGATCTCGTCCAGGGCCAGAGCGGCCATCCCGTATATGCCCGCATCGCCGCTGCTGACCAGCGCAACCCGCTCGCCGGCGGCGGCGGCCGCGACCGCGCGCCGCGCTCGGGGTCGCTCGTCGCCGAGCGCGTACGCCTCGCGCCGCCCGCCGGCCACCTCGACCGGGATCTGAGACAGGTAGGCGGCGTAGCCGACCAGCAGCTCGGCCGCCCCCAGTTCGGCTCGGGCGGCGATCGTCAGCTGCTCAACCGAACCCGGTCCAATTCCGACGACGGTCAGGCGCCCGCTCACCCCGTGACCTCGGCCACGGCCAGGCTGACCGAATCTCGACTGCGCTTTTGGAGCAGCAACCGGCCGCGGCTTGCGAGCAGTGCGGCCGCCTCGGCCACGCTGCCGGTGCCGACAGCGCTCCGCACGAGCGATGACGGGTTGGGCACCTGAACCGGGTCCAGTTCGGCCGGGCTGAAGCCGATCAGCTCCGCACCCAGCGCGGCTGCGAGCGCGATCGCGGCCGGGTGTCCGAGCCGGCGCTCGATGGTGGCCACGATTCGGATTCCGCCCGGGGCCAGCCGCGCCTCCTCCAGCACCGCGCGCGCCCAGCTCACGGCGGCCTCGGGCTCCGCGTCGGTGGCACATCCAAAGCCGAGCACCAGACGACCCGGACGGGCGAGGGCCCAACCGGGGGCCAGATCGTCCAGCTCGTGGTCGCTCACCGCCAGGCCGGTGGGATGGCGCGAGCCAGCCCCAGGTGTGCGCACGATCCGGAAGTCGAAGCCTGGGGGGGGATTGAGGCCGGGCCCGTAGAAGCCCAATGGGGCACCGTTTACCACCGCCGCCTCGAGGCTGCTCAGCGAGCGCGGGTCGTCCACGCGCCAACCCAGATCAGCCAGGGCGAGGTCGAGGGCGGGAAGGCCCAGGCGTTCGGCGGCCGTGGTCACCACGGCCTCGGCGCCCAGGACCGAGGCCACGTAGGACGCCAGCCGGTTGGCCCCTGCGGCCCGGCCGCCGAGCAGGCTGACCGCAAAGCGACCGCCATCGTCCACGGCCACCACCGCAGGCTCTGAGGTCTTGTCGGCCAGCACCGGCGCCAGCAATCGGACGGCCGCACCCACGGCCAGGAAGGCCACGATCGGCGTGCCCTCGCGATAGAGCTCGGGCAGATTGCGACCGCCGGACAGCAAGCGCGCGTCCGGTAGCGCGCGGGCCAGGCGCTGGGCGAGCCGCCGTCCCGGCTCGGTCACCCAGACCAGAGCTGGAGGAGGGGAGAGGCTGGGCGCGGAGGCTTCACTGCGGCGCCGCATCACGTGTGCGTGTCCGGAGTCGTACAGGCGCGAGCGCGCCGAGCCGGGCTCAAGAGCGTCGCCGACCAGGATCAGGGTGTGCCGGATGACGCCCAGGCGGCGGACGCATTCGCGGATGCCCGCCACCGTGGTGCGCTCTATGACCTCGTCCGGCCAGGACACCCGGTAGGCCACCGCGGCCGGGGTAGACGGGTCGAGTCCGGCCGCCAGCAGCTCGCGCTCGACATCGGCGGCGGCCCCGGCGCTGAGCAGGATGGCCAGCGTGCCACCGTGGGCGGCCAGAGTGCGCAGCCGTTCCCGCTCGGGCGTGGGAACGCGATTGCCGTGCCGGGTCAAGATCACGGTCTGGGCCCCCGCGGGCTCGGTCAGCTCCACCCCGAGCGCCGCCGCGACGGCGAAGACCGAACTCACCCCGGGGACCACCTGGTAGGGGCACCCCGCCTCCCGCAGCATCGCCATCTGCTCCGACACGGCTCCGTACAGGGATGGGTCGCCGCTGTGCAGCCGCACCACCAGGTCGCCGGCGGCCGCGGCGGCGACCATCTGGGGCACCGTCTCCTCCAGGGTCAGGGCGGAGGATGCGACGACCCTACCCCGGGCCAAGGCGATGACCTCGGGCGCGACCAGCGAGTCGGCGGCGATGACCAGGTCGGCGTGGCGCAGGAGGCTGAGCGCGCGTCGCGTCAGATGCTGCGCCCCTCCCGGTCCGGCGCCCACGAAGTGGACGCGTCCCCGGTCCTGTGCCCCCGCGCCCCCGCGCACCAGCCAGGCCGAGAAGTAGGGAGCAGGCTCGACCGCGGCGGCCTCCCCGCCCAGCACGCGCTGGCTCGGGCTCGAGGCCTCGCTGACCAGGATCGAGCGATCCAGCAACCCGAGACGGCGCAGGCGGGCGCCGAGGTCGGGGCTCAGGCTCGGCTTCAAGAGCACGGTGGCGTCGAAGGTCGACAGAACGTCATCGATCAGGGCGGGAGGCGCCGAGGCGGGGAGCACGGCCAGCGATTCTTCCCCGATACCGAGCCTGAAAGCGGCCGCTGCTGCTGCCGCGGTGAGCGAGCTGACCCCAGGCACCAAGCGCACCTCAAGCCCGGGACCGATCTCGGCCAGGGCGGCGCCGAGGAGCCCGAACGTGCTGTAGAGGCTGGGATCGCCCTCGGTCAGGTAAACGCCGACCCCGGCCCCGATCCGCTCCCGTACGGTCAATGCCGCAGCGCGGAGGGCACGCTCCTGATCGCCGCGCATTTCCATTTGGAGCTCGACCACGAGCTTGCCTTGGAGCTCGGCGGCGGCGATCGTCCGGGCCCGGCCGGGCAGACCGGCGGGACAGAACACCACGTCCGCCTCCCGGATCAGGCGTGCGGCCTTCAGCGTCAAGAGCTCGGGGTCGCCCGGCCCAACCCCAACGCCGTACAGGATCGGGCTCATCGCGGCATCCGAACAGCGAGGACGTGGACTGGGTTCTGGGCCTCCCAATTGAGCCGCCCGGCCAGCTCTCGGGCGCGCGCGACGCTGACCTGGCTCAGATTCCAGGACAGGCCCGCCAGGCGCAGGACGGCCACCGCCTCGACGACCGAATCCAGTGTGGCCAGATTCGCCACCAACCGGCCAGGAAGCGGGGAGGATCTCTCCCCGAGCCGGGTAAGACAGATCTGGAGCAAGGCTCCGATCTGGTCCCCGCCTCCGCCCAAGAAGATCGCGTCGGGCGTGGGAAGGCGGGGCAGGAGTTCGACCGCCTCCCCGACCAGGACCTCCACGTTCCAGCTCCTGGCGCTGTTCCCGCGCGCCTGCTGAGCTCGATCCGGACGGCGCTCGATGGCGTATACCGCACCCCGGCAGGCCAGCCTTGCCGCCTCGATGGCGACCGAGCCCGAACCTGCCCCGACGTCCCAGACCACATCGTCGGGACCCGGGTCGAGGGCGGCCAGCGAGATCGAGCGCACCTCGGACTTGGTGATCTGACCGGAGTGCTCATACGCCGCCTCGGGGCGGCCCAAGCCCGGTCCAGGTCCGCTTCGGCGGTCGAGAACGACCACCGCCAGGGGGTCGAAGGGTCCGGGCGGACAGTGGCCCAGGGAGGATTCCCGAACCCGTTCGCTGGGCGAGCCCAGGCGCTCGCAGACCACCAAGCGGGCGTTCTCCTCCACCCCCAGTTCGAGCAGGGCGGCCGCGAGTGCGGCCGGATCATGGCGCGGGTCGGTCAGGATGGCGGCGCGTCGACTGCTCGCGGCCAGGCCGGCGGCGGCGGCCAGGGGCCGGCCGTGGGCGCTCAGGAGCGCGGTTCCCGCCCCCGGCACCCGCGCCCGGGCCAGGGCCAGCTGCAGGCTCGACACCGAGGGCTCGACGTCGACCGCGTCCGGACCCAGACGCTCGATCAGGCTCGACCCGATGCCGAACAGGTTGGGGTCGCCCGAGGCCAGGAGCACGGTTCGGTCGGATGCGTGCGCGGCCAGCAGTGGCTCCAGGCTGTCGGGGGAGCCGTCCCAGCACAGGCGCTGGGCGGAGGACTCTCCCGCCAGCGCGAGATGACGGTCGGTACCCACGACCACGGACGCCTGGGCCAGCAGCCGACGCCCCCGCGGACTGGCGCTGCCAATTCCCTCCAAGCCGATGCCGACGACGCTGATCAACTCGCCGCCCGGCCCAGCAGACCGCCCTCAAAGTTGAAGAGCAGAGCCTCAATTCTCAGCTCCGCTCCGGCCAGCTGGGCGCAGGCCAGGACCACGTCCGCGCAGATCTGGTCGAAGAACCCGGACTGGCCCGCCGCCTGGACCAACTCCTGGGCGTGGCGGGCGGTGTTGGCCAGGCGCACCGCCCCCGCCAGATCCGCGCTGCCCCCGACGCGTTCGACCACCTGGGCCAGGTAGGCGGTATCGACCTGGTTGCCGGCCACGTGGGTCATGAAATGGCCGCAGGCGAGCTTGGAGAACTTGCCGATCATGCCCGACAGGTGGACCGCGCTCAGACCGCGCTCGCGGGCGCGCTTGATCAGGTGGCCGGTGAATTCGCCCATCTCGACGAAGGCGGTGGCAGCTAGTTGGGGAAACAGGCGCCGGGCGTACGCCTCGCTGCGACCGCCGGTACTGGCCACGATCTCCGCGCAGCCGGTGGCGGCGGCAACGTCGACCGCCTGGAGCACGCTCGCCCGCCAGGCCGCGGTGGAGTAAGGTCGCACCACTCCGGTGGTGCCGAGGATCGACAGGCCGCCCTCGATCCCGAGCCGGGCGTTGAGGGTGCGCCGCGCCAGGGCCTCGCCATCGCGGACGCTGACCGTGACCGTGACCAGCCTCGGCCCTGGGTCCAGGGCCTCGCGCACCGAGCGCGCGATCATGCGTCGAGGCACCGGATTGATCGCGGGACCGCCCACGGGCAGACCCAAACCCGGGCGGGTGACCACGCCCACCCCGCTGCCCGAACGCAACTCCAGGGTGGAGCCCGGGGCCAGTCGTCCGGCGACGGCGCCGCGGCCGCTCACCCTCCACTCCCGCCCCGATCGGGCCGAAACCTCCTCTCCCAGAGCGACCTCGGCGCAGATCTGCGCTCCGTGGGTGACGTCCGGGTCGTCGCCGGCGTCCTTGATCACGCAGGCCCAAGCCAAGGGGGGTGAGGAGCGAACTCCGAGCAGCTCAAAGCTGGCGCTGAAGCCGGCGGGGAGCGGGATCTCCACCCTCTGCCTCACGTCGCCGCCGAGCGCCAGGCAAGCGCCTCGGGTGGCCGCGGCGGCGCAGGCCCCGGTCGTGAATCCGGTCCGCAGGCCGCGCCTTGGGGGTGCCGGACCAAAGTCGTCCTCAGGTTCCATTTTGACCTCCGAGGAGCACGTTGGCCGCCGCGACGGCGAGCCCGGACCCACCCCGCGTGCCCTGCAGAGCGATGTGGGGCAGGCCCGAATCCTGCAGCGCGCGCTTGGCCACGGCGGCCAGGGTGAAGCCCGGACAGGTGGCGATGACGAACGCCGGCGGCGCTGAGGGGGCCAGGTCGAGAACACAGAGCAGGGCTGTCGGCGCGTTTCCGATCACCACCAGCCCGCCCTGCCCGTACTCCTGCCAGAGCAGGTGCATCCCAGCCGCGGCCCGGCTTGTCCCCGCCGCCTGGGCGAGCTCGGCCGCCCCCGGCGCCTTGGTCGCGACGCCGGGGTCGATCGGGCCCCGCAGGCCGCTTCGAACCATGTCGACATCGGTCAGGACGCGGTGATCCAGGACCGGGATCGGGCCCTGGATCGAGATCGATTCGAGCAGCCCGGGGTCTCCCCCCGCGTACACCATCGCCGCCGCCAGCTCGGCCTCGAGTCCAGACCAGCGGCTCGCCACCAGGTCCTGCGCGATGCCTCGGCTGCGGCCTTCGATCGCGTCCGGACTCTGGCCCAGGCGTTCCAGCCAGCCCCCGGGGGTGGGCCAGTTCACGAGCAGGCGGCGACCAGCCGCCGCGCCAGCCCGGGTTGCGCTCCCAGGTGGAGGTGGATGTAAGACGCCACCAACCCGGGGCCGGCCCAGCCCTCGGTTCGCCCCGGTTCATCGAGCACCTCCCAGGCCGCGCTGGTCGGCGGAGGCTCGCGCCCCATGGTGCGCGAATAGTGGAACTCGTGAGCGCTCACCACGAGCGGATGAAGCACGTTGCCGGGAGCGGCCGATACGGTCCGATAGCCCAGCTTCAGTCGCCGCCGCCGCAGCGTGCTCCAGCCCGGCCAGAGTCCGGCCATGCGGTGCCGGCGACCCTCGGCGTCCTCGATCCCCGCCCCGGCGTACATGGCGCCGCCACACTCGGCGTAGATCACCGTGCCCCGGGCCCGGGCCGCGCGTAGCGAGGACAAAAGGGGGAGGTTGGCCGATAGCTCGGACGCGTGCAATTCGGGGTAGCCCCCACCCAGGTACACGCCGCCCACCCCGTTGGGCAGGGCGGAGTCAGCGAGGGGGGAGAATGGGACCAGTTCGGCGCCCCAGGCCTGGAGCAGGTCCAGGGAGTCCTGATAGTAGAAGTTGAACGCGGCGTCGCGGGCGATCGCGATCGCGGTCTCCGCCGGCCGCCGGCGGGCCGGGAAAAGGCTGCGGCCGCCGGCCCTGGCCGGGGGCCGAGCGGCCCTCAGGACGGCGTCCAGGTCAAGGGCCGCTGCGCCCTGGCGCAGGGCCCGGCGGACCGCGCGGCGGGGCTCTCGCTCCTCGGCTCCGACCAGGCCCAGATAGCGCTCGGGCAGGGCCAGGCTGGGAAGGCGCGGCAGGTGTCCCAGCAGCTTCAGACCCACCGCCTCCACCCCCGAGCGGCACACCGCCAGATGGCGCTCACTGGCGATGCGGTTCAACACCACCCCGGCCACGTCCAGCCTGCGATCGGCGCTGGCCAGGCCGAGCGCGACCGCGCCCACCGTCCGCGCCGCGGCCTGGGCATCGAGCACGATCAGGACGGGCAGACCGAGAAGACGCGCGATGTGCGCGGTGCTGGCCTGGTCGGTCTCTCCGGATCGCCCGTCGAACAGGCCCATGACACCTTCGACCACGGCCACATCGGCGCTGGCGGTGGCGCGCCCAAAGAGTTCGAGCAGGTGTTCTTCGGGTACCAGCCAGGCGTCCAGATTGCGGCAGGGCCGGCCCGAGGCCCAGGTCAAAAGCGAGGCGTCGAGATAGTCCGGACCCACCTTGAAGGTCTGCACGCGCAGCCCGCGGGCACGCAGCGCGAGCACCAGGCTGAGCGTGACCGTGGTCTTGCCCGAACCGCTCTGGGCAGCACCGACCACCACCCCGACCACCTAGAGCAGGGCCTCGATTCGCTTCGACATGACATCCACCAGCTCCGGCCCGTTGCCGATGTGGGGCAGCTGCACGACGTCGAGTCCCAGCTCCCGTGCCGCTGCCTCGGTGCTGGTGCGCACGCGCTCGAGCAGAAGCCCGGTGTGAATGAGCCAGGGTAGTACCAGCACCCGGCGCGCGCCCGGAGCTGCGAGGGCGACGCCGGCGGCCGGATCGGGGGATGAGATGCCCGCGTGGCAGACGACGTGGGCGAGACCGGCCTCGCGCGCGATCCACGCCCCAACGCTCTGGGTCTGCTCCAGGGCCGAGGCCAGACTGCTGCCCCGGCCCACGAAGACCAAGACGTCGCCGGCGCGAGAGGGGTGCTGGGCGATGCGGCGCACCGCCTGCTCGATCAGGGCCGGCTCCGCCCCGATCGGGCTTCCCAGCCGCACCTTAAGTCCGAACCGTGCGGCCGCGCTCGCCGCCTCCCGGGGCATGTCGTGGCGACCGTGGAGACCGTCGAACAAGAGCAGCGGTTGGGCCGCCACCGGGGCTCCGGGCTCAAGATCGCCGAAGGCCTGGGCCAAAGCGGGCAGGCCGGGGGCCGCGAATTCCAAGACGCCCAGGGCGACCTGGCGACCAAGCGCGCCCTGGAGCAGCCCGCGCAGTTCGAGGAGCTCGATCCGGGCGGCCCGGCTGGGGCTGCCGTGACCCATCAGGAGGACCGAGCTCACCGCGCTGCGACCGCGCCCGCAGCGACCATGAAGCGGCGCGCAAAGTCCACCACCGGCCCCACCACCAGGCAGGCCGGTGCCTGCAGGCCGGCCGCCCGGCAGCACTCCTCGATCTCCCCCAGCGGGGCCTGGGCCTGGCGTTGACGGGGCGTGGTGGCCGCGCTCACCACCAGCGCCGGGGTGGTTGCCTCCCAGCCCGCCGCCAGCATCTCAGCTGCGATGCTGGCCAGCCTCATGCCGCCCATGAGCACGACCACGGTGTCGGCTCGGAGGCGCTCCCAGCAGAGCTTCCCCTCGGGATCTCGCTGGTGTCCGGTCACGATCAGGACCGAACGTGCCACTCCGCGATAGGTCACCGGTACCCCGGCCGCGGCGGGCCCGGCCAGGGCGGCGCTGATCCCCGGCACCACCTCGCACGGCACCCCGTGCCGGAGGAGGGCGTCCAAATCCTCCCCTCCGCGTCCGAACACGAAGGGGTCTCCACCCTTGAGACGGCAGACGACGTCTCCCCGGCGGGCTCGCTCGACAATGGCGGCAGTGGTGTCCGCAGGGTCGCGCTTGGCCTGGCCGGCCCGGTGACCGGACACGACCAGCTCCGCTCCCGGTGCGGCCAGGGCCAGCACCTCGGGGCTCACCAGCTGATCGTGGAAGACCACGTCCGCGGCCTGGAGCACGGCGGCGGCGCGCAGGGTTAGGAGCTCGGGATCGCCGGGGCCGGCACCGACGATGTACACCCGGCCCGATTCCACCGGGCGGCTCACCTGGCCCTCTCCCGGCGGAGGTTCCGCCAATCCTCGAGGTAGGCGTCGAGCTCCCAAAGCAGGCGCCGGAGCTCGTCCATCAGATCGTCGGGCGGATGCTCCCACATTCCGCGCTGGGCGGCCTCGAACAGGCGCCGGATGATCCCCATCAGGGCCCAGGGATTCTTCTCCCGCAAGAACTCCTGAACCTTTTGGTCGAGGGCGTAGGCGCGCGCGATGCCCTCATACATCCAGTCCTCGGCCACATCCGCGGTGGCGTCGTAACCGAACAGGTAGTCGGTGGTGGCGGCCATCTCAAAGCCGCCCTTGTAGCCGTGGCGCATCATGCCCTCGATCCATTTCGGGTTCACGGCCCGAGTCCGGAACACCCGGCGCACCTCTTCTTTAAGGTCGCGGACCTGGACCCGCGAGGGGTCGGAGCTGTCCCCGTGATACTGCCGCGGGGAGCGCCCGGAAAGGGCTCGGACGCTGGCGATCATGCCCCCGTGGTATTGCAGGTAGTCGTCCGAATCAAGGATGTCGTGCTCGCGATTGTCCTGGTTTTTGACGGCGACGTTGATGGCCCCAAAGCGGCTTCGGAACTCGGGCACGGCGTCCACCCCGTACTCCGAGCGCCCGTACGCGTACGCGCCCCAGGCCTCGAAGGCGCGGGCCAGATCGCCCACGTCGCTCCAGTTGCCGGCGTCGATCAGGGGCAGGATGCCGGCCCCGTAGGATCCGGGCGGGCTGCCGAAGATGCGGTACAGCGAGGTCCGCCGGGCGGCGTCCTCCCCCAGGCCGGCCCGGAGCTTGCGCGCCCGTTCGTCCCGGAAGTGCTTGGCCACGTAGTTGGACTGGTCGGGCTCGTCCAGCTCAGACACCATCTCGAAGGCGCGGTCGATCAGGTGGACTAGGTTGGCGAAGGCGTCGCGAAAAAAGCCCGAGATGCGGACCACGACGTCGATCCGCGGGCGGCCGAGCTCGGCCAGGGAGACGACCTCGAGATCGTTCACCCGGCGGTTCTCGCTGTCCCAGCACGGCCGCACCCCCAAGAGGTGCAGGATCTCGGCCACGTCGTCGCCGTGGGTGCGCATGGCGGCGGTCCCCCAGACCACGATCCCAACCGTCTCCGGATATGCGCCCTCCTCGCTCTGGTAGCGGGCCAGCAGCGCCGCCGCCAATTCGCCTCCGACCTCGTAGGCCAGGGGAGAGGGGAGGCTCTTGGGGTCGACGGAGTAGAAATTGCGCCCGGTGGGCAGGACGTGGGCCATGCCCCGGGTCGGCGCGCCGCTGGGCCCGGCCGGGACGAAGCGCCCGGCCAGAGCGCCGACCACGCTGTCCAGCTCCTCGGTCGTGCGTTCAAGGCGGGGGGCCAGGGAGTTGCCGATGTAGGCGATCGTCTCCGCCACAGCAGGCCCCCCCGCCTCCAGCGCGGCGTCCACCCCTCGCTCCAGGGTCAGGCGGACCAGGGCCTGGGCCTGCTGATGGGCGGCGTCGAGTTCGGCCCTGGACTCCCCCTGCTCCAGGCTTGCGCGCAGACCCGGCACCCCCTCGTTGCTCCTCCGCGTCAGCTCGACCAGCAGGTCGACCAGTTGCTCCCCCTTCGGACTGGATCCCAGGACGTGCAGGCCGCCTCGAATCTGGGCGTCCTTCAGCTCGCACAGGTATCCGTCCATATGGAGCACGAAGGCGTCGAAATCGTGCGGTCGTTGCTCCTCACCCAGGTCGCGGTCGAGGTTGGCCGCGGTCACCAGCTGCCAGATCTGATCCTGGATCCGGGGCAGCTTGGCGGGATCCAAAGTCTGCACCTGGTAGTACTCGTCCATCAGCTGCTCGAGTTCGGCCAGGTGTCCGTAGGCATCGGCCCGGGTCATGGGCGGGATCAGGTGGTCGACGATCACCGCGTGCCCGCGACGCTTGGCCTGAACCCCCTCACCGGGGTCGTTGACAACGAATGGATACACCATCGGCACCGCTCCCAACAGGGCGTCGGGGATGCAGTCGCGCGAGAGCCCGACCGATTTGCCGGGCATCCACTCGAGCGTCCCGTGCTTGCCCAGGTGGACGATGGCATCGACCCCGTGGTCCTCTTCGAGCCAGCGATAGAAGGCGGCGTAGTGGTGGGTGGGGGGGAGCAGGGGGTCGTGGTAGATCGCGATCGGGTTCTCGCCGAATCCGCGCGGGGGCTGGACGGTGAGCAGGACGTGGCCGAATTCCAGCCCTGCGAAGTGAAGCCGTCCAGCGCTCAGATAGAGCCGCCCCGGTGGTGCTCCCCAGTGTTCCTGCACGGCCTCTTGCACCGGGGGGGGCAGGGCAGCGAAGGCCTGGGCGTAGGCGGCGACTCCCTGCGCAGCCGGGGCCAGGCGCATCTGCTCTGAGGTCAGATACTCCTGGTCGTAGACGCCGGCGGCGATGAGATCGTGGATCAGCTCATCGCCGCTTTCGGGCAGCTCCCCGACCCGATAGCCCTCCTCGCGCAGGCGGTGGAGCAGGGCGAGGGCGGAGGCCGGGGTGTCCAGCCCCACCGCATTACCCACGCGGGCGTTCTTGGTCGGGTAGCTGCTGAGCACGATCGCGATCCTCTTGTCGGCGTTGGGCCGCCGACGCAGGCGCGCGTGGGCCAGAGCCAGGCGGGCGACCGCGCGGCAGCGCTCGGGGTCGGCCACGTAGCGGACCACGCCGTCGACCTCCTCTTTGAAGCAGAACGGGGGCCCCACGATGCGGCCATCAAACTCGGGCAGCGCCACCTGCATGGCCACGTCGAGCGGCGAGAGACCGCCGCTGCTGGACGACCAGGCGGCCCGGCTGCCGGTGCTGGTCACAGCCTGAATCACGGGCAGGCCCAGATCCTCGAGCCAGCGCGCGGTCCACTCGTCGGCGACCGTGCCGCCGTCGACCTGAACCTCGGCCACCGAGAAGCTGAGCGTCATCACCAGGCAGTCGGCCAGGGGCCGACCGTCCCGCATCAGGCACTCCGCGATCGCGGCCGGGGTGCCGTCGGGGCCGGGCTCGCGCAGGCTGTAGCAGAAGAATGCGTGTGGCTCTCCCCCCGCCTCCTCGATCGCGCGACAGAGCTCGTCCACGAAATCGAGATTTCCGCTCATCCAGTGGGCGCGGTAGAAGGCCACCGCTATCACCGGTCTTGGGGAGGCTGGATCAGCGGCGCGGTAGACACCGTTGCGGGGCACGGGCTGGGGGGCCGAGGCGGGGAAGGAGGTGGACCGCAGAGCATTGCTGAGACGGGCGAGCAGGTGGCCCACGTTCTCGATTCCGCCCTCGGCCCAAAAGCGCCCCGACTCGGCGACCAGCTCGGCAGCGGCGGTCGAGGCCGCCTCGAGTTCGAGGTCCTGCCCCAGCTCGCCCGGCCAGGCCAGGAGCGGGACCGCGGCGGCGACGCAGGCGCTGCGCAGTCGGTCGAAGCCATCGCTGAAGGCCCGGCGGCCTCCGAGCAGACGCATCCCGACCGCCCAGAACTCGCCCTGGCCCACGCGCCGGATGAGGCGATCGAGCTCGTCGGCGTCGATGCGGGCCGGGTTCAAGGCCTCGATCGACCCGTAATCGGGGGGCACGGCGTGGCTCACGGCGAGCAGGTCGGTGTCGGCGGTGGAGAGCAGGAGGAGGGTGCCCAGAGGCCGCGGAGAGATCAAAATTCGATCCCGCGCTGGGCCGGTACGCCAGCCTTGAAGTGGTGCTTCACCTCCGTCATCTCGGTCACCAGGTCGGCGGCGTCGATGATGGCCGGGGTGGCGCCGCGTCCGGTCAGAACCAGATGGAGGTCGGCCGGACGTGATCGGGCCAGCTCCAAGACCTCTTCCTCGCTCACCAGCCCGGCCTTGATCGAACCCAGGATCTCGTCCAGGACGACCATCTTGTAACGACCGGACGAGACCGCATCCCGGGCCATCTCCAGGGCCGCGCGCGCCGCCAGTTGGTGCTCGGGAACCGCGATCTTGGGGTCGCGCAGGCGTTCGATGGTGAAGCCGCGGCCGCCCACCTCAACCTCGATCTCCGGCACCCCGCGCCGGATGGCGTCGCGCTCGCCCGTCTTCCAGGCCCCCTTGATGAACTGGACCACCTTGACCGGAAGCCGGTTGCCGGCGGCGCGCAGGGCGAGGCCGAAGGCGGCCGTGCTCTTGCCCTTGCCATTGCCGGTGAAGACCAGCAGGAGGCCTCGGCGCCGAGCCTTGGCCTCCCGTGCCTTGCGTCGCTCCTCCTCGTCCAACCTTCACCTCCTCGGGTAGGGGGTTGGAGGTCGAATTCGGATAGGCGTCGTCCTGAGCCGTCCCGGCCAGGGCCCGTCCGCGCGGCCTCCTGTTCCCCATCGATTCGAGGCAGGTCTCCTGGCTTCCAGCGTCCGTCCCCGGCCTGCCTTCCCTGACCTTTGAAGGATCAAGTGGCGCCCCCCTGGGGGCACGGCCGAGACGCTGGTTACAGTGGCGGGACCACTCCGGCTTTTACCGGATTCCCTTTTGAGCCCTGGTGGGCACCCCGACTTATGGACTTGTATCTGCTGCTGGCAGCCAACTCTAGCACCTGGCCTGTCAGTCGGCGGCCGCCCCTTCGGGCCCGGACACACCGGCCTGGCTGAAGGTGGCCATCTGGTTCAGGGTGCGCACCGCCGCCTCCAACAGGGGCAGGGCCAGAACTGCGCCTGTCCCCTCTCCCAGGCGGAGCTCGAGGTCGAGGAGGGGCACCAGCCCGAGTCGATCCAGCGCCACCTGATGACCGAGCTCCTGGGAGCGATGAGAGGCGATCAGAAAGTTCCCGGCGCCGGGGTTTATGGCCACCGCGACCAGGGCGGCGGCGGCCGAGATGAAGCCGTCGACGAGGATCGGTCGCCGCTCCTGGGCGGCCTGCAGGATGACTCCCACGAGCCCGGCGATCTCGAGGCCGCCCAGGGCTGCCAGGGCCGCCATCGGCTCATCGAGCCGGAATCGATTGACCTCCAGGGCCCTGCGCACGGCCTCGCGCTTGCGCGCCAGCCCGGCGTCGTCGACGCCGGTGCCGCGTCCCACAACCTGATCAGGGTCGGCCCCGGTGAGAGCACAGACGAGGGCGGCGGAGGCGGTTGTGTTGCCTATCCCCATGTCCCCCGTCAGGACCACGTCCAGCCCCCGCTCGAGCTCAGCCCGGACCAGGCGGCGACCGTGCTCGACTGCCATCGCCGCATCCTCGGGCGTCATCGCCGGTCCCTGCGTGATGCTGTCGGTGCCTCGGCGGACCTTGCAGTCAGCCAGCTGAGGGTGGGGGGCGATGTCGCATTCGACCCCGAGGTCGGCCACCACCACGCGGGCCCCCATCTGGGCCGCGAGAACGTTAATCGCCGCCCCCCCGGCCAGGAAGTTGGCGACCATCTGGCCGGTCACCTCGCGCGGGTAGGCGCTCACGCCCTCACTCGAGACCCCGTGGTCGGCGGCCAGGGTGAACACGACCCGATGCTTGAGTTCCGGGTCGATCCGGCCGCAGATCCCGGCCAGTTGTACGGACAGCGCCTCCAGGCGCCCGAGGCTGCCGGCCGGCTTGGTCAGCGTCGCCTGCCGCGTCCGCGCAGCCTCCATGGCGGAGTGATCGAGCCCGCCCAGCGTCACCTGGGGTGAGCTGGAGTCGGTCTCCAAGGCGTTCTGCCAGGGCCGCCCCCAGGCCTCGCCAAAGACCACGTCGCCCAGGCGCCGCCGGGTCTCCCAACCCACCTGCTCGAGCAGCGGCCGGGCCGGGAAGGCGTCGGGCCAGCCCAAGCAGAGCAGGGCCAGGGGGCGCACGTGGGGCGGGATCTCGAGTGCCTGTTGGACCTCGCCGGGGTGGAAGAAGCTGACCCAGCCGACCCCCACGCCCTCCGCCCGTGCGGCCAGCCAGAGGTTTTCGATCGCGCAGGACGCGCTGTAGGCGTCGGTCTCGAGATCGCTGTAACGGCCGAGCACGTGGTTGCCGCCGCGGGTGGGGTCGACCGTGACCACGATCACGGCGGAGCATTCGATGATCCCCTCGACCTTGATGCGGAGGAATTCCTGCACCCGCGAGGGGTCCTCGCCCATGGCGGCGGCCGTGGCCAGGCGTTGGCGTTCGGCGCTGTCGCGCAGGCGGCGCCGAGGAGCGGGGTCGCGCACCACGATGAAACTCCAGGGCTGCATGAAACCGACCGAGCCCGCCCGGTGAGCTGCCCAGACCAGGCGATGAAGAATCTGGTCGGATACCGGCTCGGGCCGGAAGTGGCGGATATCGCGGCGTTCCTGGATGACGCGGTAGACGGCGTCGCGCTCGGCCTCGCTGAAGATGGCCGAGGTGGTCTGGATCCCTGGATATTGGTCGACCAACTTCATCGCCGCATTCGCCTCCTCGGTGGTTCGGCTCGTACCGGCGATCGATGGCTCAAAAGCACATGGCACGCCGAGGCGAGCCGAGTGACTTTGCCTGCCCTCGGGTTCGGCCGCAGGCAGGTCTCCTGGCTTCCAGCCCACAGCGACACCACTACCTTCCCGGGGCGGGGCCCCAGTGGCGCCGGACAGCCTCCGGCCGGCGGTGTCGCAGCTGGTTCACAGTGGCGGGTCCGCTCCGGACTTGAACCGGATTCCCTATTCTGCCGCTCACCCCGGCGGTGGGCGGCCACCTGCGGCGTCTATTTGGTTGTGGGCTCGAGGATAGCAGCGCCGAGACGCGGTCGCCCGTTCGCCTGGCATACGATGGGTGCGACGGGAGCTCGGTCGGACCGGGCTGAGAGGGTGGCTTAGATGGCCGCCGACCGTGATGACCTGATCCGGGTAATGCCGGCGTAGGTAGAAGTGCCAGCGCCATGGAATCTTCCCGCCGTGCTCTGCATGCGAGGAGGCGGTACATGGCCAGCACCATCCAGGCGGCGAAAGAGGGTTCTAAGGCGTTCCCCAACAGCCGCAAGGTCTACGTTGCGGGCTCGCGCCCCGACCTGCTCGTACCCGCCCGCGAGATCGCGCTCGCCCCATCCAGCGTGCGCGGCGCGGAGGTGGCGAACTCGCCCCTGCGCGTGTACGACACCAGCGGCCCCTACGGTGACCCCGCGCACCTGGTCGACCTGGAACGAGGCCTGCCTACGCTGCGCCGGGGTTGGGTCATCGAGCGCGGCGACGTCGAGGGGTACGAGGGCCGTGGAGTCGAGCCTGCCGAAGACTTCCCCACGCCGGCCGGCACCGTCCGCTTCGGGCCCGGAGCGGTGGCACGGTGACTCAGATGCACTACGCGGGCCGCGGGGTCGTGACCCCGGAGATGGAGTTCGTCGCCCTGCGCGAGGGGCTCGAGAGCGAGCCGATGGCGATCGGACGCGGTTTCCTGGTCAAGATCAACGCCAACATTGGCAACTCCGCGGTCGCCTCCTCGATCCAACAGGAGGTCGAGAAGATGACCTGGGCCACCCTGTGGGGAGCCGACACCGTGATGGACCTGTCCACGGGCAAGAACATCCACAGCACCCGGGAATGGATCATTCGCAACTCGCCGGTGCCGATCGGCACCGTGCTCATCTACCAGGCCTTGGAGCGGGTCGGAGGCAGGGTCGAGGAGTTGAGCTGGGAGGTCTATCGCGACACCTTGGTGGAGCAGGCTGAGCAGGGTGTTGACTACTTCACCATTCACGCCGGGGTGCGCCTGGGCTACATCCCGCTCACCGCTCGCAGGATGACCGGCATTGTCTCGAGGGGCGGCTCGATCATGGCCGGCTGGTGCCTGGCCCACCACCAGGAGAGCTTCCTCTACACGCATTTCGAGGAGATCTGCGAGATCATGGCCGCCTACGACGTCGCCTTCTCACTCGGCGACGGTCTGCGCCCGGGCTCGATCGCCGACGCCAACGACGCGGCCCAGTTCGCCGAACTGGAGACGCTGGGGGAACTGACCGAGGTGGCCTGGAGGCACGACGTTCAGGTCATGATCGAGGGCCCCGGGCACGTCCCGATGCACAAGATCAAGGAGAACTTGGACCTTCAACTCCAGATCTGTCATGAGGCGCCGTTCTACACGCTGGGTCCGCTCACCACCGACATCGCACCTGGGTACGACCACATCACCTCGGCGATCGGAGCGGCCATGATCGGCTGGTATGGGACCGCCATGCTCTGCTACGTCACCCCCAAAGAGCACCTGGGCTTGCCCAACAAGCAGGACGTGAAGGACGGTGTCATCGCCTACAAGATCGCCGCCCACGCCGCCGACCTGGCCAAGGGCCACCCCGGTGCCCAAGCCTGGGACGACGCGCTCTCCAAGGCTCGCTTCGAGTTTCGCTGGCACGATCAGTTCAACCTCAGCCTGGATCCGGTATCAGCCCGCTCGATGCACGACGAAACCCTGCCCGCCGAGCCGGCCAAGACGGCCCATTTCTGCAGCATGTGCGGACCCAAGTTCTGCAGCATGCGGATCAATCAGGACATTCGCGACTATGCCGACG
>Ga0307373_10003677_pt1 | contig 26468 bp, 33 predicted proteins | sample OX2MG_FD_202534 | JGI IMG/M metagenome (GOLD analysis project Ga0307373, IMG submission 202534) | Soil microbial communities from Risofladan, Vaasa, Finland - OX-2 | ecosystem: Environmental > Terrestrial > Soil > Coastal area > Acid sulfate soil | place: Finland: Risofladan, Vaasa | collected...
AATGGCATAGTTCAATGACTATATCTACATATTCTTGAAATTGTCAACTGAAGGAGGTATATTGCGACCATGGGAATGAATCCGTGGCTCCTCAAGAGACTCGTCGCTGGCCGGAGGCACGAGTTTGAGGAATCGGCTCGTTCCCGCCGGCGCACCGGTCGGGCCGAAATTGCCGTGACCCGTACGCGTCGACCCCGCGGACGGCTCGTCCAGCACGTGGGCGCCCTCCTGATTTCCCTCGGGCGCCGGCTGGCCGGTCCTGAGGGGTGGGCCAGGGCGCTCGACGTCTGACTCCTTGAGCTTCCCCGGACGGCCTACTCCCCCGTCCCCCTCAGCCGCATTCACAGCGGTCACTGACCCTGGCCACCCGGCGACCCTGCCAGAGAGAGCCACTGCCGCCCCGTAGGGTGGCTCGATGATTTCGACCGAACAAACCGCCGACAATGGTTGAGACGGAGGCTGGGGCGGCAAGCCGGGCGGGAAAGCCCTGGAGCGGCGGAGGCCGCGAGGAGTTGGCCTCCGCCGTCCGCCGCCTGATGACGATGACCGTCACTTCTGTGGCGCCTTCCGAAACGCTATTCGACGTTGCGGAACGGGCGACCACGCTGGCCGATGAGTTGGATCGACATGTGCCCCCGCCCGATGCCGTCCCCCAGGCGAGATTCGCCGACGATGTGGCACGACCCGGATTGGCTGCCACGATGTCCTCGGCCATGCCCTTCGACATGATCGTCGGAACATGCAATCCGGTGGCTCCACCCATAACTGTGGACTTTCAGCCGCCGAAGGCGGTCGGACGGGTCACATTCAGCCCTTCGTACGAAGGGGCACCGGGCTGTGTCCACGGCGCAGCACTAGCCGGGGCTTTCGACATCATGCTCACGGCGGCCAACTTCATGGCCAACGCCGCCGGTCCCACGGTCGAGCTCACCATTCGCTACCGGAAGCCGACGTTGATCTCTCAACCGGCGGTCTTCGAGACATGGGTGACCAGAGTCGAAGGTCGCCGGATCCACAGTGAAGGTCGTCTCATCCAAGGTGGCGTTGTCACTGTCGAAGCGGTCGGGGAATTCGTCGATATGGAGCGGTCCCGCATAGCCAAGATGCATCGCCGAGGAAGCGCTGGGCCCCCCGACCCGTCTGCCGAGGAAGTGGCCGATTCAGACAGATAAGAGCGTCGACCTCGCCGATTGGTGACGGTACCCTCCGATGGGGCCTCTCGACCGGCGTCGGGTGCCACCATAGGGCGATGAACCGCTCGCCCGGCTCTGACGTGATCAGGGAAGCGACTGCAGCCTTTGATTTCGCGGGAGACGTCATTCACACGTCGCGCCTGCCCGGGGGGCACATCCACCGGAATTTCCTCGTCACCTGCCGTGGCGGTCGGTACGTCCTCCAGCGGCTGAACGGCACGGTCTTCCTCGACCTCTCGCTCGTACTGGCCAACGTTGAACGTTTGACCCACCACCTGGCGGCATCGGGGTGGTGCGCTCCCGGACTTGTTCTCGCCCGCGACGGCACGTTTTCGTTTCGGACGGTCGATGGCGGCACGTGGCGCGCCTTTCACTACCTCGAAGGCACAGTGGGTGGTGACACTCTGGGCCGACCCCAGGCTGCCTACGAGGCAGCACGATGCTGTGCCGCCTATCTGCTGGCCATCGCCGACCTCCCGGGGCCACCTCTGCTCGAGACGATCGACCACTTCCACGACCTCCCGTACCGCATGGACGGTCTCGACGCGGTGGCGAACTCTGATCCGGTCGGTCGTCGGTCATCGGTGGACGACCAAATTGACCGCGCCAGGCGATTGGGTCAGATGGTATTTGACGAACTCACCTCTCGGGGCGGGCGTACACCGGTACGACTTGTTCACAACGACGCCAAACTGTCCAACGTCCTGTTCGATGCGAAGAATGGCCAAGCCGTCTGCATCATCGACTTCGACACAACCATGCCGGGACAGGTGCGGCACGATGTGGGCGAATTGGTGCGCACGGCCATTTCTCACGCCCCCGAGGACGCCACCGACGAGGCCGCGGTTGACTTCGATCTCGAGCTCCTCGACGGCCTGGCCTGCGGCTTCTTTGCCGGGTCGATCGAGCTTGAGCCGTCCGAGGTCACCGTATTGGCTGTGGGCGGCGCGGAAATGGCCGTCGAGAACGCGGTGAGATTCCTGGCCGATCACATCGCCGGAGATCGCTATTTTGCCATCGATCGCCCAGCGCAGAACCTTGACCGATGCCGCACCCAACTGCGGCTGACGGAGCTCATGCTCGATGCCCAGTCGGAAGTCGATTCCTGTTTCCATCGTGCCGCCGGGATCGCCACGCCCGAGGTCCGACGGAGTGCGAGTCGGGGGATAGGCCGAAGATGATCGCTCTGCCCAAAGTCGGTCCTGAGGCACTCGATGGCATCGCCATGTTGTGCGCTCGCTCTATGGCAAAGCCGCCTTCGGCGTCCGAGCTCAGGCGCAGCCTGTTTGCCGCCGAACAGCCGGCGGTTGTGCGGTTTGCTCCCGGCCATGCGGTTGTCGCTGTCGTGCGCGACGGCGCCGAGGGTTTCATACGGCTCCTCCTCCTCGATCGAGAGCTCCGGGGAAGAGGGCTCGGTCACGAACTCCTCAAGGCGGCCGAAGACGATCTCGGCAAGGCGTCGGTGATTACCGTCGGAGCGGACGCCCCGTATTTCTTGTTCCCGGGGACGCCTGTCGATGAGACGGCCCTGTGCTGCCTGCTCGAGCGTCACCACTACGCACGGGAGGAGACCAACTACAACGTCAACATCGATCTATCGGTTTTGCCCCCCGACCCCGAGCTGACGGTGACGCCACGAAAGGAGGATCGTCCGGAGCTCGAGGCGTGGATGGGGCGGCACTGGCCAAACTGGGCACCCGAGGTGATGCGTGCCTTTGACCAGGGGTCTCTCCTGCTCCGGCGCGACAGGTCCGACATCTTGGGGTTTTGCGCCTACGACGTCAATCGATCCGGCACCTTGGGACCGATCGCCTCCCGGCCCGACCTGATCGGCCAGGGCGTGGGGGCGCCCCTTCTGATCGGAGCACTGCATCTCCTGCAAGCCATGGGGCGCGTCACCGTCGAAGTCGTCTGGGTCGGTCCGATCGTCCCTTATGCCAGGCTCGGCGGCCATGTCGGTGATCTTTTCTTCGTCTATCGCCGTCGGACCTGACCACGGCGATGAGCGACCTTCGACCAGTGGTGGTCCGTAACCAGCCGTTTGCTCAGCCCGCTCGAAATTCCCGCCAGGAACGCGCCGCACGGCGCATGCCAACCAGGGCCGCCACTGTCGCCACGAGCATCAAGGACATCGTGGCCGCCAACTGAGGTTCGAACACCGACGCCGTCGATCCGGACCGGGTGCTTTGCAGGAACCAGGGCGCCGACGAGGCCACAGTCGCCCACCAGGTGGCTGTGGCGCCGGTCATCACCACCATCGTTCCCGACACCAGGGCCGCCATTGCGATCTCGGTGGTAAGGACCCGTCGGGTCAACTCCAGTCGACGAGTGGCGGCCACGGCGACGACGGTCCAGAGTACCAGCGAGGTTGAAACGAGTACAACTATCGCACCGAAGGCCACGGAGTAGATGAACGAGCCCCCGTTGCGCTGGGCCGGCGTCAAGGAATGCGCCTCTGGTGCCAGACCGGCCAGTGCCAAGCCTGTCACCGCCGAAATCCCGAGCGCTCGCCGGAAATGCCGACGGACCGAAGGCCAGCCCCCCGATCGCAGAAAGCGGACGAACGACGGGAGTGCGACAACGGCGCCGATCAGGACCAGGACACCGCCCAGAACCGCGGCGGCGGCGACGGTGTTGTAGGCGTCGACACTGATAACACGCGACGTCCGCGGAACAGCTTGCTCAAAGTGTTCGGAGTACTTGGCGAACCTCCCTCCAGCCAGCAGGAATGCCATCCACGCACAGAGAACGGCGATCGCTCCGGCAAAAATGCGTTCGGCGGCTGGCTTGGTGGTGCCCAGAAGGCCCGCTTCACGGACACGCTCACGAAGTCCGGCCCACGCGATGGAGATCCGGAGCTTTGGGGAAGGATCCTCGCCGTTGAGTGTGTCGGCCATCAATGCCACCAGCTCGTCGCCATAGCGGTGCCGCCATGACGCGGGATACCAGCGGAGCAACGCCGAGCCATCCGGTGGACGTCGTTTCACGCGAAACGGCCCGACAGGGGAAGTCCGAGTCGCAAGGCACCCACGTCGGCGATCCTTCGCATCTCACCGACGACTTCTGCCAGGGCCGCCGTGCCCGAGGCCGTGATCCGATAGGGACGTCGTCGCCCCTCGGTTCCGACCGGCTCGATGAGCCCACGCTCTTCGAGTCTCGTGATCGCGCCATAGAGCGCACCGGGGCCGAGAGCGACCCCGGCGAACTCGGAAATGTCCTTGGACAGCGCATGTCCGTGTTTCGGACCGGTGGCCAAACTGGTCAGTATCAGGACCGGCGGGTCATTCGGTCGCCGAAGTCCAGGTTGTTGTGCTCTGTTCACATCGGTGATTCTACTACGTCGTACGTAGCTACGCAACACGTACTTTGTTGGGGCCACGGCCATGACGGCCGGCTCCGGCGCGCCCGTCGGTCACAGGGCGGCGCATGCGGTCGCCATTCCTTGGTCCTCAGCTCCTTGGTCCTCAGCCTCAGTCTTCGGCGTCACGCCCCCCGGGGTCGATTGGTACCAACGAGACAGTCGGAACTGCCAAGATGACGCTTTGAACTCGTCACCGCGTTATGGCGATTTCGGAGCTGGACGAACGGCGGAAGGGGTCGGAGCCTCCTGTCCTGCCTGCCGTGAACCGACATGTCTCTTGAATATGACTCTCGAACCAGACACACCGCCGTCCATACCCAAGACCTCCATGAGCGTCAGTGGCGACTCTCCCCGGTATGCAGATCACCCGAAGACGATCCTGAGAAAAGTCCCGGAAGTCACCGCCTACTTCTGGATGACAAAGATATTGACCACGGCGATGGGTGAGTCGACATCGGACTATCTCGTCCATCGACTCGATCCCGTCCTTGCCGTTGGTCTCGGTGCCATCGGATTGGCCATTTCCCTCGTGATGCAATTCCGCGTTCGCCGGTACGTACCTTGGATCTACTGGTTGGCCGTCGCCATGGTTGCCGTGTTCGGCACGATGGCCGCCGATGTCATCCATATCAAATTTCGAGTGTCCTACGTCGAATCGACAACGTTTCTCACTTCTGTTCTCGCCATTGTCTTCGTATCCTGGTTTGCCACGGAGCGAACCCTTTCGATTCACAGCATCACGACTCCTCGTCGAGAGGTGTTCTATTGGCTGACCGTCGTGGCCACTTTTGCACTCGGAACAGCTGCCGGTGACATGACGGCCATGACGATGCACCTCGGTTACCTGGTCTCGGGGCTGCTCTTTGTCGGACTGATCGCCGTTCCCGGTGTGGCGTACCGGCTCGGCCTGAACGAAGTCGTCGCCTTCTGGTTCGCATACATCCTGACCAGACCACTTGGTGCATCATTTGCCGACTGGTTGGGAAAGCCTCACCTCGTTGGCGGGCTGGCTCTCGGCGATGGACCCGTCAGCCTCGGATTCGCGATCTTGATCGTCGTACTCGTCCGCTACCTGACGGTTGCCGATCCCAGCACGCCCCCGTAACGGCGGGCTCATTTCTCGGATTCCGGTCTCGTCCTCATGTCATTACGTAGAGCGCCTTTCGCCACCTTGCCCCCCGATGAGCGTGGGAGAGATTCGACCACGATGAGCCGCTCAGGGAGCCACTCCTTGGTCACACCCCGCATTGTCAGATGGTCCGTCAGGGCACCGAGAGTCAGATTCTCCCAACCGGGCCGCACCTCGACGTAGACACAAACCTTCTCTCCGAATACCTCATCCTCCATGGCAACCGCGGCCGCCAGCACGACACCGGGGTGAGTGGCCACTTCGTCTTCCACGGCGGTGGCGCTGATGTTCTTCCCACCTCGGATGATGAAGTCTGAAGTGCGACCAACCACCGTGAGATAGCCGTCGCCGTCGATTTCGACAATGTCTCCCATGAGCATCCAGCCATCCGGAGTCATGAGTTTGGCATTGGCCTCCTCGTCGGCGTAGTAGCCAAGGCAGGTGGCCGGCCCTCGACACCCGGGAATCCCGGGTCGTCGCTCACCGGTGATGTCGTTGCCGGCGGGATCGAAGAGGCGTACTTGCATCTCCTCGAGCACACGACCAGCCGTGCGCAATCGGCGCTCGCGGGGGTCGGAAACAGTCGTCCGCGACAGCGCACCCGTCTCATTGGACCCGTAGAATTGCAGGACCGTTGCATCGAACTCTTCCTCGAATGCCGCCGCCTTCGCGTAGGGGACGGCCTCTCCTCCCGTGAACATGCATCGGAGCGACGAGACATCGCGGGGTCGCAGCAATTGCTCGTTGAGCATCATGACGAACTGGGTACTCACGCAGGCCAATACCGTGACCCGGTGCTTCTCAATCAGATCAAGCGCCTGGCCGGCTTCGAACTTCTCGCTGAGCACAGTCGGACAACCCAGGATCGCTGGGCTGAAATGCGCCGTCCAGAGTCCGAAGCCGAACGGTGTCGGAATGGCGGAGAAGAAGACGTCACGATCCGTGAGCGATCCGGCCTCGACTGCCCATGGGTGATACGCCAACCAGCGCGCCTCCGAATGCATGACGCATTTCGGCAGTCCGGTCGTTCCCGATGTCGAATTGATGAGAAACAAGTCGTTGGCGCCGAGGGCCCTGCCCGAGGGTACCGGCACCTCGCTCAAGGTCCGCAGGTCCACCGGAAGGACGACGCTCTGGACATCGGCACTGGTCATCGAAAGATCGGGCCGGCCTCCCCGTTGGGTGACGAGCACGGATGCCCCGGTCTTCGCCAGAAGGTGCTCGATTTCCATCAACCCCGCTCGATACCCGATTCCGACGACGACAGCTCCGATGCGCTCGCAACCGACGAACGTGGCGTGAACGCCCGGACTGTCGGGCATCACGACGGCCACGCGGTCACTGCGCTCCACGCCAGCGGCAAGGAGACAGCCAGCTACTCGGTCGGCACCGTCGTCATAGTCCACCCATGTGGTCACGGAATTGGCTGTGAGAAACGCCGGCTGGGCCCCATGATCAAGGGCATGATGACGGATCAGGGCACCGACCGTCATGACAAAGATGTGGTCATCACGGAACGAGGCCCAGCCCCCGTGCCCATTCGAGGTTCTGGCGGGCAGATCCAACATGGGCGATATGGACGATATGACCCTCGCCTTGATTCGCGTCGCCCTGCACGGCCCGCTGGCCCGTCCGCTCCGCATCCTTGGCCAAGGCGTCCAGCTCCTGCCAATAGGCGATGTCCTCAGGAGTCGGGGAAAAGTGTTCATGCACGATGGGGATATGAAAGGGATCGGCGATCATCATCCCGTAGTACCCGAGGTTGCGCAGGTCCGTGCACCACCCTCGCAGTCCCTCTTCGTCGTCTCGATCCCCACCCCACATGCCACTGATGGGGTATCGGATTCCCGCAGCGCGGGCATCGATGAGGATCTTTGATCGGAGGAAAAGCGTTTCTCGTCCCTCCGCTGTCCACCGGTAGCCGACGGCTTGATGGATGTCACCGAACCGGGACACGGCTCCGCCCATATACGCGACCCGCGAGGAGGCCATGGCGATCTCGTAGGCCAGTCGGAGCGCCGGCGCCGTTTCGAGAATCGGATACACCATGGTCCGTCCCATGGGGAGATCGAGATCCACTTCGGTACAGCTGAGCAACGCATCGATGGCGTGGATGTCGTGCGGGCCCTGGACCTTTGGAACCAGGACGCCCGTCAATCGAGTTCCCATGACGGCCCGCAGATCTTTGAGGGTCTGGCCTGTTCCCGGAGACTGGATCCGGACAAAGATGAGCGGCTCACCGACTTTTGCCGGATTACTGAGAAGGAACTGCACATCTCGGCGGGCGTCGACCCGGGCAGACTCGGGGAACGGAGTTCGGGGCTCTTCCAGGTCAATGACGATCGAGTCTGCCCCCGATGCCAGCCCTCGACGAATATCGTCCGGCTGATCCCCCGCGCAGAAGAGAACTGTGCGTAGCGGTCGAACGTACGCTCTCTCCATCACAGGTCCCGTTCCATCGCATCACGTGCGGCCGCGGCAACCACTGTTCCGTCGAAGAAATGAGGATTGGTTCCCGTATGGAGGCGGACCGGATTCAGGAACATCAACTCCCGAAACTCTTCTTTGCCGAGCACGCCGCGCTCGACCAGTTCATGAGCCTCTTCGACCGGCTCGGTCATGTCCGGGACGTCCCAATGCGAGATGTCGGAGCCGAAGATGGGTCGGAATCGCGCACCCAGAGGATTGACCTTCTCGGCAAATGACCACGCCACCAAGGGATCATCCGCCTCACAGCCGAAATAAAACCGGGGAACGAAAAGGTCGACGAATTCCTCCCGACTGACGATTCCGGTTCTGGCAAACTCGTTGATCTCTTCGGGCCGCCCCGCCGGTCGGGCAAAGTGGTCGCGAATCCGGTCCAAGCGATCGAGAACGGATTTGTCCCCGTACTCCCGCATGAATCCCATCAGGGCATCGACATCGAGGCGATCCGGGTCGAGATCATTGATCGTCTGGCCATTTCGTTTCTCCCAATGTCCGACCAGATCGGCGAAGAGGCTGGCTGCCCAGGCTACGCCACCCTCGAGAAATCCCACACGCAACGTGGGGAACCTCCGGGTCACGCCACCGAGGAACAGTGACTTCGCCAGCGATTCGTGAGAGGTAGCAAGCCCACCTATGTGGTTGTATACATAGCTCGACGGTGAACGTGAGACACGATGATGCTGGTGCGCGCTGTGAGAGACCGGGGCCACACCGAGCTCGACACACGCCTCCCAGACGGGGTCGTAGTCATAAGTACTATCGATTCCGAAGTGGTCCAGCCGGTACGCACGAGGGGCAGCCGACGCATCACCGAGATACCTCGTGGCGTAGCCACTGATCACTACCGTCTTGAACCCGAGCGCTCGTACTGCGTGACGAAGTTCGGCGACGGCAACATCTGGCGTAACCATCGGGATGATGGCACCAACAGTCAACCTGTCGGAGTACGGACGGAAGAGTCCAGCCAACCATGTGTTGACTGCCCGGGCCACGGGGGCCGCGAGTTCCGGGTCGTCAATATCGATGAGACCCAAGGTCGTCGACGGATAGAGGATCGAGAAGTCGATACCCATTTCGTCCAGTCGTTCGTAGAGAAGGCGAGGGAGATGCGAGGTCGCCCGGTCCCGAGTGTTGCGGGTCTGCCATCCCCACCACGACGGCATCGCCTTCCATTCGGCCTGGTTGGCGTCGGACCGTTGGGCCAGCACGGTGGAGGTGTCGAACGGTGTGGCTCGGCTCGCCACGTAGCGATCGCGGAGTCCGGATCCTCCCTCGGCCTCCAACGAGGCCAGCAACTCGTCGTCGAGGACCGGTGCCAATTCAACGAAGTGGCCATCGGCGTCGATGACGGGATGGTCGAGCTGAGATCGGATCTGCGCGGCCTTCGTGATCACGCCCGCCACGATATCCACTGAACGGATCGGCCTTTTCGATCCCTTCGCCTGGCCGAGCATGGGAGGTCTCGACCTTCGAGCTCCGGGATCGCTCCGATCTCCGATCGAGCGGATTCGGAGGCACCCATGCGGCCTGGTCCGACCGACTGTCTGGGTCGGGACCTGAATCGGGAACCATTGTGAGCCCATGGGGCACTCCGGGCACCTCTCTCTCCCTCGCCCGGCTGTGGAGCGCCCGTCTCTCGCCATCAACGGCAGAGCGGCTCATCCGAGCACTCTTCGCGTTTCTCCCATCGGGTTTGTGAAGGTCCGGCATGGGCCAGGAAGGAGAAGACGTCGGGCACGGCAATTTCTGCGACGATCTGGGAACACCGGTGATGTGAGTCTGGTTGCAAAAGAATCGGGAGCGGGGACGAGGAGGAGGCGGCGTGGTCTACATCCTGGCCATCTGTGGTGCCCTCACGAACGCCTTGACGACCATCCTGCAACGCATCGGCGTAGAGGATGCTCCCGCCGATTTTTCGCTTCATATGAGTCTCATTCGCTATGCCGCACGCCGAAAGGTCTGGCTCCTCGGTTGTGTCGGTCTTGTCGCCGGTTTCCTGCTCCAGGCATTCGCCCTGCATGTCGGCCGGCTCACGATCGTGCAGCCGATATTGACCTTAGAGCTTCCGTTTCTCGTGGCCATCCTGGCCTTCTGGTTTCGTAAGCCACTCAGATGGCAAGAATGGACCGGGGCATTGGTGGCCACGGCCGGACTGGGTGTGTTCCTTGCCCTCGCGGTCCCGACCGGTGGCAATCTTGTGCCGGGACTCCGAGAATGGGGAGTGGCGGCCCTTGTGATCATTCTCGCCACTGCCCTGACGGTCGCCTTGGCGCGGGTCGGCCGCCCGGCATGGCGAGCAACGATGTTCGGTGCCTCGGCAGCGATCATGTTCGCCTTTACTGCGGCGCTGATCAAACAGATGACAGCCGATTTCAACGCCACCCCAATCACCTTCTTGACCGAGTGGCATGTCTATGCCATGGCCGTGACCGGGCTTCTGGCTGTTTTCCTGACGCAGAACGCGTTCCATGCTGGCCCCGTGACCGCCTCCCAAGCCGCACTCGTCATTGTCGATCCTTTGGCGTCCATCGCGATCGGAGTGGCGCTTTTCGGCGATACCATCCACACCACCGGGAGTCGGGGGGCGCTCGAAATTGTGGCTCTACTCTGCCTGTTCGTCGGAGCAGCCGTGCTGTCGAGATCGCCTCTCGTCGAACACATCCGGACCGAAGAACCCGCTTCTTCGCCGAACGTCAGGCAACCGCCACATCGGCCCCACGCTGAGAATATGGTTGACGGGTGCCTGCCAGATGCTCGGCGCTGGAGGCTGCACATTCTCAAGGGCGGGCGCCCAGCGAGCAATTCGTAGTGAGCATCCCTACGGAAGGTCATCGAGGACCAGTTGGATACTGGTCTGGACGGCCACATCAGCGTTCGCTTGAAGACGGGGAACGACCTTCGTCCCCGTGCTCGGTTCAGCCTCGCCCTTCTGGGGCACCTGAGGGACAGTCGGCGTGACAGTGAGGGAGGAACCGATTGTGGACCGTGAGCCGACACCGCCGTGTACATCAATGGCAACCTCCTCGTCCGAACCGGATCCCAGGTCGCCCCCGACTGGCGCGTCCCCGACAACGGAAACCGGCCCCGGAGGTCAACGCCGATGGGAGCGTCGCAGGAGTCGTGATTGGGTCTAATCCACCGAGAATCGCCGCTAATCTCACTAGACGGTCGCGAGGATCGACCTTTCCGACCTTCGTCCTGGGCAGTCAACTCCCTGCCTCAGACCGTCGTCTCGAAACCCCGGGCGAGGCCCGGATCGAAGGCCTTATCCCTACAAGTCCGCACCCCCTCCTCAGCCTGTCTACCCTCACAGGCGACAGGGTCAGGGGGGGGTGTACTCATGTTCCCGTCTGTGGTCGTAGGGGCCGACGGTTCGCCGACGGCCGGAGAGGCCTTCCGATACGCATGGATCTCGTCAAGATGTCGGGCGGGACCCTTCACATCGTCTTGGCCTACAAGCGCTCGGCTACAAGCACCGAGGGCCTTCCTGACCGAATTTATCGATGGGGTCGATTCGGCCAGCGTGGCGGCCACGATCCTCGATGACGTCGCGTCGAGGGCCAAGGCTGTGGGAATCACGGCCGTCACCCATTCGGTCAAGAATGAGCCCGAAGCCGGGCATCCTTGGTGAGGCTCTAGAAGTAGAGGCGGATCTCATCGTTGTGGGGAACAAGGGCATGAAGGGGGTGCGGCGGGTGCTCGGCAGTGTGCCCAATGCCGTTGCCCACCGGTCTCCCTGCTCCGTCCTCATCGTCCAGACAACCTGAGGGTCGTGACGACCGGTGAGCACCTCCGGTGTTCAGTCGGGGGCCCCGGTCATCGGAACTGCAATCGTCACCCATCCCCACCCTCGCACCGAGGCCACCACGTTCGAGCGCCTGGGCGGTCACAAATCTGATCGGCCCGGACAATTCCTCTCCCCGGGCAACTGGAGTCACAAATAGCAGCCGACGATAGGACCTGCGGCCCAAGCTGTCTGTCAGTCGACTCCCTTCGTGCCCGCCGTCTGTCATTGCTCAAGAGGACAGAGCAAGACGCGGATGCCACACGGGGGGCCTGGCGACGACACTGTCGATGGTCATACCCGCGCTCAACGAGGGCGACAATATTGACCGTCTGTTCGAGGAAAATTCCCTTTGCCACTCTGGCCGCACAAGGGGGGAAACCGAACTCCTGGTTGTGGACAACGGGTCCACCGACGGGACCGCCCGGGCCGCGGGACGCCGGGGCGCACGGGTTCTCGTTCAACCGGTTCGCGGGTACAGAAACGCTCACAAACTCGGTAGGTCCAGGCGGCGAAGCCGGAGAGGGCGATCGTGCGGGTGAGGGCAAGGGCGAATCGTCTCACGCAGCCTGCGTAGGCGACGCGCTCGTGTCCGCCGCGCTTTTCCCTTCTTCGCGACGCTCGCCAGCCGTCGCCACGGCGCCGCCAGCGCGGGTCGGGCGACAGTGGTCCGCCGCTCGACCGATCAGCTCGGGTCGGCCTCGTCCACGGTGAGCTCGGCGGCGGGGTCGGCCTCCAGGCGATCGTCGGGAATGAGCCGTCCACTGCGCACGGAGATGCCGTACGTTCCGTCGTCGATCCGCCGTTCCGCTCGTTCGATGGCGGCCAGACGCCGTTGCAGACCCTCGATCACGGCGTCGTCGGTCTGTTCGGCCGTAAGCCGCTCGGCCGGGTCGGTCAGGTCACCGGGTTCATTGGCGGTGGCACGGTCGTCCCGGGCGGCGCCGCCCACGTCTTTGAGCAGCGCCTCCACCCGACTGCGTTCGGTCTCCAGCAGAGTGCGGGCACGCTTCTCGTCCATGGTTCCTCCTCGATCCGATGAGCCGGTTCCCGGGCCGATATTCTCAAGTCATGGCATCGCCCGAAAAGACCAACTCCCGCTGGTCACTGTGGTCGCAGGACTCGGTGCTGTCAATCGGTTCTCGGGGTTCGTTTCTGTCCATAGGTTCAGTGGGCTCGGCGCTGTCCGTCGGCTCCGTCGGATCCCTCCTGTCCGCCTTTTCGATCGGATCCTTCGCATCGTTCTTCTCGGCACTCTCCTCGAGATCGCGATGCTCGATCTTCTCCCACCGATCACGTTGGGCCGCCCTGTCCCCGGGAAAAGGCACATCCGCCGAGCCGGACTACTAACACCGGACTACTGACACCGGACTACTGACACCGGACTACTGACACCGGACTACTGACACCGGACTACTGGCACCGGACTACTGGCAGGGGCTCCGCTTGCCCGTGAGTCCCAGATTGAAGCGGGCACCGTTGAACCCGAGAGAGTCATCGTGGCTACAGAAGGCCCGGGTCTTCAGGTGGTACTCGGCATTGAAAACCGCTTTGTGCCCGACGTAGGCGGACAGTGATCCGCAGGACGAGAACTGGTTGCACTGCTCGGTCAGGACGGCATCGGCCAGAGGAAACATGTCCGTCGCGTAGCTGTCACCGGTGTCGTCGGGGTTCTTGATCCACCAGCCGAGGCCCAGGTTGTGCATGTAGGTGGCCAGAGTGGTCATGTACGTCTCTTCGTCGGCTCGGGTCAGTGCAAAGCCGCTTCTGCTCATGTACTCCTCGTCGATGTCGGTTTCCACGGCATCGAACCCCTTGGCCGCGCACTGGCCGGAGATCATCGATTCGATGATGGACACGGTGGCCGGGGAGCGGATGTCGAGATACCGCTCGGGATACCCCCGGACCTTCTTCCCGAAGACGCCGGCGGACCGGAGCTGGTTGTAGTAGGTGGTCGTGAGACCTTCGTCGGCAGCCGCGTAGTAGTCGCCCGCCGCCCCGACCTCGATGTAGCAGACGACGTGGGTCCCTTGCGCGTGCAGGGCGGACACGGTGGATGCCGGATTGATGATGCCGTCGATGTCGTAGACGACGGGGGCAGGGGCGTGCTGGCCGTCGGGCAGGGTGTCGTCGGTTCCCATGTCACGGGCGTTGGCGACGTTCAAGGGGTGGCTGAGCTCCCATTGCCAGGGCTGGCTCCCGAGCGACGGGGTCCACCACGTCGGGCTGTCGGCGTGGGCGCTCGAGGCCAGCCCCACAGAGGCCGCCACCGCCAGGAGCACCGCACCCACTCTCCCCCGTCGCCGCATGGCGATCCCCACCCGCTAGCGCGGCCGGGCGGCCGGGCGGTACGGGGTCAGGTCCATCCCCGGATACCACACGCCCACGTCGGTCGGCGTCTGTTCGTTCCAATAGCCATCACCGGGACTCGGAAAGCCGAAGTCGTCGCGTCGGCGCACCGTGCAACAGGGCATGAACGTGGCCCATCGCTCAAGGGCCTGCTTCGGCCAGATCATCTTCCCGGCCCATGCCGTCCCTCCCACCTGATAGTCGGCCAAGAGCGACAACCGGGCCCGACCGGCACCGATGAGATCAGGGTGGACGGCCAACCGGTTCAGGTCCCGCGACCAGTGGGGGGACTCCTCGGCCCCGGCGAACGGTCCGGCGGCATACCGGGAGTGGCCGGTGGTGTCGGCGAAGTCATCCTCAGGGATGGGGAAGTGCCCCCACAGAGCTTGCTGGGCGGCGCGCAACTCGTCGGAGGACGGAAATCCTTCGACCATGGTGAAACCCTGTTCCCGGACCTCGTCGAGGCTGGTGTCTGTCACCTGCACGACTCCGACTGTACGCCAGGCCCCTCTTCTCCGCCGGGCCGCCTGGCGCCGCCCGCGGCCCCGAGCGCATACGTCACGGCCGGGCGCGCTGTGCCGTTCGACCTGGCCGATCCCGCCTTCCCGGCGTCTCCGGCCGACCGCGCCGAACCCGATCTCCCGAGCGCCGCCTGAGCCCGGGTGGCGGTGACGGCGGGAGGGATCTGCGGCAGCGATCTCCACCTCTTCGCCCACACCGGTCCCTCCCCCACCTTGATGACGATGGGATCGTCTCCCTTCGTCCTCGACCCCCAGATCCCTGAGCCGCCCCGGGCCATCACCCCCTCTGCACCAACGGTGCCCGGGCCTCGACGTCGTCGTCTCGCAACCTCGACGGCCGGGTGGTGACCGGCGGCCGCACCCTCGGCTTCACTCAGGATCTCGGAGGCGGACGGGCCGGCCAGATCCTGGCCCATGCCTCGATGCTCTACCCGTTGCCCGACGACATGGCCGACCACGGTCCACCCTCTGCGTGCCGGTCCCCATCGACGGTCACGACCTGCCATGCGCCGCTCCCGACGACGGTGTGCGCTGCCCCGGTCGTCGGGGACGGTGTCATCGGACTGGCCACCCTGGCCGCGCTCAAGGTCCGCCGGGCTTCTTCCGGCGACGTCGTCGTCACCCGAATACCCTCTGGAGGACTACCGCCAGACCGTCGACCGCCGCGCCTCGCGTGCCATCAAGGTCCTCCTCCGGCCCTAGCCGCCCGGTGCCGGGGACCGGCAGATCTCGAAACGTCCCCGGCCGTCGGCCTTGGCCCGGTACATGGCCGAGTCGGCCCGGGAGACGATCGAGTCAAAGCTGTCGGCCGCTTCGGGGAACAGCGTCACCCCGACGCTCGCCCCCACGTAGAGGCTCAGTCCCCGGATGACGAACGGGCGACCCAGCGCGGCCACGACCTTGCCGGCCACGATCTCGGCGTCGTCTTCACGAGCCGCCCCCTGGACGAGGATCCCGAACTCGTCGCCACCGATCCGCGCCACGGTATCTTCGCTTCGGACCGTGACCAGGAGTCGATCGGCCACGGCCCGCAGCAGCTCGTCGCCCACCTTGTGACCGTGGGTGTCGTTCACCGCCTTGAACCGGTCGAGATCGACGAACAGCAGGGCCAGCTGCTTGCCCCCCCGCCGGGCGATCGACAGAGCCTGGGTTACCCGATCCTCGAAAAGCCGGGAATTGGCCAGATCGGTCACGGGATCGTGCAGGGCCTGATGTCGGACCTCGTCGAGCAGGGCCAGACCCTCGAGGGCGGTAGCGGCCAGGCTGGCCACACCACTCAACCGCTCGGCCGAGCTGAGGTCGCCGCCCAGGCCTCTCTCGCCCATCCCCACGACGATGACGCCGAAGAGGGCGTTGCGCGCCGCGATGGGAACGAGCACCCCGGAGGCCAGCCCGGTCAGGGTCAGGATCGACGACAGAACCGGATCCGACGTCGATGTCACGGGGGTCGGCGTCTCCAATTCGAGCAACCGGTCGGCCAAAGCGCCATCGCGCATCGCCGTCGGCGACGGCGCCGCGCAGAGTTCGTCCACCGCCGTGGACGCGGTGTGCGCCAGCCGGGCGTCACCGGGATCCCACAAGAGAACGTCAGCCTGATCGCAGTGCACGATCTCGGGCAGGGCGTGAGCCAGACGTCGGGCCACCTCGTTCCGGGTCGACTCCTCGGCCAGCGTCTTTCCGAGCGCGAGAAGCGCACTCAGAGTCGTGTTCCGGTCGCGCGACTCGTCCAGGGCGGCCGCCGTCTCGAGCGCCGCCGCCGCGTGCCCGGCATAGGCCATCAACAACGACCTCTCCTGGGGCAGGAAGTGATAGTGCTCGGGATAGAAGGCGGCCAGCCGCCCGAAATGGGCTCGGCGGGATTCGATGTCGACCACCAGCCGGGAACCGCTGGGACCGTCCGCGTCACCGCTCAGGATCTCGTGAGCGGCGGCATCGGCCTCGGCCTGGTCGAAGCCGACGGAATGGATCCGGAGCGAGACGTCGCCTGGAAGCTGGACCACGAGCAGGTAACGCGGGGCGCGCACGGCGACACCGGCTCGCCGGGTGATCGTCTCCAGCATGGAGTTCACGTCGCGAGACGACGAGAGCTCCTGGGCCACGGACTCGAGCGACTCGAACCGTTTGGTCAGGATCAGCATCTGCTCCCGCAACATCACCACCTCGCGTTCGAGGCTCGCCTCGATGGACGACGTGGGATCCCAACCGACCCGGACGAGACAGCGTCCGTCGCCCCGGGTCTGGCATTCGATCTCCTGGACCTCGGCCGGCTCCATCCCGAAGAGGACGGGGAATTGCGACAGCGCTCCCATCGTGTAGCCGCAGAAGTGCGGATCTCTCTCGTAGTGCGGCGAGGTCACGCTGATGAGCCCGTAGGCCTCGCCCACCTCGGCCACCTCGGCCCGGGTGATCGTCGACTGTTTGGCCGAGATGGCCGGATAGGCCCGGATCATCTCGGTCGGAGACCCGATGGAGCGCAGCAGGGCCAGCACCTCGGTGCCCGCATAGCGCCGGAACACCTCGGCCCCGGCCTTGCGGCCCACGTCGGGATCGTCGAGCACCTCGCTCGCCGCCTGAAAGAGGGCCAGGCCCTGCGGGTAGGAGCTCCAGCCGTCGGGCCGGTCGAGGTCGGCGGCCGATCGCCTCTCCCCGGCCATGGCGAGGACCCGGCCCACCCCCTCGTCGCCCGTCTTCTGGTGCACCACCGAAAGCAGTGCCCCGAGCATCGAGTTGGCCAGATGCTGTGCGTTGACCGAGTCCCCCACGCCCTTCAGATCGACCGATTCGCCGCCCACCTTGACTGTCGGCCACCCTCGCTGAACTGGCTTTTTACCCCGAGGGGCGAAGAATCCGGCGGCAGCGGGGCGGTCAGGACACCAGATCGACGATGTCCCCCACCAGAAGCGTCGTCACCAGGGCCATCACGGCGGCGTAGATCAGGGTCATCGCCCACCGCCACCGGTGGTCGGCCACCCAGAACCGCCGGATCCCGATGACGTCGAAGACGAGAGCCAGGACGGCGATGGGCAGACCGACGGCCGGGCCCACCCCGGTGGCCACGCCGAGCACCGGGGTCAGGATCGGGAAGACGACGTAGCTCAGCAGGCAACGCCCGGCCGAGATCAGGATCGACAGGCTGAACATCCGGTGGGCGGCCTCGTCGCCCCCCACCACTGGCCGGGCGGGCACGAACAGAAGCCGGCGCATGACCAGGTCGGCGCGCGACCGGCTCCGCCGAGAGCTGTCGGGGATGACGCCGACCGAATCCACGGCTACCGAAACTACGGCCTGGCGCCCAGTACCTCCAGTCACCCACCCCCACCACCGACCTCACGCCACGACCGCGGCCGTCCGGGAATTGGCGGCGGCCCTGGCGCGGGCCCGGGCCCGGCCCTGGTGGTAGTCTGGCGGCTGCGGCTACGACCATTTGGTCCTGCCGGTCGAACGTTGCTCCAGACCCCGGTGACGCACGCCCGAGCATTTTGCTGTTCGGATCGTCACGAGGTGGAAGGGAGCACACGAGATGTCTTCACCGAGACGCCTTCTGGCGCTCCGTCGCCTCCCGAGCAGCAGCCGTTCGATCTCCGGTTCCCCTCCCGCACAGCCGTTGACCGCGTCGCCCCCCGCCGCAGGTCACTCCGTGCGGGAGGGAACCGGGAACCTCTGATCGGGAGTCGACCGGCGCCCCCCTGAGCGGGGCCCGGACACCGCCGATCTGTTCTCAGCTCTGATGGACAAAGGTCGGGGGTCTCTCCATCACCAAGGTCGACCAAGGTCCCGGTCACGGCACCGTCCCCGATCCCCATCTGATCGACGACACCGATGCCATCGTGCGCGTCGATGCCACGACCATCGGCGGTACCGACCTCCACATCTTGAAGGGGGATGTGCCCGATGTCACGGCGGGCCGGATCCTCGGTCACGAGGCGGTCGGCACGGTGCAACTGGTCGGCTCAGCCGTCCGCAACCTCTCAGCGGGTGAGCGCGTCCTGGTGTCGTGTCTCTCAGCCTGCGGACACTGCCGGTTCTGTCACAGGGCCCGATTCGGTCAGGCCTCGGCGGCGAATGGATTCTCGGCCACACCATCGAGGGCACCCGGGCCGAAGAGTTCTCGGTCCCCTTCGCCGACACCTCGACCTTCCCCGTCCCGGCCGGCGGGGCCGACGGGGAGTTCCTCACGCTGGCCGACATCCTGGCCTCCAGCTACGCCGTGGGCAGGACTGGACGAAGCCGTCTCGCCCGGCGACGTCGTCGCCGTCGTCGGCGCCGGTCCCATCGGTCTCTCGGCCATCACCGGGACGCAGCTGTTCAGCCCCAGTCACATCATGGCCATCGACCTGGTCGACACTAGGCTCGAGACGGCCAAGCATTTCCGGGGCCGACGTGACCGTGGACAACAGCCGCGAGGACCCTCTGACCATCGTGCATAGCCTGACCGACGACCTCGGAGCCGACGTTGCCATCGAAGCCGTGGGCACCCCGGCCACCTTCGAGCTGGCCACCGCGCTCGTCCGGCCCGGTGGATGCGTGGCCAACATCGGGGTGCCAGGCGCCCCGGCCAGCCTTCACGTCTTCTCCAACGCCTCGGAGACCGGGGCCCTGAAGGTCGTGCTCACCCGCACGCCGTGAGCGCGGTGCCATCGCCTGGATACCCGGCGGAGTTGGCCTGTGACATCGTCACCAGGGACGGCACCACCCTTCACCTGCGACCGATCCGACCCGACGACGCCCCGGGACTGGTCGAGTTCCATGCCTCTCTGTCCCAACGTTCGGTCTACCGGCGCTTCTTCTTCGTCCACCCCATCCTCTCCGCCTCCGAAGTCGAGCGCTTCACCAACGTCGACTACATCAGCCGGCTGGCCCTGGTGGTGGAAGACGACGGCCGATTGGTGGCCGTCGGCCGTTACGAGGGGACACCGGCCTCGCCGGAGGCGGAGGTGGCCTTCGTGGTGGCCGACGCCCACCAGCATCACGGCATCGCCACCATCCTGCTCGAGCACCTGGCCCGGGCGGGACTCCAGCGCGGGATCACGACCTTCGTCGCCTCTGCTCTGGCCGTGAATCGCGACATGCTCGACGTCTTCAACCACTCGGGCTTCACCCTCACCACCAGCATCGAGGAGGGGGTCGTGAACGTCCGTTTTCCCATCGGACCCGAGCCCCCGGGCACGACAACCCCGGGATCCGGCTAGAGCCGCCTTCAGTCCGAGACCCGACGGGCGGCGGCCACGAAGGCGCCATCACCGCTCGTCTCCCAGCCCCGTCGGCAGGCCTCCACCAATTTCACCTGATGGGCGTCGCGGCTGTCGGCGGCGAGCGCCACCAGTGCCGGATCCCAACCGTCCGCCGTTTCGACTCTGCTGTTCGCGGCACCGCCGTAGAGAGCGGCACCGCCGTAGAGAGCGGCACCGCCGTAGAGAGCGGCACCGCCGTAGAGAGCGGCACCGCCGTAGAGAGCGGCGTGCTCCGCCCGGAGCTGGGCCACGGCGGCCGCCTGCTGCTCGGGACCCAGGTGATCGACCAGCAGCGCCACGGCCATGGCCCCCGTCACCCCGTGCAGGTGGAAGATCGTGGGCTGACGAACGTACTGCCGGGCGCCCTCGGCGGCCGCTTCGACCGCATCCCGGCTCCCCTGCGGCCCGGCGGCGATCTCGGGGATCCGTCGACCGGGCTGGAACCGTGCCGCCCAGTAGGCGAGAGCCCGGGCCAACTCGTCGCGCCTCGGTCCGGTCTCGACCGCCTCGATGGCCCGAACAGCGTGGGCCGTCCGGATCGCCCCGTGAAACAGGGCGGTGGCCAGGGCCGGAACCAACCGCGGCACCCAAACGGCGACCACCTGCTCCCAGCCGTCGAAGGCCACCGCCCGTTCGAAGTAGCCCATCCACTCGGGAAGCCGTCCATAGTCACCGAGGGCGGCGAGCCCTTCGAAGTCATTCACCCGGGCCGGCTCGACCGGCCGGGGGCCCTCGCCGACCATCTCCACGAACCACCGGGCCCAGTCCGCCACCCGGTCGTCGCGGCCCAGGGCGGCGAGCGCCTCACAGGCCATCGGGCCGTGGTTCACGAAGCCGTTGGCCAGCTCGAAGTCGGTTGCCGCCATCCGGTCGAAGGCATCGTCCAGCGCGGCGACGGTGTCGGTCTGGGAGAGGTCCATGGCTGCTACCATAAAACCTCAAGATAACTTGAGGTCAAGCGATGGCCCACCTGCCCGCCGACATCCGTGAACTGAGCGTCGGCCAACTCTCGGCCCGCAGCGGCGTGTCCGTCTCGGCGCTGCACTTCTACGAGTCCCAGCACCTCATCAGTAGCCGGCGGACGAGCGGCAATCAGCGGCGCTACCCCCGCGACGTCCTGCGTCGGGTGGCCTTCATCCGCGCCTCGCAGCGCGTCGGCATCGCCCTGCGGACGATCCGGGAGGCCCTGGACCGGCTCGACGACAACCGGACTCCCAGCCGGGGGGACTGGAGCCGCCTGTCGGCGGCTTGGCGCGACGACCTCGACGATCGCATCGGCCGGCTGCAGCGACTACGTGACCGGCTCGACGGTTGCATCGGATGCGGGTGCCTCTCGCTCGACCGGTGTGCCCTGGCCAATCCGGGCGACGTCCTGGGCGAGCAGGGCCCCGGGGCTCGCAATCTCCCCTCCTGACGGCCGGGCATAGGCTCGGCCGCCAGGCCAGCGCTGGTCAGGAGCATCGATGGCCGAGGTTCTCCTCACCGTCCAGGCCCATGTGACCGGGGCCCCGACGGACACGGTGGAACGACGGACGAAGAGGTGGAGGTCGGCCTCCGGCGGCCGAAGGAGACGGGCGGCTCCGCTGGGGGTACCTATCCCGAGCAGCTCTTCGCCGTCGGCTACGGCGCCTGTTTCGAAAGCGCACTCGGCGCCGTGGCCCGGCGGCGCAAGATCGAGGTCGGTGAACCGTCCATCGACTCGGCCGTCGGGCTGCTGCCTACCGGAGACGGCGGTTTCCGGCTGACCGTCACTCTCGACGTCTCGCTGCCTTCGGTCGAGAACCGGGAGGCGGCCGCCGGGCGGGTGCGGGCGGCCCACCAGGTCTGTCCGTACTCCAATGCCACCCGGGGCAACATCGACGTCGAGCTGCTGCTCGCCGGGAAAGCGGAGTGAAGACGGCCCGGAGCGCCATGACGACGGCCCGACCCTGGGCCGTCGTTCTCTCGGTCCTCGCCACCCTGGTTGGAGCCGGATTGCTGGTGGGGGGCAAAGCGGCGACAGCGGCGACAGCGGCGACAGCGGCGACGTGCTGGTGAACGCCAACGCCGCCATGGGGCGGTTCTTCGGCCACTACGCCATCGCCGGCCGGGCGCCCGACCCGTCAGAGCCGATCGGGCCGACGCCGGCCGGCCTGCCGGGCGATCCGGCCCTCGGTGAGCGATGATGCGGCCATGCCGGAGGTCGCTCTTCCCGACGTGACCATCGCCTACGACGTCTTCGGGCCCGAGACGGGCGACCCGGTGGTGCTCGTCTGTGGGCTCAGCCAACCCGCCGTCGCCTGGCAATTCACCCTGGTGCCGGCCCTGACCGGGGCGGGCTACCGGGTGGTGAGCTTCGACAACCGGGGGGTGGCTCCGTCGTCGTCCCCGCCGGCGCCGTACACGGTGGACCAGATGGTCGGCGACACCATCGGCCTGCTCGACCATCTGGGCCTCGGCCTGGTGCGGATCGTCGGCTACTCGATGGGCGGATGGGTGGCCGAGACGATGGCCTTCCGGCATGCCGAGCGGGTGAAAGCCGGGGTCTTCATCGGCAGCTGCAACGCGGGGACCTCCTGGGAGAAGGTGGTGACCACGGTCGAGCGCGACCTGGCCCGGATCGACGCCGAACTTCCCCCCTGGTTCAACGCCGTCGAAACGCTGCGCTATCTGCCCAACCACGAGCTGCAGACCGACAGCGTGGTCGACGAGTGGATGGCCCTGCTGGGCGGTCTCGAGCCCTGGGAAAACCCGGGACGGCTGGGGCAGTACGAGGCGGCGCTCGCCTGGTCCCTCGACGTCGAGCGGACGAAGAGGTGGCCGACTCTGCGGCCACCGTGTCTGGTGCTGTCCTTCGAACACGACGTCGACTCCCCACCGGCCCGGGCCCGGCAGGCGGCGGCCATGATCCCGGGAGCCCGCTTCGTCGAGCTGGCCGGAGCGAGCCATCTGGGCGTGTTCAGCCACGCCGAGGCGGTGGCGAGCGAGATCCTGAGCTTCTTCGCAGAGTAGCGACGAGCAGAGGAGGGCCCATGGGCAGCGACACGGTCACCCTGGCCGGCCGGGCCGTGCACCGGATGGGCTTCGGCGCCATGCAACTGCCCGGGCCCGGGGTGTTCGGGCCCCCGGCCGACCGGGAGGCGGCGCTGGCCGTTGTGCGACGGGCCGTGGCCGCCGGGGTCGACCATATTGATACGGCCCAGTTCTACGGCCCCGATGTGGCCAACGAATTGATCCGCGCCGCGTTGTCGCCCTACCCCGACGAACTGGTGCTCGTCTCCAAGGTGGGCGCTCGACGCGACGGAGAGGGCCAGTGGTTGGCGGCGCAGACCCCGGCCGAACTGCGGGCGGGGGTCGAGGCGAACCTGGGGAGTCTGGGCATCGAGCAGGTCCCGGTGGTCAATCTCCGCCGGCATCCCGACTCCGAGGTGCCCTTCGGCGACCAGCTCGGCGCCATGGCTGAGCTGGTCGACGAGGGCCTGATCGGCGGGATCGGACTGAGCAGCGTGACGCTCGCCGAGTACACGACGGCGCGGTCGGGCACCGAGGTGGCCTGTGTCCAGAACGCCTACAACGTGACCGACCGGAGCGATCAAGCGGTCTTCGACGCTTGTCGCGCCGACGGCGTCGCCTATGTGCCCTTCTTCCCCCTCGGATCGGCTTTCTTCCCCGACAATCCCGTGTTGAGCTCTCCCGCCGTGCAGAGCACGGCGCAGCGGCTCGAGGCCACCGGCGCCCAGGTCGCACTGGCCTGGCTGCTGGCCCAGGCACCGACGGTGCTTCTCATCCCGGGGACGTCGTCGCTCTCCCATCTCGACGAGAACCTCGCCGCCGGCGACCTGGTGCTCGACGAAGAGGCCCTGGCCCTGCTCGACGGCGCTGCCGGCTGACCGGCGGCGGGACGGACCGGCGGCCGATCGGGAGGGCGACGCCCTGGCGTAGCCTGCACCCGTACCATGCAGAGGTGGCACCGGGACCCGAGGAGGACAAGGAGCTCCCGGCGCCATCCATCGAGGAGATCGAGGACGCCGTCGTCGACGGCGACCGGCCGCTGGGCGCGGGAACCGCCATTGCGGCGCTACGGCACCGGACGTTCCGGATCGTCTTCTTCGGGGCCTTCGCCTCGAATATCGGCACCTGGATGCAGAACGTGGTGCTCGGTGCCTACGCCTACAACATCACCCACTCGAGCACCTTCGTCGGGGTGATCATCTTCGCCCAGCTCGGTCCGGCGCTGCTACTGGCCATGGTGGGCGGGCTGATCGCCGACAAGGTGGACCGCAAGAGGTTCCTGATCGCCCTGTCCGTCGAACAGCTGGTGTTCTCCCTGGCCCTGGCCTGGGTGGTGCGGGCGCCCTCGCCCTCCCCTCTCGTGCTGGTGGCGATGGTGGTGATGGTGGGGGTGGGAAGCGCGATGTTCGGCCCGGCCTACTCGGCCATCCTGCCGAGCCTCGTGCGCCGGGTGGACCTGGCCGGTGCCATCTCGCTCAACTCGGCGCAGATGAACGCCTCGCGGGTGATCGGACCCGTGATCGGCGGGGTGGCGTACCACTTCATCGGTCCGGCCTGGGTCTTCGCCGGCAACGCGGCGACCTATCTCTTCGTGGTGGCCGCCCTGATGCGGGTGTCTCTGCCGCTTGCGCCCCGGGGTACCCAGCACGCCAGTCATTGGCGGGAATTGACGGCGGGGATCACCACGGCACGGGCCGACCGGGTGGTCGGGCGCTGCCTGATCACCGTCTTCCTCTTCTCGCTGCTGGCCCTGGCCTTCATCGGCCAGATGCCGGTGGTGGCCGCTCACAACCTGGGGATCGACCCGAAATCGGCCAACTACGGGCTTCTCTACGCCTGCTTCGGCACCGGGGCGCTGATCGGGGCCCTCTCCGTCGGCACCGTCTTCTGGCGGACGTCGAAAGCCATGATCGTGCGGGTCGGCCTGCTCGGTTATGCCGCCGCCTTGGCCGCCTTCGCCCTGTTACGCGCCGCTCTGCCCGCCTATTTCATCGTGGCCGTGGTGGGGGCGTTCTACTTCGCCTTCATCACCGCCTTGAACACGAGCTTGCAGACCCGGCTCGGTGACGCCGTGCGCGGCCGGGTCATGGCCCTGTGGATCATGGGGTTCGGCGGAACCGTGGCTCTGGGCAACCTGCTGGTGGGGCCGGTGGTCTCCGCCGTGGGGATCACCGACGTCCTGCTCTTCGGCGCCGTGGTCGCCCTCGGCCTGGCCTGGTACGCCGACATCAGGGTGCCGGAGAGCTCCACAGCTCCCGGAGTTCGGCGTTGAAGGCGTCGGGCCGTTCGGCCGGGACGAAGAGCTTGGCCCCGGGCAGCTCCACGCAGCGGACCGTGCCGGGAATTGTGGCGGCCAGCCAGCGGGCCCAGGCGACGTCGAAGAAGTCGTCGGCCGTGCCCCAGACGATCAATGTGGGTGAGGGGAACCGGGCCAGGTCGTCACGGATGGCCACGGTCACGCTGTTGTCCATCCCGGCCACGGAGCTCTGGACCGCCTCGGCCCGGGCCGCCGAGGCGGCGAAGGGGCCGAAGAATCCGGCGATGGTCTCGTCGGACAGGGCGTCGGGATTCTCGAAACCGGTGGCCGGCACGCCCGGGCCGTGGCCGGGTCGAGGGCGGGGGCGGCCAGGGAGTCGGCCCGGGCACCGGCCCGGGCCAGCTGGTGGATGGGGGCGAAGGCGGTCGGGGGCCAGTTGCCGTGGGTGTCGCCGTTGGTGAGGGTCAGGGTCCTGATCCGCTGCGGCACCCGGACGGCGACGAGCTGGGCGATGGCACCCCCGCTGTCGTTGCCCACCAGATCGACGGCGTCGAGGTCCAGAGCGTCGAGGAAGGCGATGATCATCTCGGCCTGACGATCCATGGACAGGCAGCCGTCGGTCGGGAACGAGGACTCCCCGTGGGCCAACAGGTCGACGGCCAGGCAGGGGCGCAGATCGGCCAGGCCGGCGAGCAGACGCCGCCAGAGATCGGCGTTGAGAAAGACGCCGTGGACGAAGAGGGCGTCAGGCCCGTCACCCGTACTCAGGTAGGAGACGTCGCCCGATCTTCGAGGCGGTCTTCGTGGCCATGGAGGAACGTCTGCTGGCCAAAGTGACGACGGGGGTAGCCGCCATGACCGACCCCTGGGCGCTGATGGCAAAGGGGATCGACCTCTTTCTGGAGGAATGCGGGGAAGCCGACTTCCGGCGCATCGCCCTGGAGGAGGCGCCGGCCGCTCTCGGCTGGGCCCGGTGGAAGGAGACGGAGGAGAAGTACTTCCTCGGTCTCGTCAGCGCAGCACTGGCCGGTCTGGCCGAGGCCGGTCTCATCACCGTCCCGCCCGGCGACCTGACGGCCCGGATGCTGCTCCCCGCCACCAGCGAAGCCGGCCTGGCCGTGGCGGCGGCGGCCGAGCCCGAGGAGGAGCGGCGCCGCGTCGGCGC
>Ga0307373_10003678_pt1 | contig 26467 bp, 25 predicted proteins | sample OX2MG_FD_202534 | JGI IMG/M metagenome (GOLD analysis project Ga0307373, IMG submission 202534) | Soil microbial communities from Risofladan, Vaasa, Finland - OX-2 | ecosystem: Environmental > Terrestrial > Soil > Coastal area > Acid sulfate soil | place: Finland: Risofladan, Vaasa | collected...
TGTTTCCATTTACCCGAACAGTGCTAATCTTTTTCATTGCCGGTCTCCTTTTTATTGTGCCTCGAGCACGTCGAACATTGGGAGCGTATCGCATCCCGCGAGGAGACCGGCCTTCTCATCCCATCTGATAAACGCTGTCACCGGAAACTGAGTCACTACACGACCGACTAAGCCTTTGACTTTCGCAGCACGCTGAAACTATCATAGCCGCGACGTTCTGAGGGAACCCGCCAGTGATTCAGGCCGTGATCCAGGCAACGACTCGAACGATTCCTCGGGCCCGACCCGCGCAGCATTCCTACCGAACCGCTATTCATCTTTTGATTTTTGACCGCAGGGGGTGCATTGATGTCTTCGAATGAAGATAAGCCGCGCCCGGACGGCGCGGAGAAACCCGACGAGAAGCGAGAAAAAAGCGCTCAGGAAAAGAAGCTGCGGGATCTGTCACGACGCAGCTTTATCAAAGGCGCCGGAATCGCCAGTGTGGCGGCTTCGGCCGGAGCGCTGCTGGCGGATCGCGTGCTCGAAGCTGCCCCGCGGCCACAAAGCGGCGGCATGGCCGGGGGTGTCGTTGGTCCCGGCGAAGTCCCGGTAACCCTGAAAATCAATGGGCAGATCCGGAAACTGAATCTGGAGCCGCGCGTGATGCTCCTCGACGCGCTGCGAAATCATCTGGACCTGACGGGCGCGAAAAAAGTCTGCGACCGCGCGACTTGCGGCGCCTGCACGGTGCATTTGGACGGCCGCGCCGTCTATTCCTGCACCACTCTGGCCATCGACGCGCAGGGACACGACATCACCACGATCGAAGGTCTTGAACCCAAGGAAGGCTTGCATCCGATGTCCCAGGCATTTTGGAACAATGACGCGCAGCAGTGCGGCTTCTGCACGCCGGGATTCGTGATGGCGTGCACCGCATACGTCGAGCACGAACCGAATCCCACGCATGAAGGATTGCAAAAATCGCTCGGCGGCAATCTTTGCCGCTGCGGAACATACATGGGCGTTCGAGAAGCCGTATTGGAAGCCGCGAAAACGATGAAGACGAAAGGAGGGCGAGCATAATGGCTGACTATCATTGGCCTCCCGCGAATCGTCGCGCGCTGATTGGCAAGCGAGAGAAGAGAATCGACGGCCCCGTCAAGTCTTCGGGGCGCGCGAAATATTCCTACGACATCAATCGCCCCGGAATGCTGTGGGGCAAAATGGCGACTTCTCCCTATGCCCACGCGAAAGTCACGAGGATCGACACCAGCGCGGCGGAAGCGATGCCCGGCGTTAAGGGGGTGGTGACGATTGTGCCCGTGGGCCAGGAAGTATTGTGGGCCGGGCAGGAAATCGTCGCGGTTGCCGCGGATTCCGAGGAGCGCGCGGAAGCAGCGGCGGATGCCATCAAGATTGACTATGAACCGCTGCCGTTCCTCGTCGCCGATGCCGACCCGGAACATGCGGGCGCTGAACATTCGAAACAGCTCGAAGCGCGCGTGACCGGCAATCCGGATCAGGGTTTTCAGCAAGCCGAAGTGATCAGTGAGGGAAATTATGGCGTTCCGGTAATCACGCATTGCTGCCTGGAAACCCATGGCCAGGTGACCGAATGGAACGGCGACGATTTGACCGTTTGGTGCTCGACGCAAAACGTGAGCGGCATGGCCGGCGAATACGTCGACGGGCTTAAGCAGCAGGGAATCACAGTCGCCGCGAACAATGTCCATGTCATTTCGCATTACATGGGCGGCGGATTCGGCAGCAAGTTCGCGGCCGATACGTGGGGAATTGCCTGCGCGCAGTTGTCGAAAAAAACCGGGCGGCCCGTGAAGATGATGCTTGAGCGCGATCACGAACTGATGGTCGCCGGCGCCAGGCCCTCGATGCACGCGCATGTGAAAGTCGGTGCGAAGCGCGACGGCACGCTGGTGGCATGGGACTCTGAATCATGGGGTACCGGCGGCCCAAGCGACGCGGGCGCGCCGCGACTTCCTTACATTTTTGAAGTTCCCAATGTTCGCGCAAGGCATACCGCGATCCTGACCAACATCGGCCCGGCACGTGCGTGGCGTGCGCCAAACCATCCGCAAATGGCCTTGATTTCCAACGGAGCAATGGAAGATTTGGCCGCAAAGCTGAATATGGACCCGGTCGACTTCATGTTGAAGAATATGAATTTGGTGGCGGCTCCCGACCGCGCCAAAACCTATCAGGAAGAATTCGCGAAAGCTTCAGAGCTGATGGGTTGGAAGAGCAAATGGCATCCGCGCGGAAAAAGCGGCGCTGGTCCGCTGAAACGCGGACTGGGCGTGTCCCTGCATACCTGGGGCGGGCGCGGAAATCTGAGCAATTCTTTAGTAACGATTCACCCGGACGGCTCCGTTGAGACTTCGCTCGGCAGCCAGGACCTCGGCACTGGCACACGCACCGTTATCGCCATCGTCACGGCGGAAACCTTCGGCCTTCCCATTGAAGCCGTGAAGGTAAATATTGGCGAGAACAAGTATCCGCCGGCTGGCGCATCGGGCGGCTCTACAACCGTTAGCGGAGTCAGCACCTCCACGCGGCGCGCCGCCACGGAAGCATTGAACACGCTGCTCGCTAAAGTGGCTCCCTCGCTCGGCGCTCCTCCTGACCAACTCGAAGCCTGGGGCGGAAAAATTCAAGTGAAAGGCAACGCCGCAAAATCCATTTCCTGGAAACAGGCCTGCGCGAAAATGGGCGCATCGTCCATCAGCGGTACCGGCAAGACATCCAACGACTTGATGTCCAGCGGCGTCGGCGGCGTGCAGATGAGCGAAGTCGAAGTCGACACGGAAACGGGCATCGTGAAAATCACCAAACACGTTTCGGTGCAGGATTGCGGCCTGGTGATCGATCTACGGACGGCGGAAAGCCAGATCTACGGCGCGGCCATCATGGGCATCACCTATGCGCTCTTCGAGGAAAAAATCATGGATCAGGCGACCGGCCGTTGCTTGAATCCCAACATGGAGTTTTACAAACTCGCCAGCATCGCCGACATCGGCGAAATTATTCCGCACATGATGACCGGGCCTGGCTATGACGACCGTGGCACAATCGGACTCGGCGAGCCGCCGGTGATTTCTCCCGGCGCGGCGATTTCAAACGCCGTGGCAAACGCCATCGGCGTGCGCGTGCCGGAACTTCCGCTGACGCCTGACCGCGTCCTCGCGGCTCTCGGCACACTCGAAAAAGGAGGCGTGGCCTAATGGACTCATTCGAGTACGCAAAGCCATCCAGCTTGAAGGAAGCCATCGGATTGCTCGGTTCCGATTGGGACGATGCCTCGGTCTTCGCCGGCGGCACGGATTTGATTTCGCTGCTGAAAGACGACGTCGTAGACACCAAGCGCCTCGTCAACATCAAGGGCATCGCGGGCCTCAACCGCATTCAAGAATCCGCCGCGGGCGTGCACATCGGCGCCGCGGTAACCGTGGAAGAATTGATCTCCAACCGCATAATTCGCGAACAATTTCCGGCCATCGTCGACGCGGCGGAAGGGATTCGCAGTCCGCAGCTTCACAATATGAGCACCGTCGGCGGCTGGCTCTGCCAGCGGCCCCGCTGCTGGTATTACCGCAACGGGTTCGGTTTGCTCGCGCTCGACAAAGATGGAAACTCACTTGTCGCGCAAGGCGACAATCGCTATCACGCCATTTTCGGCAATTCCGGCCCGGCGAAATTCATCAGTCCGTCGAGTTTTGGCCCGGTGCTGATCGCGCTCGGCGGAGAGATGCACATCGAAGGGCCCAAGGGCGCGCGCAATGTCGCGGCCGGCGACTTTTTCGTGATTCCGCAAAAACAGGGCGAACGCGAGCATGCCATCACTCCCAATGAAATCGTGACGCATATTACGATTCCCGCCGCGTCGCGCGGCATGCGCAACGCGCTGTACGAAGTGCGGCCGAAGGAAGGCCTCGACTGGCCCATCACGACGGCGGCTGTTGCGTTGCGAATGCGCGGCGACACAGTCGAAAGCGCGCGGATCGTTCTCGGCCACGTCGCGCCGAAGCCCTGGCCCGCCGAAGACGCCGCCAAATGGCTCGCGGGAAAAACGATCAACGAGGAAAACGCCGCGAAGGCCGGCGACGCCGCCGTGCAAGGCGCCACGCCGCTCAGCCGCAACGGATACAAAGTGCAACTCGCGCGCGTTTCCGTGAAGCGCGCGCTCCTCGCCGCCGTCCGCGAACGCTCTTCCGCGGCCTCGGCATAGAATGGAATTTGTCATTCCGAGCGGCCCGACCAGCGTCGGGCTCCGAGGAATCTGCTGTTAGGTTTCGCGCTTTCCGAGTTTCGATTTTCGAGTTTCAAGGAGTCGATAGCCATGTTGAAATCTTCCGCAGGACCCAGCCTCAACGTGCTCATCTCCACCGGCGAAATTTGCCGCTCCGTGCGCGCAAAAAAATTGTTTTATCAGCACGGGGAGGAAGACGAATCCGACGCGCGCAGCGCCGCGCCCTTCTGGTGCTCGCGCACGCAGTCTACAATCGGCCCCGACGGCAAGCTCGTCGGCCTCGACGAATGCCGCTCCTCCCGCGGCTGCTGCCAAGTCGCGTAGTAACGCGCACGTAGCAGGACGTCGCCTAGCCCCTTAGCCTTCGTCTTCGTAGGGGCGCTGCTTGCTGCGCCCGCGCGACACGTGTGTCGCGACGTCGCCTTCGTGTTATGTCTGTCACCCCGAACCCTGTCGCCCGCGTTTGGCGAACGGTGTGAGGCCTGCCTGCCGCAGGCAGGGATCTGCTTTTCGTTTCTCGTAGGGACGGGGTTCACCCCGCCCGTTTGTCGGGTGCCCCATCCTGTTTACCCTGACAAAGGAAGGGAGCGCCGTTTGCGAAGGGTGGGGGTTCTTCCGACTCGCGCGCTTCAACTGAAACTCATTACCGATCAAGAAAATGGAAGTGGCACATTGTAAAGCATTTGCGTTTGCGGGACTGTGCAAGTCATTTGCGATTAAGCGCTCGCGGTTTCCGGTTGTGTGCAGAGCCTTTCCGGCCCTCGGGAGCGGGCGATCGGTGCGACTGAATGAGCCGGGCGGCAAAGTGTCCGGTAATTTTAAAAACGCGAAAAATTGGCGATTAGAAATGTCGTCGGCCGTTTGTTTTGTGCAGGTTAAGTTCGTTTCTAATTCCGGACAGTGGATTAGAAATGAGGGACGATGGGGTGCTATTTTCCGCGGAAGGTGCGTCCCGGGCCGGTTCGGGTTGTTGTACGCCGCCGCTCGCATCGAATTTTCGCTCTCCTCGACGCTAGCACGATGTGCGTCGCAGCGATAGATGTGGCGGCTGTGGAAGGCGCGACGTGCAGTCGCCCTTCGTTCCTCGGAGTAAACGAGCGGCTAAGAGGCGGAGCCTTTTGCGCGATTCGCACTTAGCGCTTGACATGTAACGTGATACGTTATACGATTGACGGGTGATCAAGTCGTTTCGCTCGCCGCAGACGGAATGCATCTTCAATCGAGAACGAGTGAGGAAATTCCAGAGTATCGAGCAATCGGCGCAGCGAAAGCTGGCGATGCTGGATGCCGCTGAGACACTGCAAGACTTGGCTTCGCTGCCCGGCAACCGTCTTGAGGCGCTGCGCGGCGACCGGCAAGGCCAACACAGCATTCGGATCAACGACCAGTGGCGCCTCTGCTTCGTCTGGCGAAACGGCGACGCCTATGAGGTCGAAATTGCTGATTACCACTAAGGACGGAAAGAATGCCTACGAAACTGAAGCCGGTTCATCCCGGCGAGATACTGCGCGAAGAATTCTTGCACCCGCTCGGCCTGAGCGTGAATCGCTTGGCGCTTGAACTTCGCGTTCCGGTAACACGAATGGCGGAGATCGTCCACCGCCGCCGCGCCGTCACGTCCGACACAGCGCTGCGTTTGGGACGTCTCTTCCGCACCACGCCCGAGTTTTGGCTCAATCTTCAGACGCGCTACGATTTGGAGATCGCCCGCGACCGCGAGGAGAAGAAAGTCGAGCGCGAAGTCCGGCCGCTGCCAGCATTGGTCGCCTCCGGAACCGGCAGGCAATAGTGGCAGTGACCAGCGAGGGCGAATACTTCGCGGGGATGCGGGGCGATTGGGTGCCCCTTCCGCGGAAGGTGCGTCCCGGGCCGGTTCGGGTTGTTGTACGCCGCCGCTCGCATCGGATTTTCGCTCTCCTCGACGCTAGCACGGTGCGCGCCGCAGCGATAGACGTGGCGACTGTGGAAATGGAGAGGCGCAGTGGCGAGCGGCCTGAGGGCGGCTGCCGAATTGGGCGCACAGGTCACCTTCCAAGTGTTTATCCTCACCGGTACGTTACGACCGAGTAAAAGGGCGTGGTAAAATCTCGTGCGTCCGGTAGCGTTGCCGGGGAGCGAAAATGGGTGACTCGCCATACACAGCCGATCCGGAAACGGTCCGTCGCGCAAGCGTCAGGTGCACCGAACTCTTTAAGAGAATCATGGTAAGCGAAGCGCAGGTAAGCTCCGCCCTCCAAGTACCGGATATCTTGGGCGCGCTAAAAGACAATGTCATTCGGACGCATATGGCTGGGGAGAGCGGTTTGCGGGAGCTGCTCTCGGGGGTCCTCATCGGATTCGATCCGGCCAAAGACCTCCCCGGCATGGCAGCCCGTTTCGCGGACCTCACGGCCCTGAACATAGAGACCGTGATCTCCGGCGCTGTCGTGGTCTTCTCGCACTCGACCGCTGACGACGTCTTTACTGAGGTCTGCTGGCTTGCGATAGACTTGGACCGAAACAGGTGGGTCAAGCTCATAAACAAAGACAGGCAGGTCTCGCTTCGATCCGTGGTCGAGATGGGCGAGGCCAAAGTCGTGGAGGCCGAGCTTGGATCGTACAAGAACGAATTGAAAAGCGCGTCCCTCCCCTGCCGCGCTAAGCTCCTCTTTGAGAGGGTGCCGATTATATTGAACAAAAAGCTCCCGGCGGACAGTCCCAGACACTTCGATGAGTACAAACTTAAAGAGGCGGACGAGCTTAGGCACGGCCTAGTCCACCGCAATGGCCTGTCGGGCCTTGCGCCAGACAGCGGGGACAAGTTCATGGGGTTCTTGCACGAGGCCGCACAGACCGCGCTCCGCTCGCTCGCACATGCTTACAGGTTTTCGCTCGACAACGAGACGTTCACGTCTTTCTTCTCGCCGAAGAGTCCCGCCGTTTAGCGCTCCTGTGTAATATATTCCGTCTCGTAGAGGTAGCATGGACCTGAAACAGGCGCTGGAACAAGCCGACCAGATTTTGGACGAAGAGCGAGCCTCTCCAACGGTCTCGTACGATGCTGCACCACCAGAAAAGGAAAGCGCAACTTGGGACATGCTAAGCCCACTTCTCCAGATTACGCTGAACAAGGAGCGCAAAAAATTCCCCCGAGAGGTCTTGGAAAATCCCAGGAAGTACAAATTTGGGAGCGTTAATTACACCCTCCTCCAGGCATTGCTCTCCCAAATTCCCATGGAGGACAGATCCAAATTCCTGTCCCACGCAGCAGCCCGTATTCAGAGAAATCGGTGCGCTCGCAATCGAAAAGGAGCTTATCCAACTTGGAATTATCTCGTTTCAGAACTGCCCCTTGTTGCTGAGTTATTAACTCGGAACGGAGCCAAGGAGACGCTTTTCGAAACGCTTGCGGATAAGGGCTTGCATGTCAGTCCAGCGCACGCGGTACTGCTAATTCAGATTGAGGACATGATTTCCCTCAATTATTCTCTCTTCACAAACGCCGAGTACGCGCGACTATCCTCCGTAATTGACGGGTTTGCAAAGAAGTCCCAAGAGTTCCGGGACGAATATGCGAAAGAAATCGATCGTAAAATCCGATGTCTGGAAGCCGGGCAAGAGGTAAGCATCAAACATCTATGCGAAGAAATCCGAGTCAGGTGCTGGACAATAAGGGAAGAATGCCGCAAGGCTGGATACCTGTACTTGAAGGTTTCGCTGTTGGAGGGACTGAATCAGGAAGTCAACGAGGACAAATCCGTTGTCGAGAACTATCTTCAGAAGTTCGGATTCTCGCAGCCCCTGATCGATTCCCTCAACGAGGCGGATAGGCTTTACAGGCAAGAAGGAACGCAGTTTGACCTCAAGAGCTGTATGGGACATCTCCGAAGTTTTTTGGAGAACACGCACAAAGAAGCAGCGCCCGCGATAGAGGCGAAGCTCTGATGATAGAGAAATTCCTCACGGTTGGGGCGAAACCCTCACATACTTGCGCAAGAGCCGGGTCCTCTCCAAGACCGAAGAGCAACTCGCGGCTAGTCTATACACGCTCATAAGCGATGCCGCCATTCATCCTCTTATCGCGGAGCGCGAATATGCTAGGCTTTCGCGAAATATGGTGATCGAATACGCGCTGCTGTTCCTCAGGAAGCTTGATAAGCTGGGTCTCGGAATTAGAAATCCCGATAATTGACCACCTCATTGCATCGGGCGCTGCCACGCGCCGTCTTCGCTACCACTCGCCAGTAGTCTGGGCTTTCCACAGTCACAACCACTTTCGCTGCGGGTCGCGACGTGCTAGGGTCGTTCGAGCGAAAATACGATGACGGGCCGCGGCGACATGGCTGTTCACTTTTTATGCGCTTCTTGAATTCTAATCGAGTAAATATGGGGAATTAGAACATCATGCAATTCATTGAAAACACGCGATCGAGGTCATCTCTAATCGAGTATTTTCGCCATTTTTTTATTGATATGTCCATTTTCGGACATCAGGGCGGTCCGTCTTTAGAAGGCGAAGGCAAAGCGGCGTCGAGCCTGCCTGCGGTAGGCAGGCCGCCGCACTCCAGAGCGGAACGCCAGGCGCGGGCGCAGCAAGCAGCGCCCCTACGAAGGCAAGCCCCACGCTCACAAAACGAGCATGGGGCACCCGGAAAGGCAAATGCCCGATCCCTCCGGCACGCGGCAATGGCACCGCCGAAACGCGCTGCGCTTGCGCGGGCAATCCGCGAGTGAGAGAATGGGGAGAAGTATCGGAGGTCAAATGATGAAAATGAAATTGGCGCTTGTGGCGGCAGCGATTTTAATGGCCGTGCCGGTGATGGCGCAGGCCCGCCTAGGCGGGCAGGCTCCGGCGAATCATGTTTCCGGAAATTACATGGAATTCCGCAACGCGGACGTTTATACGGGACCGTGCTTCGCGAATTCCGAAGTGGGCTTGACTGGACAGGACGCTGTCCTCGCATGGCAAGTCTCGAATGGCGAATGGAACGGCGTGTCCTTGTCGGGATTGGGCGTGGTTGCTGTGGTGCGCGCGAACGCGACGCTGGGCGATCCGTATGGCGATCCGCTGCCGGCGAAGGCGGCGTTCTTTGTCGACGAGCGCGCCAACGATGCGCAGCGCGCGGCGCTGATCGCCTTTGCGCAATCGCAATCCGCCGGACTCCTCAATGACGTGGTCGGCGTTGCGCCCGCGCCGATTTCTTTCACCGCCGATTCAAGCCGCATGGGCTGGCAGACGCTTGCGGTGGGCAACGTCGTGAAGCTCTCGACGCGCGCCATCAATATGGGCGACATGATTTGCCATAACGAAGAAACGTACTATCCGCCGCTCGCCGGGCATTTGCAGCATTCCATGCCGGTCGTGGCAGTCGACAGTAGCTATCAGGGAAATTCGCTCGGCGTCACGTGGGATGATTCCAATCGCCGCAGCTCGTTCGTCGGCAAATTCGCCGAATAAATTCCAGATTCATCTCCGAAGGAAAAGACCCGCCGCGATTGGCGGGTTTTTTCTTTTATGCGAAGCGAGCGCGAATACATTTACGCCGCTAATTCCAATTGCCCGGAAACCGCGCGAACGCGATAATCATCCCATACAGATGAAGCTGATTTTTCATACGGGAGAATTCGAAATGATTCGTCGGTTACAATATTTTGCGGGACTCGCAGTTGTTGCATTGCTGTGTTTTTCGAGCGCAGCCGCGGCGCAGGATTACAAAGCTGCGGCGGGCACTGTGCCTGTGCCGCCGGAAATCTCCGCGCCCGTACGTGCGCTGCTCAGTCCCGCGTCGATTTCCGTGACGGGCCCGAGCGGTCCTTTCTGTGAAATTTGGTTGCGCGCAGGCATTCCCGCGGCAGCGCAACCGGCGACGGCTTTGGGCGTCACTTATGGACAGCTCGTTGACGGCTCGATCGTGGGCGCAATTCATTTTGACGCGGCGGTAAAGGATTTTCGCAGCCAAACGGTTCAGCCGGGGACGTACGTTTTGCGCTATGCGCTCCAGCCAGTCGACGGAAATCATCAAGGCGTTTCGGATTATCGCGATTTCCTGTTGCTGACTCCTGCGGCAGCCGACACGGCCGCCGCGAATCTTGCGGATAAGGATCTTTACATTCTCAGTCGCAAAGCTTCGGGGGCGGGGCACCCTTCCGTGTGGAGTCTCGTGCCTGCGGATGGCGCGCCAGCCTCGCTTCCCGGCATCGTGCATGACACGAGCAACGATTTCTGGGTGCTCTACATGAAGGCCGCCGTGGGAACTTCGCCGACCACGTTGGGACTCGTCATCGTCGGCCACGCGGAGCAGCCGTAAATTCTGTGGTTAATTTCGCCATACCGAACCGATCTTCGCTCTCATTCACGGCGGCACACCGACCTGGCGAAAAATTACCGGGCGGCGCGTTCAAAACCGCACGCAGGTTTTTGGACTTCGTCGTTGACGGAAGCTCGCTCGGTGAATTGATCAAAGCTAGAAAGCACGATCTCGTTTCATTCTTGGTTGCGGGCTTTGCAGAAAGTGAGACCGCAAGAGGCGTTCGCCGTTTGCTGCTCCAAGAGCCTGCCGACCCGCCTAACAACCGCCGATCGTTATACGTTTGCCCCGAATGCGGGGATCTCGGGTGCGGCGCTGTAACCGTCGAGGTGATTGACGCCGGTGACAGCTTCCGCTGGCAACGCTTCGGATATGAAAACACCTATGAAGACAAAGTGGACTTCTCGTCCTTTGAAGATGTCGGACCCTTTGCTTTTGAAAAAAGCTCTTGCGAGCTGGAGCTCAACATGGCCCTGGAGAAGCTAAAATCGCTAGGCGCGCGAGGCGAGTCGTGAGTGAATCCTTCAAAGTGAATAATTAGCGATGTACGTCTGCCGAAGTTGCGAGCAGCCCATTAATTCTGCGAGCGCCGTTTGCCCTTACTGCGGGGCGGACCAGAGTGAGCCTTTGCCCGGCGAGGCGCCGAAGCCCGCGAAGAAACGCAGCGCGGTGAAGCTGGCGGTGGGAATCGGAATTGTAGTGCTCGGCATGTGGGGCATCATCTGGTTCGCGTTGCCGCTGCGATTCGAGAATCCGCGCCCAGCGGCGGAAAAGTCGGCGATCGCATCGTTGCGTGCCGTGCAGAAAGATCTGGCGGCTTATCAGAACGGTGCGGGTTCATTTCCCTCGACGCTGGAAACTTTGGGCGAGCCCGCGGTTCAAGCGGCGCAGCAGGCGATGTCCGGCGGCTATGGGTTGCGGTATACGCCGGGGCAAATCGATGCGGACGGGAATCCTCATTCCTATTCTCTTGTTGCCATGCCGAGGAATTATGGTTACCGGAGTTTTTACACGGATCAGACGGGAGTGATGCGCGCGACTCGCAACAACCGCGCCGCCACAGCGCAGGACGCGGTCATAAACGCGCAGTAACTGATATTCAGCAACTCGGGGAAGGCACGCCTTTCAGCAACGTGACGCTTGTTACGCAGTAAAAAAAGAAGTGCCAGCGGGAAATCCAAACCGCTGGCACAAAAAACAATAACCGCGTTGCTGGCATTTACCGGCGGCGGGACTTTTTCTTCGGGCGTGCCTTGGCCTTCTTTTTCGGCGCGGACTTTTTCTTCTTCGCAGGCTTCTTCGCCTTCTTGGCTTTGGCGGGCTTTTTCGCTTTTGCCTTCGCTTTTTTCTTGGGCGCGGACTTCGCCGGAGCGCGGCCAGGTGTGCGAGCGGCCGCAGGGTGTTCGGCTTCTTCGGCGTCCTCGTCGGCCTCCACTTCGATCTCGACTACCTCTTCAGCGGCCTCTTCGTGTTCATCACCGCCGAGCTCGCCCTGTTCTTCTTCCTCTTCTTCAAAGCCGGGGAGCTCGTTGTCTTCTTCCTCTTCATGAAACTTGGCGTCAAACATATTTCCTCCGCGGGGTAAAGAGCTCGGCGGCTGTCTTTCCCACTGGCTTTGTTTTAATCGCAGAGCCGGAAGTTTGTCAAGGCGCAAAAGTCAGGGGATCGGGGTGCTGGGGCTGGATGGAGCCGGTCAGTGGTGGAAATCGGCCAAGCCTAAGATCGAGGATGTCCGTAACATACTGAATAAAAGTGACTTATTGTTGCTGGTCCACGGTTAGACGGTCGCCGGCTTTGAGTTCGCGGCTGGCCAAAAAGCGATTCTCCTGCTTTAAGGCGGCGACAGTTGTGCCGTAGGTACGCGCAATCGACCACAGGGTCTCGCCAGGACGCACACGATGTTCGACGACGCGGTTGCCTGACGTTTTCTGCGATGTCTTCCGCACCGTTGCCGCCACGGCGTGGTTTGGACGCGTGCGACGCGAGACGGCGGCGTGAACAGGAGCCGCGCCAGGATATGAGTTCTCGTAAATGCGCAGCAACCGGCCACGGGGCGTGCGTTGCGTGCGAAGGTGGTTCCAGCGTTGAAGTTCGCTCACGCTGACATCGAAGCGCGAAGCAATGCCCTCGAGCGTGTCTCCGCGACGAACGCGATAATGGACCAGGCGCGCCCGCGGTGGCGCCGTGGGAACAATTAATTCCGTGCCAACCGCCGGTGGATCGTGTGCGTCGATGACATTCACGTTTTCGAGCGACGCGACCGTTACATGATACTGCCGGGCAATTTGACCGAGCGTTTGTCCAGACTGCAGTTTGGCAATGCGCCAGATCGTGAGCTTGTCCGCAGGAATCGACGCGATTTCCTTCTGCAATTCCGCGCCTGTCCCTTCAGGAACATGCAGGTTGAACCCGGGCTGATTCGGCGTGACGCCGCGCACAAGCTGTGGATTCAGCGCCTGAAGGTCGTCAAGACTTGCATTCGTGGCGTCTGCGACAAGGCGCAGACTGATTGAGTGGTTCAACGTGACGGTGTCGAACTTCAGCGGCGGATCCGGATCGACGTGGATGCCATAGAGCAACGGATCTTTGGCAACCATCGTGAGCGCCAAAATGATAGGCACGTAATTCTTGGTTTGTTCGGGCAGCGCGTTGCGGCGCTGCAATTCCCAGAAGTCGGCGTAGCCGGTGCGCTCGACCGCGCGCGCCACGTTGAGCGGGCCCGAATTGTACGCAGCCATCACTAGATACCAGTCGCCGAACATATCGTAAAGATCGCGAAAATGCTCAGCCGCGGCGCGGGTGGCGGCGATGGGGTCGTTGCGGTCGTCAACCCAGTAATTGCGCCTGAGCCCGTATTCCTCGCCGGTGTAAGGCATGAACTGCCAGATCCCGCGCGCGCCCATGCTGGAAACAACTCGCGGCTTGAATGCCGATTCAGCCTGGGCAAGATAAATCAAGTCCTGCGGCACGCCTTCCTTTTTCAACGTCGATTCAATCATGGTGCGATAACGGCCGGCGCGCTGCAGGCCGAGTTCAACGATTTCGCGGCCGCGCGGCGACTCAAAGAAGCTCAAATACTGGAGCACGGAGGCATTGACGGTCAGCGGCAGGTCGTGCCCCACGCTGATCAATTCCTTTTCGGCCATCGCCGCAAGGCGCGGGTCCGTGGCAGGGAGGCTTTCCATGTTGGCAATTTCTTCGATAGGAGCGGTGGATTCAGGCTGCGCGGCCGTTTGCGTATCGTCGGTCGTGTCCGCATTGTCCATGTCATCCTGACCGTTGTCGGCGACGGCTTCGTCTTTCTGTTCCGCCTCCATCTCATAATTCTGCATGGTGTCCAGGATGCGGTTGAAGAGTTCCTGCAAACGTTGATCGCCCGTGGCTTCGAGGCCGCTCTTCATGAGGTGGTCGAGGGCTTTATTGAAATCCTTGCGCGCCACGTCGAGCTGCCCCGCCTGATATGCCTGCTGGCCTGCGTCGTAGGTGGCCTGCACCTGTTCAATCAAGGCGTCAACCGCGGGATGAGGGGCGGTCGCAAACGCCTGCAGGTCAGGAGCATGTTCCGGGAAGGGGAGCGCACCAATGCTGGCTGCGGTCGCGGTCTGAGCCTGTGGTGTGGGAGCCGGTTGGCGCACCTGAACGGTGTGCTTTGCGGTGTCTTCGCAACCCGCAGCGGCCAAGAACGACAGCGAAAGCGCGGCTGCCAGGATGGAAATCCCTTTTCTGCCCCTCATTCGCCCTCCGAGCCGTCGTCTAGTAAGACGGCTGGCCTTCGCAAACGTCTCTTCAGCGGTTCTTCCGTTCGACCTCAGTCGAACGGTCATTGTTCCGCTTGTGTCTACCAAAAATTGTACGAGCCGGGCATGGATGGGTCAACCAAGTTATCGAGCAGGGGTTGACGGAAGGGCGACATCGAGTACTAGAGCGCTCTACTTGTACGCAAGGACAGGAAGCGCGCGTGAGAAGTCTACAGCGTCGCAAGCAGTCCTGCGAGAATGGCGGCGCGTTCTGGCAAAGAGCGAATGACAACGTGTTCCCTAGGGCTGTGAGCGCCATCGCCCACGGCCCCCAAGCCGTCGAGGGTGGGGATTCCAAGAGCCGCGGTGAAGTTTCCGTCCGAGCCGCCGCCCGTGGAAGCTTCTTCCAGCCCAATGCCCATTTGACGGCCCAGTTCCTGTGCGCGAAGAAACAGAGCGCGCGACTTGGGCGTGCGTTCCATCGGCGGACGATTAATGCCGCCGCGCACTTCAATGCGTGCGCCATGCAGTATTGGCCGCAAGGCGTGCAGCTTGCGATTGAGAATTCGGGCATCAGCGGCGCGCGACAGACGCACATCGATCCGTGCGCGCGCGTGCTCGGCGACAACATTAGTTGCCGTTCCGCCGGCGATGACGTTCGCCTGCACGGTGATTCCGCGACTCGGGTCGTTCAACTTGAGAAGTCGCGCGATTTGCAGCGCCAGCTCGTGGACCGCGTTGACGCCTCTTTCCGGGTCAATTCCCGCGTGCGCGGATCTGCCGGTGACAATCAGTTCGACTTCGCCCACTCCTTTGCGTTCGGTTTTCAGCCGGCCGTCGCTGCCGAAAGCAGGCTCGAGAACGAAAACCGCATCGCTTTGCTTCGCGGCCGTTTCAATCGCGCCACGCGAAGCCGTGCTGCCAATTTCCTCATCGGACGTCCAGAGGAAGATGATTTTTTTGCGCATCGGGACGCGCAATGCCCGCAGCGCGTCGACGGCAAAAAGGGCAATCGCGTGTCCGCCTTTCATATCGAATGTACCGGGACCCCACGCGCGGCCTCGCGCCACGCGGAAAGGCGTCTCGGCGATCGTCCCGGTTGGATAAACGGTATCGAGATGGCCGAGGACGAGAAGCTGGCCTTCTGGGCGGCCGCGTCCAAGCCAGAACGCCGCGTGAACGTGGTCGCCAAAGTTGCGTTGGCGCAGCAATCGTGTGCGAGCGCCGCGCCGCTTCCATTCCGACGCGATCATTGATCCGAAGCGATCGACGGCGGCCTTGTCGTGGCTCGGCGATTCGATCTCGACCATCTGGCCAAGCAGGCGCACCATCGCGGACTCGCGTTCGCGCAGCCAATTGAGCAATTCGCGCATGGGCATCATCGCGTGGCGTATCCTAGCAACCGCGCGCGCATTCGGCAACGGCAGCCGCCATAACTGATTACCATCCGCAAAGGGAACGCCGGAGAAAGGCGGTCTTTTAGGGCGCTCACCGTTTCATGGTCTTATGGTACCGGGCCGGCAGCCAAATTCTCATTTTGAGCGCGTGCGCGCGTCCGGTATATTGTTTAAGCGCTTGCATGGGGGCATGTTCCAGTTGCAGGAGTTTCCGCCGGCGAAAGTATTGTTCACCCGGAAGCCGATCGCGTCCGTGAAGACGCCACCGAAAGCATGAGTCAGGACATCACCAAACATCTCGACCGGGCCCGCAAACACCTGGAGAAAAATAAAGTCCAGGAAGCCATCGCGGAGTACCAGTCGGTGATCGAAATATCGCCGGGACAGCCGGAAGCGGTTCAGATGCTCGCGGATTTGTATGCGCGCACGGGGGATCTGGTTCAGGCCAGCCACTTTTTCGGTTTGCAGTTTGACAAGCTGGTTGAGTCGGGGGACACAGCGCGTGCCTCGGCTATTTTCACGCGGCACTTGAAAGCCTATCCGCAACCGCCGAGCCGGCTGACCCGGTATGCGTTCGTGCTGCAAAAGCAAAATAAGACTTCTGAAGCCATCGAGTTTTACTCCACCGCAGCGCAACAGTTCCACAATCAGAATGACTTGAAGTCGGAGTTCGAGTGCCTTCAGCGAGTCGCGCAGCTCGATCCTGAAAATCCGGACCGCCAGATGCAACTTGCCGAGCTTGCCGAAAAACTCGGAAACGCCGAGACAAGCGGCCGGGCATATCTGCGCGCGGCGCAATTGACACAGGCCGCGGGTGACGCCGAACGCGCGCTTGCACTTTTCGCAAACGCTCACCGGCTGACCCCTGCGGATCGCAGCGTGGCGTTGTTGTTTGCGGATGCGCAGCTCCATCGGGGCGACGCCGCGAAGGCCGTCGAGTTGCTCCGGCCTTTTGCTCCGCCCGACCCTTCTGACACGGCGTTCCTGGCGCTGTACGGCGAGGCTCTGTTGCTAACCGGCAAACTCGACATGGCGCGGGAAATGCTTTTCGCGCTGTGCAAACAAAAGCCCGACAGCTTCGACAAATTATTCGAGCTGGCCGCCTGCTATGTGCAGTCTGGCACCGACGAAAAAGCCATCGCGGTGCTGGAGCAAACGAAGGAATGGATGTTTGCCGCCCGAGCTGAGAACAGTTTCGCTTCGTCCATCGACCAGCTCGTGGATGCCAATCCGAAGTCGCTTGCCTTCGCGGAATTTTCGGCCAAGCTATACGATGCCATGAATCGCGAAGTGAAATATTTCGACGCGCTCGTTCGATTGTTTGACCTGGATGTCGAGAGCAATAAAATCCCGGCGGCGTGCGAAGCCCTTGACCGCCTGGTTGAAATCGATCCTTACGATTATCGCATTCACGAACGCATTTCGAAGCTCGAAGGTAAAGCGAGCGGGTCATTTCTACGCAGCATCAACGCCCGCGCGGCAAAAGCTTCCGGCAATGCGCAGACGTCGGCTTCGCTGGGAACTGGCGGGATTGGCGATGCGGCGCGGGCCCCCGCGACCGAGGAGGAAAAATCCCAGCGCGCCTTGGACGACCTGATCGTTCAGGCTGAAATTTTTCTTCAGTATTCGCTGCAGAGTAAAGCCACGGAGCGTCTGGAACGAATCGCGGAGCAGTTTCCTGGCCACGAGGATCGCAACGAGCGTTTGCGGATGCTGTATGAGCGCGCGAACTGGTGGCCGAAAGGAAAGCACACTCGCGCGAAGTCGGCTCCTGCCGCGCCAGTACAGGCCGCCCCGAGTGTTTCTTCGGCGGCCGACACCCATCGCGATTTGGCGGAGATCGCGGAAATCACACGTTTAATGTATCGGGAGGTTACCCCGCGCGAAGTGCTCGGCACGGCCGTGCGCGAAATTGGCAAGTACCTCACCGCGCGCCGTTGTGTTGCGGTGATTGGCGCGCCAGGCGAAGCGCCGCAGATGACGGCCGAATATGCGTCCACCGGATTGAAGCCGGCGGGCGCCGGTGTGCTGGCAAAAATTGCTACAGGACTTTCGAAATCGCATCAGGATGCAATCGGCGGCATCTCCACTACCTCCGAGCAGCTCCATGATTTGCGAGAGCTGGATGTGGACACGGTACTGGGCGTCGCGCTGACGGATAAAGATACGCAAGCGGCGGCAGGGGTGCTGTTTATTGGTGATGCCTCGTCGCGCGAATGGAAACCGAACGAAAGCTATTTTCTGCAAGCCGTCGGCGACCAGGTAATGATCTCCGTCAATCACACGCGTCTGCGTTCGCTGGTCCGCACGCTCGCCGTGGCGGATGAAAAAACGGGATTGCTTGGACGAGGAGCTTACATTGATTGTTTGCTGGCGGAATCGAAGCGCTCGCGCGTGCAGGGTACGCCGCTCACCCTTGTGATTTTGCAACTGGACCGCGGCGCGGAAATATTGCGGCAGGAGGGCGATGCGGCCCTTGAAGCGTACATGAACCAGGTGGCGCGGGCGCTCGAACCTTTGATCCGCCAGGGAGATCTGGCTGTGAAGTACACCGCGTGGTCTCTGGCGTTTGTGTTGCCGGACACATCGCGCGAAAAAGGGGAACCGTTCGCGGAAAAACTGCGACAGGCTGCGGCGCAGGTTCAGCCACCCTGGCAAGGAACGGCCGTGAGTCTCAGCGCGGTAGTGGCCGATGCCGGCGCGCGCGCGGCGGACGAAAACGAAGATCGTGTGACGGAATGGATCAATCGCGCGGAAGTTGGACTGGATGAAGTCAGGCATCGCGGCGGCAATGCGATGGTCACGCTGGCCGCGCCGCAATCGAATTAATTCATACTGAGAACCCGTATATCGAGGAGGAATCATGTTTCCCACGGACGTGGTGATTCTCGCCGGAGCGCGCACGCCGATGACGCGCTACAACGGCGAATTTGCAGGCGTCACCGCCATTGATTTGGGCGTGGCCGCCGCAAAGGAAGCGGTGAAGCGCTCGAACGTCGATCCTGGCGAGATCGAACACGTGGTATTCGGCAACGTGATGCAAACCAGCGCGGACGCAATTTATGGCGCGCGTCACGTCGGATTGAAGACGGGCCTCAAAATTGAAACACCCGCCGTCACCGTGAATCGGCTTTGCGGCTCCGGCGTCGAATCGATTAGCCAGGCAGCGCAACGCATTCTTCTCGGCGAAGCGAAAACAGTTCTCGCTGGCGGAATGGAAAACATGACGCAGTGCCCGCATGTGATTCGCGGGGCGCGCACGGGTTTCCGCCTGGGCGAAGGCAAGCTCGAAGACTCGCTGATGTCCGGCCTTTACGATCCGATCAGCGGTTGCACCATGTCCGATACGGCGGAAAATCTCGCGCTCGAGCACGGCATCACGCGCCAAGCGGCGGACGAATACGCCTTGCGCAGCCAGCAAGCGGCAGAGGCCGCGTTTCGCGCCTGCAGGATGAAAGAAGAAATCGTGCCCGTCGAAGTCGGCAAAGGCAAGAAAGCGCACATGGTGTCGCAAGACGATCATCGCCGCCCCGAGACGACGATGGAGACCCTTTCGTCTCTTCCGCCCGCCTTCCGCAAAGATGGAATCGTCACGGCCGGAAATGCCAGCGGAATTGTTGATGGCGCCGCAGCCGTCGTTTTGACGCACGCAAAGGTCGCGAAGGACCGCGGCTGGAAGCCGCTCGGCAGGATTGTTTCGTGGGCCACTGCTGGAGTCGAGCCGAAACTCATGGGCATCGGTCCGGTTCCCTCGACGCGTAAAGCTCTGGAACTCGCCGGGCTAACGCTCAATCAGATTGATCTGATCGAAGTGAACGAAGCATTTTCGCCGCAATATCTCGCTGTCGAGAAAGTGCTGGGTCTCAATCGGGACAAGACGAACGTCAACGGCGGCGCAATCGCGCTCGGCCATCCGCTCGGCGCCACGGGCACGCGGCTGGTCCTTACGCTGCTGCTCGAATTGCGGCGGCGCAATCAGCGTTACGGCCTTGCGACGGCGTGCATTGGCGGAGGGCAGGGAATCGCGATGATCGTCGAATCGATGTCTTAGTCTTCCTGTTGGCATGAACTCATAGTTTAAGCGGTGAATGAAAGAGGAGAACGAATGGCTATTGAAAAAGTGGGAGTGGTAGGCTGCGGCCTGATGGGATCGGGGATCGCGCAGATTGCGGCACAGGCGGGCTGCACAGTTGTGGTCCGCGAAGTCAGCGAGGAGCGGCTGAACAAAGGTCTCGCGTCGATCGAAAAGAGTATGAATAAATTCGTCGAGAAGGGCACGCTTACGCAGGCGGATCGTGATGCTGCGCGCGGGCGTTTGCGCGGTACCACGAAACTCGAGGATTTAAAGGATTCCGACTTGGTGGTCGAAGCGATTATCGAGCAGCTGCCGGACAAGCGCGAGCTTTACTCCGCACTCGATAAGATTTGCCCCAAGAATACGATTTTCGCAAGCAATACGTCTTCGCTCTCCATCACGGAAATGGCATTTATGACCGCGCGACCGGACCGCTTCATCGGTCTGCATTTTTTTAATCCTGTGCCGTTGATGAAGCTGGTGGAAGTGATTCGCACCATCGCCACGGATCCAAAAGTCTACGAAGACGCGGTCGCGTTCGCGGGCCGCGTCGGCAAAGTGCCGGTGCGCACTTCCGATCGCACGGGCTTCATCGTCAATCGGTTGCTGGTGCCGTATCTTCTCGACGCGGTGCGCGTGCTGGAAGAGGGAGTCGCCTCCATCGAAGACATCGACAATTCAATGAAGCTCGGCTGCGGCTACCCCATGGGTCCGCTGACGCTGCTCGATTTCGTCGGCAACGACACGACGTATTACATCGCAAACATCATGTTCGACGAATTCAAGGAAGCGCGTTTCGCGCCGCCGCCGTTGCTGAAACGCATGGTTCTCGCCGGATGGAATGGACGCAAGGCCGGCCGCGGCTTTTACGATTATGCGGACCCGGCCAAGCCGCGTGCGATACAACTCACGTAGTGCGTCACGTAATGCGTCACGTAATGCGCAAAATCGAGCGACGGAGCCCAACCCATGGCCTATGAAAATCTTCTGTTTGAAATAAAAGATCAGATCGCCTATATCACGTTCAACCGTCCGAAAGTATTGAACGCGCTCAATCGCAAAACGGTCGAGGAGTTGGGTGATGCGTTGAACCGCGCGCGCGAGGATTCGTCCGTGCGTGCGCTGATTCTTACTGGCGCGGGCGAAAAATCATTTGTCGCGGGCGCGGACATCAACGAACTCGCCCAGCGCACGCCCGTCGACGGCAAAGACTTTTCGCTCTTCGGCCAGGAAATATTTCACCGCCTGGAAACAATGGGCAAGCCTTCGATCGCAGCAATCAACGGATTCGCACTGGGCGGCGGCTGCGAGTTGGCGCTCTCGTGCACCATGCGTATCGCGAGCAAAAATGCGCGCCTTGGCCAGCCCGAAGTGAAACTCGGCATCATTCCGGGATACGGAGGCTCGCAACGGCTCGCGCGCCTGTGCGGGAAGGGGATCGCGCACGAATTGATTCTCTCCGGAGAAATGATTTCTGCCGACGAAGCCCTGCGTGTCGGCTTGGTGAATCACGTTGTCGAGCAAGCGGAATTGATTCCCACCGCTGAATCCATCGCGAAGAAAATCGCTGCGAACGCGCCACTCGCCGTCAAGTTCGCCATGGAAGCCGTGGAGCACGGAATGGAAATGCCGCAGGAAGAAGGTCTGTTCCTCGAAGCTACGCTCTTCGGCCTCTGCTGCGCCACCGAAGACATGCGCGAAGGCACGCGCGCGTTCATCGAGAAACGTCCCGCACAGTTCAAGGGAAAATAGCGCCATGCCACACAAGAGGCCTGAAAAAAAGCCCGGAAAGCTCCAGCCCAAACCGGTTCAAGGCGAACTTTCCGCCGCGGGCCTGCGCTTCGGCATTGTAGTCAGCCGCTTCAACAGTTTCATCACGGACCGCCTTCTCGCTGGTGCGCTCGACGCGCTCCAACGCTCGGGCGCGAAGGAAGAACAAATCGAAGTGGCTCGCGTTCCCGGTTCGCTCGAAATTCCCATCGCCGCGAAAAAACTCGGCGCGTCCGGCCGTTGCGACGCGGTCATTTGCATCGGTTGCGTTTTGCGTGGCGAGACGGCGCACTTCGAACATGTCTGCGCGGAGGTCGCGCGCGGCGTGCAAATCGCGCAACTCGACACGGGCGTGCCCATGGCATTCTGTGTCCTCACGTGTGACACTCTCGAACAGGCCATCGACCGCGCGGGCCTTAAGAGCGGCAATAAAGGCTTTGACGCGGGGCTCGCCGCAATCGAAATGGCGAATCTGCTGCCTAAGCTGGCGCGCGCACGAAAATTAAACGAGGCCGGCAAATCGAAATCGCGTACAGCACGCCACGGAAAACGCCGCGCGAAATGACCCTTCGCCGTAAATCCCGCGAGTGCGCCCTGCAGATGCTGTTTCAGTGGGACATGAACCACAAATCGCCGGCGCGCGTTGAGGAATCCTTTTGGAAATCCGCACCCGCGGCGGAATCGACGCGGCGCTTCGCCAATCAGCTTTTCGAAGGCGCCGTGGCGCAGGCGGAAGCAAACGACACCACGATTGAAATGCTGTCAAAGAATTGGCGCATCGAACGCATGCCCGAAATCGATCGCGGCATCTTGCGCCTGGCGATTTACGAGCTTCGCTCCGGCACGGCGCCCGTGAAAGTCGTCATCGTCGAGGCGCTCGAACTTGCCAAGAAATTCTCGACGGCTGAATCCGCGCGCTTTCTCAACGGAATTCTCGACGCCGCTTCGAAATCTCTAGATCAACCAAAACCAAAATAACAAGAATCAAGAATAGAAATTCCGCCTGCATCAGATTTAGCGATCTTCTCGTACGTTTTCCGCCAAACAAGCTCGATTTCCGCATCCCCTTTCTTTATGCGCGTTTATAGGCATTTCTGAAACGAATACGGCCGTCCTACGAGCCTCCGCAACTTTTCGCATTTCACGGTGTTCAATGGAGTGCAAATGATATTTACCTAGCCCAAGGAGAGAACGACATGAAGATCGAGACGATGATCCGACGAAGCATTTTCACGTTGGCCGCTGCCGGCCTGCTTTCGGCTGGGGCATGGGCCCAATCTTCGGCCAATCCGCCGCAGTCCGCCACCAGCAGCGCGCAACCAGGCGACATTCACAACGACCGCAAGGACATTCGTCAGGACAGACGCGATGTGCGGGCTGACAGAACCGATATTCGCAGCGACCGCCGCGACCGTAATGCCGATCAGCGCGACATTAACAAGGACAGGCGTCAGCTTGCCAGGTCTAACGCCAGGAACGGTGTTGATAGCAAGCGATCACAGGCACTGCGGCACGACATTCGCGGCGACCGCAAGGATCGCAACCACGACACTCGCGATATCCATCACGATCGTCGCGATGTTCGCCACGACAGGCGTGACATCCGCCACGATCGACGCGATGTGCGTCACGATGTGCGCCAGCGTCGCCGGGGTCGATAATCAGAGTTGGGAACGAACGCCTAGGCCCATAACAGGATCATTCGAAGATCAAAAAGGCTGGCTCCGTGCGAGTCGGCCTTTTTTTGTGTCGGGCTATGTGATTTAACGAACCGGGGACCGATCAGAAATCTATATGGCCTTCGAAGATACGCACGGCTGAGCCGCTGACGCGCGGCACGAGCTTTCCTTTTTCATTCGCAACCTCGACGTGAATTTCGCTGGGCCTTCCCATTTCCACGCCTTGCGTTATCGAGAGATGCTCGCCGGCTTTCAGCTTGTTGTAGCGCACCAAATACGCGCCCAGTGAACCACCCGCGGATCCCGTCGCCGGGTCCTCGATGATTTCCCATGGCAGCATCCCGCGCGCGAAGGCCTTCCCGCGCCCGCCGAGAGCGAAGCAATAAGCCATCGTGCTGTTGCCATTGAGCGCGTGAAACAGCGCGCGCATATTCATGTGGATGCGCTTCAGCGTTGCCTTGCCTCGCAGCGGAACCATCAAATTAAAAATTCCCGTGGACACGCATTCAATTGGCAGATCGGAATCGATGTCGCTCGGGCGCAAGCCGAGCGCGGCCGCCAGAGTTTCGCGCGAAAACTTCGGAGTCTTGAAGCGCGCCTCTTTCTGCGTCATCGTCACGCGCACAGGCCGCCCGTCGCGAAACGTGATTGCGACAGGCAGGATTCCCGCGCCCGTCTGTTGCTGAATTTGCACTTGTCCTTCCGAGGCTGGCACGACTCCGAGTTCCGCGAGCAGAAACCATGTGCCAATCACGGGATGCCCCGCCAGCGGCAGTTCGCGCGTCGTGGTAAAAATTCGCAGCCGCGCCAGGGCGCGATTATTGGTTGGGCGTTGCACGAACACGGTCTCCGCCAGATTCATTTCCCGCGCGATGGCCTGCATCTGCGGGCGGGACAAATTGTCACCGTCGGTGATGACCGCGAGCGCGTTCCCTTCGAATGGTTTCGAGGTGAAAACGTCGAGCTGGTACAGGCGTCGTTTCAAATCAATCTCCGCTTGGCCGGTAAAGGCCCGTTAAATGCATTCCAATTCTGCCACTGGTTCTGTGATTTTGCGCATTTTGGTTTTCATTCTTGGTCTGGCACGAGCAGGACAATTTGGCTCGTCGAAATATTGGGATGCTATAGTTTCTTCACGGTCGCGCATACTTCGTCGAGCACGCGCCTCGTCGTTTCCGCCCGCGTCGTCTCCGCATAGACGCGCAACATCTCTTCCGTCCCTGAAACACGCACCAGCAACCAGCCAATGTCACCGAGAAATATTTTCTCGCCATCCATGTTTTCTTTGCGCACCACCGGCCAATCGAGCACTTTGGTCATGTTCTTTGAACCAAAATACGCGATCGCTTTTTCCTTTTGTCCGCGTAGTAATTCCAAGTCCACTCTGCCGTAGTGATGTTCGCCGTACTGCTTTTCGAGCATGCGCACCAGTTCGCCGAGCCGCTTGCCATGCCACGCCATTACTTCGGCAAGCAGCAGTGCGTTCACGGTCGCATCGCGCTCCGGCAAATACAATTTTGTGGCGATGCCGCCGCTTTCTTCCCCGCCGATCAGAATGTCGTGCTCGAGCATCAACTCGCAGATGTACTTGAAGCCGATCGGCGTCTCGTAAACCTTTCGGCCGAATCTTCGGGCGATCTGGTCGATCATTTTCGTGGTTGAAAATGTTTTCGCCACATCCCCTGCGAGTTTTCGTGTGCCCGCCAAATGCCAGAAGAGGATCGAAAAGATCTGGTGCGGCGTGATGAACGTTCCGTCCGCGTCCACCGCCCCGATGCGGTCGCCATCGCCGTCGGCGGCAAATCCCGCATCGTAGCCGCCCTTCGTCACAGCCTCTTCCAGCGCGGCAATATGCGGCTTAATCGGTTCGGGATTCACGCCGCCGAAAAGGGGATCGAATTTTCCGCGAATTTCGTCGCACGCAATCCCATGTCGCCGGAAAAGTTCATGCAGCAGGCCCGCCGCCGAGCCGTGCATCGGGTCGGCCACAAAACGGAATTTCGTCCCGCGCAGGCGCTCCCAATCGACCAGCTTGTCGAGCGTTTCCAAATACGGCTCGCGCACGTCGAGCAGATGAATTAGATCAGGCCGCGAAGATAATTCAGGCTCATCGCTTTTGAGCACAGCCGCCAATTCTTTTTCGATGTGCGCGGTAATTGCGGGAGATGCGGAGCTTCCGTAGCTCGCTTTGTACTTCACGCCATTCCAGCGGTAGGGATTGTGGCTCGCGGTGATCATGATTCCGCCGGCCGCGCCACGCTGGCGCACCAGCAGAGAAATCGCGGGCGATGGACACGGTCCGTCCGCAAACCAAACGGGTGTTCCTGTAGCGGCGACGACTTCCGCCACAGCGCGCGCGAACAGCGGGCCGCCGAATCGCGTGTCATAGCCGATCAGGACGCCACTTTTTGGATTCTCGGCGCGAATCACGTATCGCGCGATCGCCGCGGCGACTTTGCGCACGTTCGCAACCGTAAAATCCTCGGCGATCACGCCGCGCCAGCCGTCGGTCCCGAAGTGGATTTGCGTCACGGTTGAAAAGTATATGCGATAGGGCTTCGCGCGGAAAGGATTGTGCTGCGAGGCACGCTCAAAAACTCAGTTTGTCAGAAATGCGCGTTCCTTAGAGCAAATCATGTCGCCGCTTTTCTTCCAGCCATTTCACAACTTTGCCTACGTCTTGCGCTCTCTCTCGCGGGCAAATCAGCCAAGCATCGTCCGTTTCCACAAGGATGAGGTCGTGCACGCCAATCGCCGCCACGAATTTCTTACGGCTCCACAGAAAATTGCCTGTCGCATCGAGCGCAAACGAATCCCCAACCGACACATTCTCTCCCGGCTTGCGTGCCAGCAGCTCGTGAACTGCGGCCCATGAGCCAATATCGCTCCAGCCAATCTTCGCGGGCAGCACGAAAACGCGCTCCGTTCCGTGCTTCCCGGATTTTCCGTGAGCGGCGCGCGAACGAGTCGCAGGCTCCATAATGGCGTAATCCACGGAAATGTTTTCAAGTCTCGGATAAATCCGGCGGAGTGTAGCCGCGTATGTCGGCGTGCCGATGGACTGTTGCAACTCTCCAAGCGCTTGCCACGTTTTCGGGAGATATTTGCGCAAGCATTCCAAAAAGGTGGAAACGCGCCAGAAGAACATGCCCGCGTTCCACAAATACCGCCCGGACGTCACATATTTGCGCGCGCGCGCCGCGTTTGGTTTCTCCGTGAATCGCCGGACAATATATGCGGGAATTCCCTCGACCCGGGTTGCCACGCCAGCGCGCT
>Ga0307373_10003679_pt1 | contig 26463 bp, 23 predicted proteins | sample OX2MG_FD_202534 | JGI IMG/M metagenome (GOLD analysis project Ga0307373, IMG submission 202534) | Soil microbial communities from Risofladan, Vaasa, Finland - OX-2 | ecosystem: Environmental > Terrestrial > Soil > Coastal area > Acid sulfate soil | place: Finland: Risofladan, Vaasa | collected...
TTTGGCGGTAACCGTGAGGCGGTGCGCCGCGCGGCGGTGATGGAAGCCCTTAAAGGCCTGCTGGATGGCATCGGCCACTGAGGTCCAACGGCTGTTTTTCGCTTTGTGGCCTGACGATTCCCTGCGTTGCACACTATATAAAGTAACCCGGCGCCCGGTGCGGTTGAGCGGTGGAAGGCCAGTGCCGCCATCGAATTTCCATATTACCCTGGCATTTCTTGGCAGCTTGGACACGGCCGGTGAACTGCAGGCCCGCCAGGCGGCTGACAGCGTGGCCGGCCAATCCTTCGAATTGCAATTGGACCGTCTGGGCTTCTGGCCCGAACCAGGGATGCTGTGGATGGGAGCCATACAGGTGCCGGTTGCAGTGCGGACTCTGGCGGCGGACCTGGCGAAGGCGTTGCGGATGCGGGGACTTGAGCCCGACTCCAAGCCCTTCATGCCGCACGTGACCCTGGCGCGCAAAGTGGTCAAGCCCGGACAATTGGGCGAACTGCGCCCACTGCGCTGGCCGGTGCGGGAATTCGCATTACTGCGTTCGTTCACGCACGCGCGCGCCAGCGAATATCAGCCACTCGCGATCTGGCCGCTTGGCTCCAAGGCTGCGGGGCCCGGGGAACTGTGAAATAATAGATTTCTTGGTAATTTCAGCTGAAATTTTAGCCATAACCTACAAGTACACAGGTGTCCAATGGATGAGAACCGCAAAAAAGCACTGGCTGCCGCACTCAGCCAGATAGAAAAGCAGTTTGGCAAAGGATCGGTCATGCGCCTCGGTGACCATATTGCCTCCCGTGATGTGGACGTGGTTTCCACCGGCTCACTCGGCCTCGATATAGCACTTGGAGTCGGCGGGCTGCCGCGTGGCCGGGTGGTGGAGGTCTATGGACCGGAAGCGTCCGGCAAGACCACTCTGACCCTGGAGGTGATCGCCGAGATCCAGCGCAAGGGCGGCACCGCCGCCTTCGTGGATGCGGAACACGCACTGGATCCCACTTACGCCGGCAAGCTCGGTGTGAACGTGGATGATCTTTTGATCTCGCAGCCGGATAACGGCGAGCAAGCGCTGGAGATCACCGACATGCTGGTGCGCTCCGCAGCCGTGGATGTGGTGGTGGTAGATTCGGTGGCGGCGCTCACACCTAAGGCTGAAATCGAAGGCGAGATGGGCGATTCACACATGGGTCTGCAGGCACGCCTCATGTCCCAGGCGCTGCGCAAGCTCACCGCCAACATCAAGCGTTCCAATACTCTGGTGATTTTCATCAACCAGATACGCATGAAGATCGGTGTGATGTTCGGCAACCCCGAAACTACCACCGGCGGAAATGCTCTCAAGTTCTACGCTTCGGTGCGCCTCGACATCCGCCGCATCGGCGCCATCAAGAAGGGCGAGGAAGTCATCGGCAGCGAGACCCGTGTCAAGGTGGTGAAGAACAAAGTGGCGCCGCCGTTCCGGCAGGCGGAGTTCGAGATTCTTTATGGCGAGGGCATCTCACGCGCCGGCGAGATCATTGAGATCGGTGTGCTGCAGAACCTGGTTGAAAAATCCGGCGCCTGGTATAGCTACAAGGGTAAGAAGATCGCCCAGGGCAAGGAAGCCGCGCGCGAGTATATGCAGCAGAATCCGGAGGTGGCCGCCGAGATCGAGCAGGTTATCCGCGACAAACTGTTACCGAAAAAAGTGAAGGTGCCCGCGGGTGAAGCAGTCGAAGCGCAGCAAACCTGATGAGGAGGATGCCCGTGACCCCGCCCGGGTCAGGGCGGTGGCGCTCAGATTGCTGGCCAGGCGTGAACATTCCACCCGGGAATTGACAACCAAGCTGACGGCGCGCGGCTATGAACAGCAGACGGTTGCGGCGGTGATCGAAGCGCTCGCGGACCGCAATCTGCTGTCGGATGGGCGCTTCGTGGATGAGTTCGTCGCCAGTCGCATGCGCCGCGGCAGTGGGCCGGTAAAGATCCGTGAGGAACTGCGCAGCCGCGGAGTGGCGGAGTCCCTGGTGGATGCTGCTCTCAGTGAGCAACGCGGCGAATGGTTGACCAATGCAGAAGCGGTGCGCCGCAAACGTTTTGGCGCGCCTTTGCCACGGGATTTTGCAGAACGCGCCAGGCAGGCGCGTTTTTTGCAGCAGCGCGGTTTTAGCGGTGAACAGATACGCCAGGTACTGAAGGGCGATGTGGAATTCGGGGATTAGCAGTTGCGGCGCAGAGCGCTGCACTCACAATTGAATATGATGACCAGCAACGAAATCCGCAGAAGCTTCCTGGAGTTCTTCCAAGATAAGAAACATGTCATTGTGCCCGCGAGTTCGCTGGTGCCCGCGAACGATGCCACCCTGCTGTTCACCAACGCCGGCATGGTGCAGTTCAAGGATATCTTTCTGGGTCGTGAAAAGCCCGAACATCTGCGGGTGGCCGACGTACAGCCCTGCCTGCGTGCCGGCGGCAAGCACAACGATCTCGAGAACGTCGGTTACACCGCGCGCCACCACACTTTCTTCGAGATGCTGGGAAACTGGTCGTTCGGCGACTATTTCAAGCGCGACGCCATCGTCTATGCCTGGGAACTGTTAACCAAGGTCTGGAAACTGCCGCCCGACAGGCTGTGGATCACTATATATAAGGATGACGACGAGGCCTACGCCATCTGGACCAAGGAAATCGGCCTGCCCAAGGAGCGGGTGGTGCGCGTCGGCGACAAGCCCGGCGCGCCGAAGTACCAAAGCGATAACTTCTGGCAGATGGCGGATACCGGCCCTTGCGGACCGTGCACGGAAATTTTCTGGGACCATGGTCCCGGCGTTTCCGGCGGTCCGCCCGGCAGCCAGGACGAGGGCGACCGCTACGTCGAGATCTGGAACCTGGTGTTCATGCAGTTCGACCGGGCCGCCGACGGACGCCTGACGCCGCTGCCCAAACCCTGCGTGGATACCGGCATGGGATTGGAGCGTATCGCCGCGGTCATGCAGGGCGTGCATTCCAACTACGACATCGACCTGTTCAAGCATCTGATCAAGGCGGCCACCGAAGTCACTGGATTCAAGGATCTCATCAGCCCTTCATTGAGGGTAATTGCCGATCACATCCGCGCCTGCGCTTTCCTCATCACCGACGGCGTGTTGCCTTCCAACGAAGGCCGCGGCTATGTGCTGCGGCGTATCATCCGCCGCGCGGTGCGCCATGGTTACAAGCTCGGCCAGGAAAAGCCTTTCTTCCACAAGCTGGTGAAAGCGCTGGATAAGGAGATGGGCGAGGCCTACCCCGAATTGCGTAAGGCAGCGAAGCACACAGAAAAGGTGCTTCGACAAGAAGAAAAACGTTTTTCGGAAACCCTTGATCAAGGTATGACATTGCTTAACGAATACTTTTCAACCAGAGTATTAATTTCTCGTTTATTAGCTGAGAAATATTATAACGCCGATATTTATTCAGGTCTGTGGAGTGTAAAAGGGAGTAAACGCAAAATTTCTTTGGCTCTAGATGGGATGATTAACATCGCAGGACAAAAGTGTGGCGTAATGATTTTAAAGAAAGAATCTGACGCGAATCGCATTAGTGATATCGCACATACGCTTATTAATGATGAAGATGAGATTACTGGGTTATTGATTGTAGAAATTGGAGTAATCTCTTCATCTCTTAATAAAGCTATTCAGAATCTAAAACAAAGTAATGATTATCCCGTCGAAATATTGAAACTACAAGAATCCGATTTAAAGCCATACATGATATTGGATGGAGTATCTGCATTTAAGTTATACGATACTTACGGATTCCCAGTAGATATGACCGCAGATATTTGTAAAGAGCATGGTTACTCTCTCGATATGGCTGTTTTCGAGTGCGAGATGGAAAAACAGAGGGAACGCGGCCGTGCTGCCAGCCAGTTCGGCGCTGAATATGCACAGGACGTGGATATCAAAAGTGAAACAAAATTCACCGGTTACGATTCCCTGATGGACAAGGGCAAGATCGTGGCGCTGTTCCGCGGCAAGGAACCCGTCAAGGCGCTCAAGTCCGGCGAGCAGGGCATGGTGATCCTGGACCAGACGCCGTTCTATGCAGAATCCGGCGGCCAAGTGGGCGACCGCGGCTTATTGCGCACCGCCAAAGCTGAATTCAAGGTCGAGGATACCCAGAAACGTGGCGGCGGCGCCCACGCCCATCTCGGCACGCTCATGGAGGGCGAACTGAAAATTGGTGAAAGCGTTGAGGCGCAGGTGGATGAAAAACTCCGTGCCGCCACCGTATTGAATCATTCCGCCACCCATCTTCTGCATACGGCGCTGCGCAAGGTGCTCGGAACTCATGTGACGCAGAAAGGCTCGCTGGTGGCGCCCGACCGGCTGCGTTTCGATTTCTCCCATCATCAGCCGCTGACGCCGGATGACATACAGCGCATCGAAGATCTGGTGAATGGTGAAATCCGCAAAAACGCACAAGCTAATATAAAGCAAATGGCATACGACGATGCCATCAAATCCGGCGCCATGGCATTGTTCGGCGAGAAATACGACAGCAATGTGCGCGTCATGAAGTTTGGAGATTTCTCCACGGAGCTTTGCGGCGGCACCCATGTGCGCCACGTGGGTGACATCGGCCTGTTTAAGATCGTGGGCGAATCTGGCGTAGCGGCCGGTGTGCGCCGTATCGAAGCATTAACAGGAGAAGGCGCGCTTGCCTGGGTGCATAAGGCCGAGCACACCCTGCGCAGCGTCGCCGACATGACTAAAGGCAGCCTGGAAAACATCGAGGAAAAGGTAGGCCAGCTGCTGGAACGCAACCGCAAGCTTGAAAAGGAACTGGAAAAACTGAAGGGCCAGATGGCCAGCCGTCAGGGCGGCGATCTGGCCTCCGAAGCCGTGGACATCAACGGCATCAAGGTACTTGCTTCACGCCTCGACGGCGCTGACGCGAAAACCCTGCGGGATACCGTGGATCAGCTCAAGAACAAACTGGGCTCCGCGGCGATTGTGCTGGCGGCTGTCGAGGACGGCAAGGTGCGTCTGGTGGCAGGTGTGACCGCGGACCGCATGGCCAAGATCAAAGCGGGGGATCTGGTGAATGTAGTAGCCGAACAGGTAGGCGGCAAGGGTGGTGGCCGGCCGGACATGGCGCAGGCTGGTGGCAATGATCCCGCGAAACTCGACGCCGCGCTCAAGTCCGTGCCGGAGTGGGTGCGGGCGCATCTCAACTGAGCGCACGGTCACCTGACTCTCCATGAACCATAACGGAACCCAGCCGTGGCGCTGATCGTGCAGAAATACGGCGGCACCTCGGTGGCCGACTGCGCACGTATCGAGCATGTGGCCGACAAGGTATGCGCCACGCGCCGCGCGGGTCACGATCTGGTGGTTGTGGTCTCGGCCATGGCCGGTGAAACCGACCGGCTGCTGGGCCTCGGCAAAAGCATCTCCCAACGTCCCAGCGCCCGTGAGATGGATGTACTGCTATCAACCGGCGAGCAGGTGACCATCGCTCTGTTGGCCATCGCTTTGGAAAAGCGTGGGTTCCCCGCGCGCTCTTTTACTGGAGCACAGGTGTGCATCCGTACCGACAAGTACCATAGCAAGGCGCGTATCGAATCCATCGACGATGACAAGTTACGTTCAGCGTTGACCAGTCAGTGTATTCCGGTGGTGGCCGGCTTCCAGGGCGTGGACGAAAGCGGTGATATCACCACCCTGGGTCGCGGCGGTTCCGACACCACCGCGGTGGCGCTGGCTGCTGCGCTCAAGGCGGATGAATGCCAGATCTACACAGATGTGGATGGGGTCTATACCACCGATCCACGCATGGTGCCGGAGGCGCGCCGGCTGGCGCGCATCACCTTCGAGGAGATGCTGGAGCTGGCGAGCCTAGGATCCAAAGTACTGCAGATTCGTGCCGTGGAGTTCGCCGGCAAATACAATATTCCCCTGCGTGTGCTGTCCACCTTCAAGGAAGGTGAGGGCACGCTAATCACTTATGAGGATATGACCATGGAAGCCGCCATCGTATCGGGCATCGCCTTCAACCGCGATGAAGCGGAGATCACGCTCATCGGTATCAAGGATGAGCCGGGGTCAGCTTACCGCGTACTCGGACCAATATCTGACGTCAATATCGTGGTGGACATGATCGTGCAGAATGTGGCTCGCGATGGCCGTTTGGATTTCACCTTCACCATCCATCGCAACGACTACGCCCAGGCCATGGAAATCCTGGAAGCTAATCTAAAGGTCATGGGCGCTAAACAGGTTGTAGGGAATGACCGTGTGGTGAAAATTTCTCTGGTGGGCGTGGGCATGCGCTCCCATTCAGGCGTAGCCACTAGCTTGTTCCGGACGCTCGCCAAGGAAGGCATCAGCATCCGGCTGGTGGCCACTTCGGAGATCAAGATTTCCGTGGTGGTGGATGAGAAAAACCTGGAAGCTGGAGTGCGGTCGCTGCATGCGGCCTTCCGTCTGCACGAGCCGCCGCAGCAGGAGCACCTGCCAAAACCGACACCAGTGCTCAAAGGCAGCGTGGCGGGTTGAGAACCGCCTCGAAAACCCTCAGAATACGCAACCCCGCCAACCCTGACGGGATGATTTTTATAGAAAAACAATATTAAAAATGGAATATCCAAGATGATTGAGTGTAACAAGGAGCAAATACATGTTGATTCTTACCAGACGAGTGGGCGAGACTATCATGATCGGTGACAACGTCACCGTCACAGTACTGGGCGTCAAGGGCAATCAGGTGCGCATCGGCGTTAACGCCCCCAAGGAAATCGCCGTCCACCGCGAAGAAATCTATGAGCGCATCCGGCACGAGCAGGAAAGCGGCAATATCGCAGTACCGCCGGAAGCCTGACACTTACTGCAAGTACGGTTTTTGACCCATCCGGTGGGGATCAGTATCATCCCCACTGGTGATGAACTTTTCCCGGTGAGCGTGGCGACATTGGGAACGGTCCAGTAACAAAATTATTTTATGGAGAGATGGCCGAGCTGGTCGAAGGCGCGCCCCTGCTAAGGGCGTATACGCGCAAAACGTGTATCGTGGGTTCGAATCCCACTCTCTCCGCCATAAATACCAGCTAGACCAATGGTATCAATGGGTTAAGGAAGCAGCCTGATTCTACCCACACGCCAACTCACGTTTAAACGCCCGCTGGGGACGGTTTCAGGCACCCACCTCCCGTGCACCAGCAGCCTGAGATTACGTCCCTGGCCGTGAAAATGCCGTCAGGAAGGCCGATAAACAGCCTATCTGCTGCATCCCACCCCAGTACACCGCCAGCGCGAGATCGCGTCTTAAAGCCCCCTGCCCGCAAGCCCAGGCGGCCTATCTAGTGGCCAGCGTAGGCATACATCACTATGGGTAGTGTTTTAAGCGTCTGTGCCTGGCCAGCGCCGCACAATAAGGCGCTTCCTGGCGGTATCCAGCCGTACCCACACCATGGCAGCCTCTGGTAGTGATTGACCCGGGATCATGCCGTTTTCAGGTATGCTCCAGGCCAAATACAGCCTGCTACATGCCTAACCTAGGGTGTTGTAGGACTTAATCCGGCCTTCCCGCCGAGGCTGGCGGCCACACCGGGGCCGCGACAGCAGGCTAGAATACATGGCATTGGCCTAAACTCATTATTCACATCCGCAGCGAAAATTATGGATAGCGACCTGAAAAAAGAGTTTGAGTACTATCTTGCTCATCAAGATGAGATGGTCGCCAAATACAATGGGAAAATAATCGTCATTAGTGGTCACAATGTCATTGGCGTATATGACGATGATCTTACTGCTCTTACAGAAACACAAAAGACACATAAGCCCGGCACATTTATAGTGCAGAGGGTCACGCCTGGAAAATCTGGATATACACAGACATTTCATTCTCGCGTTGCATTCCACTAATACTGTTTAGCTACGGAATGGCTCCGTTCTCACACTGCTTAACCGGCGAATCCAAAGGAGGGCTTCTTAACGTACTGCTTAGTAACTGCGAAGTCTCCCAAGCATTCGATCCTAAAGTCAATACCGCACATCCAACTGCAAACACGTTTACAGCAATATGGGATACTGGAGCGACTAATTCGGTCATAACACAAAATGTTGTTGATCGTTGTGGACTTCATCCAATTACCATGACGATGGTCACTGGTGTACACGGCGCTGAAATGGCAGAGGTCTATCTTATAAGTTTAAAATTGCCAAACAACGTAGATTTCGTGCCTTTGCGTGTAACAGGGGGAAAATTTATAGGCGGTGATGTATTGATCGGCATGGACATTATTAATCAAGGTGATTTCGCAGTTTCAAACTACAGTGGATTAACTGTTTTTACATTCCGACATCCCTCTGAAGCACGAATTGATTTCGTACAAGAAGCTAAGCACAAGGCACAGCAGTCGTTTCAACATGGTGGCAAGAAACATAAACGCCCAAAGCGCCATAAGACATACGGCAAGAATAAGCACAGGTAGGTTATTTTTATCTTGCTCTGGCCAGCCCAAGATCGCGCCTAAAATGCCCCGGTCTGCAAGCCTGGCGGCAGGCATCGTGTAAGGCAGGGTTAGAATCGCATCTCAGGGTTTATGGGGGTGACGTATGAAATGGGTACTCGGTTGCTGTGGTAGTCCAAAAGCCGTGCGAGACCGGACGAGCTTGGCCATTGTCCTACTGGTGGTGGCTTTGGGTGCCTGCTCTCCGCAACCAGACTCGCAGAATAGTACGAAGCTCGCGGCCATACAGATTCAACTTCAGCAAATCCAGTCCCGGCTGGCACAGTTAGAAAACAATAAGTCGTCAGGCGACTGGGTTCTCTGGTATTCAGCGGAAGACCCACGCAACACATTGGCTGGAATTTATACGACTGCGCAGAGTGCGTACCCGACAAAGGAAAGCTGTCTGGCCGCATCTGGGTGGTCCCTACCGGGCGGTAAGGTCATAGGGATGGACCCGTACACTATCCAGAGCACTACAGTTCGGTTGACTATGCGCTGCCTTCCACAGGGGATAAAGCCGATAGGAGCGCATTAACACAAAGCTATGTGGGGTGACGTATGAGACGGGTTTTAATCTGCTGCGCTGTGCTGCTCGCCGGATGTGCGAGCACCGGGGTAATGCCTGTGGGTGACGGCGTATTTATGATTTCAAAGCAAAGCGCGGCAGGCATCTTCGGTACAACTGCCGGTGTTGAGGCTGACATCTACCACGAAGCCAACGCCTACTGTGCGGCGCGGCATCAAGTCCTTGAAACGGTTGATGTGCAAACGGTAAATGCCTTGGCTTTTTCCCATCAAGGTTCAGCTACTTTGCGCTTTCGGTGCATTCAGCCGCCGCCTGCAAAACTTCCTCCGGCGTAGCGCCAGCCAACATCACGCAAGAAAGCACTTCCAGGCGGTATCCAGCCGCAGCCATACCCAGGGCACCCATTGCGCTGCCACCATGAGATCGCGCCTTCTAGCGACGCCACGGACGGCCACAACACAAAAATAGGGCATACCAGCCCACTTCAACGCCATAACAGCTCAGGCAACGGTCTGGGAAGCCCACAATGGGTGCAAGTCCGGGAAGTAGCCGTTTTACCAGGCCGCGGGAGGCAGGACAGCCAATAAACAGCCACAGCCACACATCCATAACTGTCAATGCTGCAATCATAAGTTACCTGTGTCTTGACATCCCCTGTACAATCTATCAACTTGATAGGTAATAACAGGCTACCTATGGCTCACCCGGAACCCCTCGCTTTCCCCATGAGACACAAGACCGCGCAGGAAATTGTGCACCGCCAGGCCGCGGATAGTGCCAATGTCATCATCGGCAACCACGCGCGCGATCGAATGTTGGAGCGCGGTATATCGGACATCGAGGTTTACAGGGTTTTGAGAGAGGGTGAGATAGAAGGCGAACCGGAAAAGACTGAGCATGGAGAATGGAAAGTGAAGGTTTGTAAACGGCTCAAGGGCAACCGGGATGCCGGCGTTGTGACAATCATTCTTCGTGATGAGCGTTTATTTGTGATGACGGTTGAATGGGAAGATATCTAGGAGGTTCCATGACACAAGCATTTGCAAAACATAATGAGGGGCTGGCCAAGCCTTACCACTATACGCAGTGCGGGCTTGACGATGTGTATTTAATGAATGGCTACCATGATCATGAAACACCTTACGGTAAAGGCATCTCCATTGATAAAGTGGACGACCTGCATAAAGCCATTGCGATGCAATTGTGCCTTAAAAAGGCGGAGCTGCATCCCAAGGAATTCAGATTCCTCCGGAAGATGATGGACCTGACACAAGCAGAACTGGCACTATTTTTTCGCTGTGATGCACAGACAGTGGCACGCTGGGAAAAAGGTGGAACGGAGGCGCCAGGTGTGGCCGATAGGATGATCAGGCTGCTGTATCTAGGTGATCAGCAGGACAAGATTGCGGTTAAAAAAATCGTCGAACAACTGTCAATGTTAGATGACCGTAATACAAATAAAACAATATTTGAAAAGAAAAATGGAGAATGGAAAGAGGCCGCATAAATTAGCCACACAAGAAATAGGACACAGTCCGCCGCTGAGTGAGCACACCCCCACCCATGCTGAATAACTTACTGCGTGGCAAACCATCGGGCGTCGCGCTTCCAGCGTTCCTTCTCTATGGCCTGATCCGCAGCATCTGGCGTGGATTGCAACGGATAACGGTCCTGCGCCGGTAGATTATCGCGTCGCAATCTCACACCGGTGTCCTGTCCGTGCGTCCGCGGCAACCTGCCTAGCGGCTTTTGAGTGAAAATTCAGAAAATGGCCAGCTCTTGAGTATCGGCATCGTGATTCCGAGCAAATATTTTGATTTTGAGATCGGTCAAGTCGCATAGGCCGATTGATTCTTGACGCAATCCCTGCGTCAAACGATGCGCAAGCGCGGACGTGCATTCAGCTACAGCACGCTATCCAATTGGCTGAGCTAGGGGGGTAGGTAATATCCCGCCAACAACCCATCCCATGCATCAAACCAGTATTCTGTCTGGGAACAACGCTGGCGAATAGCCCGGCCGCTCCAAACCTCGGCGGGTGTATGCCCTTGCAAATTCTGGTGCGGCCGGATGTGGTTGTACCACAGCCGGAATAGATGCAGAGAGCTATTCAGTTGATCCCGGTTCTCTACCGCCCAACGATCCAGTCCGTGCTTCAGGGTACCGAAGAACCTCTCGATTCTCCCATTTTGCCAGGGGCAATGCGGTTCGATCCGCTGATGGCGAATACCCACGAGCCAGAGGGAGATTCGGAATAGCCAGGACCTGAACATGGCTTCGTTATCGGTGCGCAGAGTCTGAGGCTTGCCAAAGTGCTCAATACAGCTGGCGATCGCATGGAGCAAGGTAGCAGTCGATTTGTTCGTAAGCGCTGCAAGGGTGAGATTGGCTCGCGTGCCGTGATCCAGTATGCCGAGGATAGAGTGCAGCTGGCCTTGATCATCAGTTTTGCCGGTGAGATCGAGGCCCCAGATGCGATTCTTGTGGCCGGCTGTCAGCTTCCTGCATTTAAGCTTTCGGCGAATGACGTGGATGTCGTAGTGATGTTTGCGGATGACCCCATTCACGAAGGTCTTTCCCACGGTCATACCCTTGGCGGTATAGCGGCGATTGAAAATCATGGCGATGTGTCGGCATCCGAGATCCGGGCCTTGAGCCTTCAGTTTGATGATTTCCTGTCGAACCCATTCCGGCTTGGCTGACATCCGACCGCGGGTTGACAAGGGCAAGATCTTGCGCCGCCCATAGCGGGGGATAGAGTTGTTATAGAGACGGCGAACGAGGAGCGTAGCACCGATCAATAGCAGGGGTAAGATAACCATCAAAGCCAGCACAGACAGGGAGGGCATGGAATCCTCATATAAAGCTGTTGAATATCCATGATGATGCCCTTGAATCCATCTGTCCACGAGCTGAGAGGTGCAGAAGGTGAGGGCATTAAAAAATCGAACCCATTGGACGGTGTCCAGGACAATCGGTGGCCACTATTCAGAAAATGCATGAGGGAATGGCTAGAGGATGTACAACAAATCAAAAAAATCGATCATAAACCTTGAGGGCATTCATAGTGGACAGACGGACAGGACACCGCTGAGGTAACGGTGTAAACAGCCGTTGCACCAATCGGGAGCGGTATTCAGCATTTTAAAAATCGGTCGCCGGATTAAATAGCTTGGTAGGAAACGTCGCGAGCACGGCAGGCGGATTGATCACAGGATTTGACCTCCCGGCCTGACTCGGGTCGAACACGATGAATCCCACTCCCGGTGAGCCGCCTGGCAGAAAGTAATCGTCCGTGGGATAGGCCGGGTTGGCAAAGCCGGGATTCTGCACGACGCTCTGGGCGTCCTCGCCGGTGTTCTGCTGCCATCCCGTGACGGTATAGAAAGTCCAGGTCGGAGGGCTGCCGGCGCAAAGGCTTGTGGTGCCTGGAGACGGCTGAACGTGGAATGCCTCGGCGTAGCTGGCGAATGCGCCGTCGGTGCGCCAGTACAGATTGCTGTTCCAGTCCTGATACTCCGTGTATGGGAATCCGCCACTGTACGTACAGCCCCGCTGCACGTAGAACGCCGGGGCCGAGCTGGAGTTGCGGTCAAAATAAAAGAGATTGTTGGAGGCCACAAAAGCCAGAATGGGGCTGGGCGGAACACTCCCGGAAGGATAAGGATTGCCCTCCTCGATAAGGCCCAGGCGCCCGTAGGCGAAAATGTTGTTCTTAATCGTGTGCGCCTGGTTAGCTGCCGGCGGAATCTGGGTGATGAACATCGTAGCCCCAGAGACTCGGTAGACCAGATTGTTCTCGACATCCACCATGCCGGTCTGGTTGTCGAGGTAAAGGCCGTTGCCGCCGTAGCCGTCGGCGTCGAGCGTCGACGCATCACTCACGTCGTGCACTCTGTTATTCAGCATTTTGTTGCCCGTGGCGGAAAAACTTGCGCTGCCGGTTGCGAAATAAAGTGATCCGCCGTCGTCCATGATGCCCTGCAGTAGGTTGTAAACATGGTTGAACGAGATGGTATTGTTAAAGGCTCCACTAGAGTTTGACGTTCCAGGCGAGCACGGTGGGGCGCACACTGAAATGGCAGCGTGGTAGCCGTCGTAAATATCGTTATGCGTGTACGTATTGTCGTGGCCCTCACCCTGCGAAATGCCGAAGGAAGCGGGGAAACCGCGTCCGTAGCCCTCGATCACGGTGTTCTGGATGGTCGTAAATTGAGGAACATTGGCATCGGTGTCCGCCGGCATGTTGGGCACACCGACGCGGATACCCATGGCGCCGAGGTCATAGAAGGCGCTGTTCTGCACGCTGTTGTTCGCGGTGACGGCGCTGGTGCTGCTCGCCACGCACCAGGAGGGAGACATTGCGTTCACGCAAGATATGAATTCCAATCCGCCTCCCGAGGTCTCGGTCACGGTGTCGGAGTCAAAGGTGACGTGCTGACAGTTCTGGCAAGACACCGCCGTGCTGATGGTGACTTCCTCCTGCAACGAAATGTGCCCCGCAGCGGGCACAACATAGTTGCTGTGTTCAAAGCTGAGTCCCTGGAAGGTCACGTACTGCAGGCCCGACGCGACCAAAACTTGCATTAATTGCGGAACAACTACGGTATCGGTGTTTGGATTTTCGCCGCTGTTGGCCAGATAGGTCAGCACCCAGGGTGTGGCCGAGCGGTCCAGGAACCACTGCCCTGGCTGCGCCAATTCGTCTTTGATGTTTTCCACCAGGTAACGATGGTTGGCGATGAAGCCGTGATTGTTAGGCGTTTTTTGCTCGATTGCCGTCGGTCCGGTCAGGTAAACAATGTGGCTGGTCGTGTCCACGCAACTGATCCGTAGTTTGGGCGCGGTGAAGTACTCGAAGTCCATTACTTCGATGTCGCCTACCAGGTTCGGATTTCCTGCAGGCTGGCCGCACAGGTTCCCCGCAGGCGGCGCAAGGTTCTGCCAATTATTCTGAATGGGATCGCTTGGATTGTATTGGAAACGGTCAAAGCACTCCCATCCACTGCCAGTGATGTAAACCGAACAATTCGCTTCCGGTGCGGGCGACGGGGGGCCGGGTGCATTCAAATAAACAGGACCCACAAACCGGAAGTATGTGCCCAAATAGCCGCCCAGCCGCGGGCGCAGCCGGCGCACGCCGCTGTAAAACAACTGCTCAAAATACTGCGTGGAGGCTGGCAGGGTTGCCTGCCAGGTGTTTCCGCTGATATTGGTCCAATTCTGAATCCGCACGCCGCCGCTGATGACGGGAGATTCACCCGGATAATTTTCATAAATGATCTCGGTACCAGCGGTGCCGGAATCAGCCGCCGTGAGATTCTCGGTCATTGGCAGGTAGTACGTTCCTGCGCGGAACTGAACGACTATCTGTCCAAGCCCCGTTTTGTTTAGCGCCTGAACAGCGGCACGTGCATGATCGAACGTCGCAAAGGGACCATCCGTGTTATTCGCATTCGGTGCAGGAAGGGTACCGCTCCATGAATCGCTGCCATTCGGCGCTACATAGAACGTCATTACGCTTCCGCCACCTGAACTCGCACCTGTACCAGACAATTGGGCGGTCTGCGGACTGCCTGCGGCGTTGTCACTTACCGTGAGCATGCCGGAACGGGTGCCCGTGGCCATCGGTGTGAAAGTGATCTGAATGATGCAGTTGGCCCCAGCGTTGACGCTGTTGCCGCAAGTATTTGTCTGGTTGAAATCACCCGAAGTGGCAATTCCGATCACACTCAGGCTTGCATTGCCTGTGTTCGTGAGCGTGACAGATTGCGCCGTGCTCGTACTGCCAACGTTCTCGCTGCCAAAACTCAGACTCGAAGGCGAAAGGCTCGCTATCGGAGCGGATTGTGGATTTCCACCGCCCGTGTTACTCCCCCCACCGCATCCCGCCAGCAGAATTGTCGCAGCACTGAGAGTAACAAGGTAGCGTCGCATAGTTAGTCCCTCACGCCATGAATACGGTGCTGAACTGGATACCAAACCGGATCCAGGGGCGGGTGTTGCACAAGAATATACAGCTCTGTCCGGTACCCCTATAGAACGCGCTATAACTGAGTCTGGTGTACAGAGGATTTAAACAAAAGCCTGGAGTGTCCCCGAGTTTCGGATGGCTGTCAGGTTTAGGATAGCCTGACGGAGGTCCCATGAAGAAGCGATTTTCGGAGGAGCAGATCGTCCGGATTTTGGGCGAGGCTGCGGGGCACGGGCAAGGTCTTGCGCCACCCATAGCGGGGAGGGGGTTGCAGTAGAAACAGCATACAAGAATGGAAGCGGAACCCATCAGCAATAGGGGTAAGATCATCATCAAAGCAAGCACCGGCAGGGTGGGCATGGAATCTTATTTATAGTAAGGCTACTGAACGTACCTGATCATGCTCTTGAATCCATCTGCCCGCGAGCTGAGAGGTGCAGCAGGTGAGGGTATTTAAAAATCCAACCAGTTGGACAGTGTCCAGGATTATCGGTGGCAGATAGTCTGAAAAATGAATGACGGATTGGCTAGTGGGTGCGCAACCATTCGGAAAAACCGGGCATAAACCTGAAGGCACCCATCGCGGACACGCGGACAGGACACCGGAGCTGATAGGGTGGTCCGTGCTCATGGCGGTACTGCTCGGTGTGCTGATGCCGATGACGGTGTATTTGCTGCGACGCGGGTATAAGGCACGCGGCGGTGCCGGCACGACCGCCGGTGGCTTGATCATCAGCCTAGTCACACCACTGCTCTGTTGTTCGCCGATTCTGCCGATTGCCTTCAGTTTCCTCGCCGGGTTCATTCCGGCCCTGGCTGGGGGAGCAGGCGGTGCGGTACAGGGATTCCTTGCCACCCATGAATGGCTGTTTTTTACCGTTGCCACAGCTATTCTAGTCTTTGCGCTGTACCAGAATTCCAAAGAAGTCGTGAAGGGCGCTTGTTGTGCCGTCTGAATTCGATACAGGTTCCTCAACATCAGTCGTATTCATTGCGGAGACGCGGACAGGACACCAGGGCTATCGGCGGCAGATAGTCTGAAAAATGAATGAAGGATTGGCCCGAGGATGCACAACAATTCAAAAAAAACCGGTCATCAACCTTGCGGGTTACCCTCGCGGACACGCGGACAGGACACCGGAAATCACACTAAAAGAAGCTGCGTAAGAAAATCCATTTATGCGACAACTAGCTTGACATCGTCCGTTCGTGGGCGCGTGGTTGCAACCACCTATGGGCAACTTACTCGCTCGGCGCACCAGCGGTTTTTCAAGCTCAAGGAGAAGATTCCGACGCGATACGACGATATTTCAGGTGTCGATCTAATGACCAAAGTAATGCAAACGCCAAGCCAAACCTCATTCATCCATGATGCTGAGGTCAAGACTGACAAATGACCTTTTACCCCCAACGTGCCCTCGAACTCCTCCGCCTAGGCACAGTCCAGCCGGATGCTCGCTTCCGCGAGGGCCAGGAAGAGGCCATTCGCCATATCGTCGAAGGGCGCGGCCGGCTGCTGGTCGTGCAGAAAACCGGCTGGGGCAAGAGTTTTGTTTACTTTATTGCTACCAAGCTGCTGCGTGAGGCAGGTCAGGGACCGGCCTTGTTGATTTCACCATTGCTGGCACTTATGCGCAACCAGATCGCGGCAGCTCAGCGCATGGGCGTGCAGGCGGCCACCATCAATTCCGACAACAGGGACGAATGGCACAACATTGAGGCGGCGATTCAGCGCAACGAGGTGGATATCCTACTGATTTCGCCTGAGCGGCTGGCCAACGAACACTTTCGCACGGAAGTGCTCGCGGGTGTCGCGGCGAGGATTGCCTTGCTGGTGATCGACGAGGCGCATTGCATTTCGGATTGGGGGCATGATTTCCGGCCACACTATCGTTTACTGGAGAGAATTGTGCAAACATTGCCGGTAAATCTGCGTTTGCTGGCAACCACGGCGACGGCGAACAACCGGGTGATGGATGATCTGCGGGGCGTGCTGGGACCCAACCTTCATGTCTCGCGGGGTGATCTGAATCGGCCTTCGCTTGCGCTTCAGACCATGCGATTGCCCAGTCAGGCGGAGCGCCTCGCCTGGTTGGCTGAGCAGGTACCAGCGCTGCCCGGTCATGGGATCATCTATACACTCACGGTACGCGACGCCGTTCAGGTGGCTGACTGGCTCAGATCGCGCGGTTTGAATGTTGAGTCCTATACCGGCGATACTGGTGATCGCCGCGCCGAACTTGAACAGGCACTGCTGGACAATCGGGTAAAGGCACTGGTGGCGACGACCGCACTCGGCATGGGCTTCGACAAACCGGACTTGGCTTTTGTGATTCACTACCAGACGCCGGGGTCGGTGGTGGCCTATTACCAGCAGGTTGGGCGTGCGGGGCGTGCGTTGGAGGCGGCCTACGGCGTGCTGCTCAGTGGCGAGGAAGAGACGGAAATCACCGACTACTTCATTGGGAGCGCCTTTCCCACTGAAGAAGAAGTCCATGTAGTGTTGGAAGAATTAGAAAATGATCCTCACGGTCTTTCTGTTCCAGAATTGCTCAGCCGGGTAAACCTCAGTCAGGGCCGTATCGAAAAGACCATAGCACTGCTGTCGCTAGAATCACCGGCACCCATCGTCAAGCAGGACACGAAATGGCAGTTGACCGCCGCGAACTTGAGCAAATCATTCTGGCAGCGGGCGCAGCGACTGACCGAGTTGCGGCGTGACGAGCAGCACCAGATGCAGGAGTATGTGAACCTGAAGGATGGCCACATGGTATTTCTTATCCAGGCGCTTGATGGTCAACCGGGAGAACTGCAAGCGCCAAGGCTGCCAGCGTTGCCGACAGTGACAAACCCAGCACTGGTGAGGGAGGCAATTGCCTTTCTGCGTCGCACGAGTTTGCCGATCAAACCGCGCAAACAATGGCCCGCGGGAGGAATGCCGCGGTATCGGATCAACGGACGAATTAACCCCAATCTTCAAGCACAGCCCGGCAAGGCGCTCTGCATCTGGGGAGATGCCGGATGGGGCAACCTAGTACGCCAGGGCAAGTATCAGGACCGACGCTTTGCCGATGAACTGGTGGAAGCCTGTGTACGTCTGGTACGAGAGTGGAACCCGCAACCGGCACCTGCCTGGGTGACCTGCATTCCGTCGCTTCGACACCCTGAGCTGGTGCCGGACTTCGCCCGCCGGTTGGCCGCGGCCTTGAACCTGCCGTTCCACTCGGTACTGGAGAAGTCCGATAATCGGCCGGAGCAAAAGACCATGGCAAACAGCACTCAACAGGCGCGCAACATCGACGGCTCTCTGGCGATCAGTACGCAAGCGTTGCCCGCTGGGCCTGTACTTCTGGTGGATGATATGGTGGATTCGCGCTGGACGTTGACCATTGTGGCCTGGTTATTGCGCTCTCATGGCAGTGGTGAGGTGTTGCCTTTGGCGCTCGCACTGACCGGACACGAGAAATGAACACATCGCTTTCCGCAAACACACAGGCAATCCTGTTGCTCACGGCCCCTTTGATTGTGGGACGCGACAAACCTTCTTCCGATTTGTTGACGTCGGGCGAGTACAAGCGGCTGGCGCGTATCCTTCGCGACAAGCAACGGCAACCGGCCGATTTGCTCGCTCCCGATGCGCGTGAAGTACTCGGCGAGTGCCAACCACTCATCGACAGTGACCGTCTCAAGCGTCTGCTGGCCCGTGGCTTTCTGTTGAGCCAGGCATTAGACCGCTGGCAGACACGGGCGATCTGGGTGGTAAGCCGCGCGGATGGTGAATACCCAAGGCGACTGAAGACGCGCCTCAAGGATGAGGCACCACCGATTCTTTACGGGTGTGGTGATGCCGCGATTTTGAATACGGGCGGGCTGGCTGTCATCGGTTCTCGGCATGTGGATGATGCTCTGCTCGAATATACTGAGGGCATCGGCCGGCTAACCGCCAAAGCAAGACGCACTCTCATTTCGGGCGGTGCGCGCGGCGTCGACCAGGCCGCCATGCGCGGCGCGCTGGACGCCGGCGGCAACGTGGCGGGGGTCTTGGCGGACAGCCTTGAGCGGACGGCACTGAGCCGCGAACACCGCACTCTCTTGATGGAAGGACAATTGGTACTAATTTCGCCCTACGATCCTTCGGCCGGGTTCAATGTGGGGCATGCCATGCAGCGCAACAAATTGATCTACGCGCTGGCGGATGTAGCCATGGTGGTGAGCTCGGATTATGAGAAAGGTGGAACTTGGGCTGGTGCGGTCGAGCAATTAGAGAAGCTGCGGCTCGTACCTGTCTATGTCCGCTCGAGCGGGGAAACTGGCAAAGGCCTGGAGGAACTTCGACGCAAAGGTGCCCTGTCTTGGCCCAATCCAGAGACACCGGAAACCCTAGCAGAAGTGCTCGCGGTTGAGGTAAGTCCACAGAAAAGTGCTACCGGACAAAGCGAGTCCTCTCTCTTGGTTCGCGACGAACCCAAGCAGACCTACAAGATTCCGACGAGTTTGACCCCGAACGATAACTCTAAAGCCCTGCGGTCTTTGGAGCCACGCTTAACTCCTGCTGATGAGCTGTTTGCCAAGGTGCGCGAGTTAATTGAGAAGATGACTATGCCCATGACCGAAGCCGAGGTGGCTGCTGAGCTTCAGGTGTCCAAGAGCCAGGTCAAGGAATGCTTGCAGCGCCTGGTCAACGAAGGGCTGCTCGAAAAGCTCTCCCGGCCTGTCCGTTATCGCTCTGTCCCATCACAGCCGTCATTGTTTGACCGGCGAGCTTGAAACCCAAGCCAGCCCTCAGAGAGTCCGTTGTCCTGCCACTTGTCCGGGATACGTCGAGTGTTGATTTGAGAGTCAATTTTTAAACATAAAATGCGTAACAGGGAATTCAAATTCCCTGTTACGGCTTTTAAATTCCCTGTTCCATTGCGCAGGGAATTTGCTCATAACTTACTGTTACCACAGCGTTTTTAGACACGGTTTTGGTGCTTTAAAGCCTAGAAATCGAAAAATTCCCTGTTAATTCCCTGCTTAACAGGGAATTTGAGTGGAGAGAAGTTCGTAGAAGACTGCGTCCACCGCCATTCAGTTATGTGCGATGAGATCAATCTAGTCACGCAGGTTGATTGATTCTTGACCCAATTTATTGCGACAAGGGGTGCACAAGCGCGGACGCATTGTTGTCTATCCACATCACGCTATTCCCATGGTTGAGTTAGGCGGGTAGGTAATACCCGCTCAACAGCCCATCCCAAGCTTCAAACCAGTGTTCCGTCTGGAAACAACGCTGGCGGATATCCCAGCCGCTCCAAACCTCGGCGGGTGTATGCCCTTGCAAATTCTGGTGAGGCCGGATGTGGTTGTACCACAGCCGGAATAGATGCAGAGAGTTATTCAGTTGATCCCGGTTCTCTACCGCCCAACGATCCAGTCCGTGCTTCAGGGTACCGAAGTACTGCTCGATTCTGCCATTTTGCCAGGGGCAATGCGGTTCGATCCGCTGGTGCCGGATTCCGACTAGCCAGAGAGAGAGTCGGAATAGCCAGGACCTGAACATGGCTTCGTTATCGGTCCGAAGCGTCTGGGGCTTGCCAAAATGTTCGATGCAGCTGGCCAGCGCGCGAAGCAGAGTAGCCGTGGTTTTGTTCTGGAGCGTAATGAGTGCGATGTTCGCACGGGTGCCATGGTCGAGGATGCCGAGGATGGAGTGCAGCTGGCCCTGGTCATCAGTTTTGCCGGCGAGATCGAGGCCCCAGACTCGGTTCTTGGGTCCCGCTGTCAGTTTCCGACGGTTGAGCGTTCGGCGGAGGACTTGGATATCGTAGTGATGCTTGCGGATGACCCCACTCACGAAGGTCTTGCCCACGGTCATGCCCTTGGTGGTATAGCGGCGATTAAAGATCATGGCGATGTGCCGGCATCCCAAATCCGGGCCTTGGGCTTTAAGTTTGATGATTTCCTGTCGAACCCATTCCGGCTTGGCGGGCATGCGTAGGTGGCTTGGCACCGCCAGCGGCTTGCGCCGCCCATAGCGGGGAATGTGTGTAGTAGATACGGTCAACGAGGAGCGTGGCACCGATCAGCAGCAGGGGTAAGATAACCATCAAAGATAGGATAGGCAGGGAGGGCATGGAATCCTCTATATATACGGTGACTGAACGTCTGATCATGCCCTTGAATTCTTCTGTCCGCGAGCCGAGAGGCAAAGGGTGTGGGTGTGTTAAGAAAACTACTCAGCTGGACTGTGTCTATGGCGCCCAGCATCAGGAAGTTAAGTATTGAAGATAAGGATTGAGTTGAAGATGCAGAACTATTCAAAAAAACCGATCATAAACCCTGAAGACAGCCATCGCGGACAGACGGACAGGACAACGGAGTGTGCTTAGGGTGTGAGTAGCATCACGGTCGGGAAATAGTTACGGTAGCGCGTGGCATCACGGGTTAGGATCGGGCAGCTCAGCACTGCCGCGTGCGCGCCGATGAAGAAATCCGCCAGCACGTTGTTTTTGCTGCCACCGCCGCTCCGGTATTTTATGAAGGCTTTGCCGGCCAGGAATAACGCAGGGCGCGGGATGTTCTCGACCTGCAGCGCCATACTGTCCAGAGTCTTGTCCAGGTCCTCGGCGGATTCGAACGTCAGGGACAGCTCGGCATAGATCACCGGATTGATGAGGAGATCATGTACCTGCGCCTGGGCCCAGAGCTGCCGGATGGACCAGTCGGCCCAGTCCGGGTCGTCTTCCAGGACATCCACCAGGACATTGGTGTCCACCAATATCATCAATCGTTTCCGCGCAGCAGAGCCATTAATTCATGAGTGCGCCACTTAACCTGCGCTTTGCCGCGCGCCGCGGCGAAGCGGTCGCCATTCCTGACCGGCTGGGCGCCGGCCTTGTGGACGATCACCTGTCCCACGGGGTTCACGTCGAACTCCACGCGACTGCCAGGCTTGAGCTTGAGCGCCTCGCGCACTTTTTTGGGAATCGTGACTTGCCCTTTTACCGTCATACTGGTGGCCATGTTCTGCTCCTGTGTATTACCACAAATTATATAGTAATACTCTGCGGACTGGGCTTACAACCCCCTATTGACTGATGACCTGTCCGTCTGCCGTGCTGGGGTAAGTGCTGGCAAGGGAGACAATTTTTATTACATCAAAATACATATCAGGGAATTCAAATTCCCTGTTCAGGCATTTAAATTCCCTGCTCCGTTGAGTAGGGAATTTGCTCTTAACTGACTGTTACCACAGCGTTTTTAGACACGGTTTTAGTGTATTAGAGCCTGGAAATCGAAAAATTCCCTGTTAATTCCCTGCTTAACAGGGAATTTGAGCAGAGAGAGGTTCGTAAGAGACTGCGTCCACCGCCATTCAGTCATGAGCGAACCACCCCTTTCTCCGCAAATCGGAGAAAGGGCTTTGTTTTGCGCAGTTCCAGGCCATTCTGAATTAGACGTGACCACAAAGCGCACTTGGAGCGCTGCAATTCAGGGCGCTACACTCTATTATTCTCTGATGGTCAGTTTTGAAGTCCGGTTTCAAGGACGTAGTTTGGTGCCCCGTGGACATACTCGATCTTTATTTGAACTAACATAGGTGTCCTGTCCGCGCGTCCGCGGCAACCTGCCGAGCGGCTTTCGAGTGAAAATTTCAGAAAATAACCAGATCTTGAGTATCGGCATCGTGGTTTCGGGCCAATATTTGTACGCTGAGATCAATCAAGGCGCGCACGTTGATTGATTTTTAACAAAATATCTGCGGTAAGCTGTGCGTACGCGCGGACGTGCATCCGTTGCTACACCACCCTATCCGCCTGGTTGAGCTAGGAGGGCAAGTAATAGCCCGTCAACAGTCCGTCCCAGACTTCAAACCAGTACTCCTTTTGTGAGCGACGCTGACGGATATCCGCGTGACTCCAGACTTCAGCGGGGATTTGGCCCTGCAGGTGCTGATGCGGGCGGACATGGTTGTACCAGACCCGGAATAGATGCAGGGAGGTATTCAGTTGATCCCGGTTCTCTACCGCCCAATGATCCAGTGCGTGCTTGAGGGTGCCGAAGAACCGCTCGATTCTCCCATTTTGCCAGGGGCAATGCGGCTCGATCCGCTGGTGCCGGATACCCACCAGCCAGAGGGAAAGCCGAAAGAACCACGACCTAAACATGACTTCGTTATCGGTACGCAGAGTCTGGGGCCTCCCGAAACGTTCAATGCCGTTGGCGAGTGCACGGAGGAGGGTGGTGGTAGATTTGTTTTGAAGTGCTGTGAGTACGATATTCGCACGGGTGCCGTAATCCAGTATGCCGAGGATGGAGTGCAGCTGGCCCTGGTCATCGGTTTTGCCGGTGAGATCCAGTCCCCATATGCGGTTCTTGGGCCCAGCCTTCAGCTTCCTGCATTTAAGCTTTTGGCGGATGACTTGAATGTCGTAGTGATATTTGCGGATGATCCCACTCACGAAGGTTTTGCCTACGGTCATATCCTTGGAAGCATAGCGGCGGTTGAAGATCATGGTGATGTGCCGGTATCCCAGCTCCGGACCTTGAGCTTTAAGTTTGATGATTTCCTGTCGAACCCATTCCGGCTTGGCGGATATGCGTAGATGGCTTGGGGCCGACACCGGCTTGCGCCGCCCATAGCGGGGAATGTGTGTGTAGTAGATACGGTGAACGAGCAGCGTGGCACCGATCAGTAGCAGGGGTAAGATAATCATCAAAGTCAGGACCGGTAGGGAGGGCATGTAATCCTCTATATATACGGTTACAGAACCTACCTGATCATGCCTTCGAATTCTTCTGTCCGCGAGCCTTGAGGCGCAGGGTGTGGATATATTGAGAAAACCACCCAGTTGGACGGTGTCCAGGACTACGGGTGGCGACTATTCAGAAAATGAGTGAAGGAATGGCTTGCGGATGCATAACAATTCGAAAAAACCGGGTATGAATCCTAAGCACAACCATCGCGGACACGCGGACAGGACACCGGCATCTTTGCGCATGGCGAGGCCGTGGTCGTTGCGAAGAACATCGGTTCACTCATCCTTGGTCGGGACGCATCCGAACGATTCAATGGTCACGGCGCGTGCTTCATCGAGATTGGTAACGGACAGGCGGGTTTCGGTGGTGGCGATTTTTATGCGGAACCTAAACCGAATGTGAAACTCCGCGCGCCGGCCAGGCGCTGGCATCTCGCGAAAGTGCTGCTGGAAAAGTCATGGCTTTACCTCAAGGTATAAACGCATGAATGGTATGGGAATGAGTGGGATGGGCGCCCTCTGGCCATTCTTCATCCTGTCCTGGATTCTGCTGATCGCCGGAGTGGTGGTGGTCATCGGCTGGTTGCTTCGTGGCAAGACCGATTCTCCGCTTGAAATCCTGCAGCGTCGCTATGCCCGGGGTGAGATTGACCAGGAAACCTACGCGCGCATGCGACGGGAGCTACAGGACGACGGCCGATGAAAGGGCGTGGTCCCTTGATCGTGGGCTTGGCGTTGATCGCGGCAGGTCTCGCCGGTATTGCCGGCCTGTACCCGATACTCATGCCCGGGGGGATAGGCGGGATGATGGGGATGGATGGAATGATGGGCCGTGGCGGAATGAAACGCATGATGCAAGACATGATGGGGAACATGCTGCCACTCGGTATCAATCCTGCCTCGCTGCCGAATCCTCATTCGGAAGGGGCCGGGTTATTGCAGCACTACTGTACCCAGTGTCATAACCTCCCGGGACCGGGACTGCATACGGCCGCGGAGTGGCCCGCGGTCATGGAGCGCATGGCCACCCGCATGCGCATGATGAGTGACCATGACATGCTGGGTATCCAGGCCCCGTCCGAAAAGGAGTTGGCGACGCTGCTTGCGTATTTACAGAAGCATGCCCAGATACCCTTGAACAAGGCAACCGCCAAAGAACTGGATACGCCCGCCGGGCGGGCTTTCAGCGAAACCTGCTCCCAGTGCCACGTGCTCCCTGATTCTGGACAACACACTGCTGCAGATTGGCCTGCGGTCGTGGCACGGATGCAGCGCAACATGGTGGCCATGGACAAACCTGTCCCAGCGCAGTCAACATTGGACACCATCGTTGCCTACCTGCAGAAATACGCAAAGCAGCCTGGCAGGGGCAACTCCTGACAAGATCGCCAATATGAGAACCCCCTCTCCCTTTAGGGAGACCTTTCGGTTCCTGGGTTGCTTGTATCATTCGGGAAGTCTCAAATTTGCACGTGTCCGTATGAATGAGGCGAACGTTGTAAAGTCTGATCGCTAATCGAGAGAAGCAGGGAGATCGCTGGAGACACAGACATGACCTACTGCTGTCCACACGCGCGATCGGCAAGCAAATTATTCTCTGTATTTGCCAAAGGGCGCGCAATAGGTAATCGGTATCGATTTTGCGCCGCAGATGCTCATCGAGGCACAGACTCTCGCGGCACAATGTGGTCTGAGCCGATGCGTACATTATTTAGAAGGCGACTTTATCGAGCTTGCTCCAAAGATTCCGCCCGCGGATATCACGGTACTGGATAAGATGGCGTGTTGCTATCCGGATGCCAACACCCTGGTACATCAGAGGAGGCCGGTGAGAAGTTCCACGAATTGCAGTAGAAACGGCGTACGAGAAGGGTTCAGCTCCCATCAACAGCGGGGGTAAGATAATCATTAAAGACAGCACCGGCAGGGAGGGCATAGACTCTTCTTTATAAGGCTACTGAACTTACCTCATGATGCCCTCGAAGCCAGCTGTCCGCGAGCCTCGAGGTGCAGAGTGTGAGTGTATTAAGAAAACCACCTCGTTGGCAGTGCCAAGGACTATTGGAGGCAGATAGTCTGGAAAATGAATGTGGGATTGGCCAGAGGGCGCATAATAATTCAGAAAATCCGAGCATAAACCTTGAGGGTTACCCTCGCGGACACGCGGACAGGACACCGGCAGTTAAAGTGCAGTGGTTCCAGTATTCCGTCTTTGAACATCGCCTCTGAGCCACACCTCGGCAGATTAATCGCCGCATGACCTGTAAAACCCTTTCTTTCACATGGAGCACGAGCATGACTGTCCGACACCGCTTATCTACATTGATTCTTTCTTCCAGCCTGTGGCTGATGGCCCTGACACCCGTCTTCGCCCACGCCAACCCCAAAGCCGGGACTGTGGCGCCCGCCGCCGCGTTCCTGAGTCAGGGCAAAAGCGAATCACTGGCTGCCTATCACGGGCAGAAAGTGATGTTGTGGCTGTTCTCCACTTGGTGCCCGAGTTGTCAGGCTGGGCTCGCGGCACTCGCGCAGGAGCAGAAAACACTCGCGGCCGGTCGCGTGCACCTGATCGTGCTTGAGAACTACAAGAACGGCGGCTATTCCGGTCCTCCCATGCAGGCGCTGATGAACCAGTACGCCAGTGCGGTGAAAGCCGCACCCAATTGGACCATTGGCAACGCCACCGAGAAATTGGCTGCGGTTTATAACGCGAAGGCGTACCCCGATATTTACTACCTCATCAGCG